>Ga0315291_10005115_pt1 | contig 16527 bp, 12 predicted proteins | sample YL17G12_20_MG_FD_203070 | JGI IMG/M metagenome (GOLD analysis project Ga0315291, IMG submission 203070) | Sediment microbial communities from Yellowstone Lake, YNP, Wyoming, USA - YL17G12_20 | ecosystem: Environmental > Aquatic > Freshwater > Lake > Sediment | place: USA: Wyoming | collected...
TCCTGGACGCCGATTTCCTTGATCATGAGCCAGCCTCCTTTGCGGTTGACGATGCCGGCAACTATACGGGCGGCGTCCGGGCGTGGCAAGCGACCGGCGGTACATGCTACGCCGCCCGCCGGCTTCCTCTCTTGCACAATACCCCTTCAAAGCCATAGGATGAGGGTCGCGTTGGAGGCTGGTCTCTGAGACTCAGAAGCATTCGGTGGAAACTGCTCTTCTCCTTTGTTTCGGTGATTCTGCTCCCGCTCCTTACCCTGGGCATTCTCGGGCCCTACATCTCGGCGCGAACGATCGAAAGCGAAACAACCAACCACACTGTGCAGCTCATCCGACAGGTGACCCGGAACATCGAGTTCTACGTGCGCCAGACGGAAAGCATCATCTCCATCGTCGATGCCAACCCCGACGTGAAGGCTTTCATGTCGTTCCGCGGATCGGTCCAGCCCTTTTCCGCACAGGCCCGGGCGGCGGCGCGGAAGCTCCTGAAATCGATCTCCGACGCGCATCCTGAGATCGCCGGGATCCTCGTGGTCAGCGCGGACAACCGCCCCCTCAGCAACGAGATCCAGCCGATCACGCGGGACCCGCTCACCGACGAGAGCTGGTACAGGAAGGCGGTCGACAACCAGGGCACCGTGCAGTTGCTCCCCCGGCCCATCGGCAGGAACCTCAGGAGCAGCCAGGAATACAGCGCCGACGAGGTGGTCTCCATCGTGAAGGCGGTCGTGGACCCGGGCTCGGGCCAGGTCCGCGGCGTCGTGCTCATCGACATGCGCCTGAAGGTCATGGAGGCCATATTCGGCGACTTGACCGTCGGCCTGGGCGGCTTCCTTTTCATTGTGGCGCCGGGCGGCGCAATCGTCTACACGCCGGTGAACCCGATCGTCTACCGCGTGCGCGACGAGTGGCTGGACACTCCGCGCACGAGCAGCGTGCGGCGCATCAAGGGGGCCGACTACCAGATCGTCTCGCAGGGCTCGCAGTACACTCAATGGAAGACGGTCGGAGTGTTCCCCCTGAACGAGATCATGAGCCAGGTGAGCACGATCCGCTACTACTCCCTGATCATCGCCGGGGTTACGGTGCTCGTCGCGCTCATCGTCTCGGTCTTCATCACCGGCGGAATCGCACGGCCGGTGATCAAGCTGCGATCGCTCATGAAGGGAGCGGAGGAGGGCAACCTCGCCGTCCGGTTCGAGGGGCGGCAGGGGGACGAGATCGGCGACCTCGGCAAGAGCTTCAACGCGATGATCGAGGAGGTCCAGAAGCTCATCGACATAGTCTACCACGAGCAGCAGAGCAAGCGGGAGGCGGAGCTGAAGGTCCTGCAGGAGCAGATCAAGCCCCATTTCCTCTACAACACCCTCGACACTATCCAGTGGATGGCCCAGGAACACGGCGCCCAGGACATCGTGAAGGTCGTCGGCGCGCTCACGAGCCTCTTCCGCATCGGCCTCTCGAAGGGCAAGGAGATGATCCGTGTCGCCGACGAGATGGAGCACGTGCGCAGCTATCTCATCATCCAGAAAGCACGCTACGAGGATAAGTTCGATTTCGCCCTCTGCACGGACGAGGATGCCCTCTCGTGCATGGTGTTGAAGCTCACCCTCCAGCCGCTGGTGGAGAACGCGATCTACCACGGCATCAAGGAACGGCGGGGCCACGGCTCGGTCCGGGTGGAGGCGCTCCGCCGCGACGGAATGCTCGTCCTGCGCGTGAGCGACGACGGGGTGGGGATGACGCCGGCGAGGCTCGAGGAGGTGCGCGCGCTCCTCTCCTCTGCCCATCCGTCCGGCGAAGGGCTTGCGGGCTACGGAATTCACAATGTCCACGAGCGGATCCAGCTCTCCTTCGGGACGCAGTACGGCCTGCGCTTCGACAGCGCGCCGGACCGCGGCACGACCGTGGAGATCCTCCATCCGCTGGTGACGAGCGAGGGGCTCCCGGCGTCTCCCAACGGGAGCCGCCTGCCGCCCAAGAGGTAGCGTGATGTGGAAGGTGATGATCGCTGACGACGAGCCGAAGATCCGCCGCGGGCTGCGCACGACGATCGAACGCATCCGGCCCGACATGAAGGTCGTGGCGGAGGCCGAGGACGGTGAAACGGCGCTCGCACTCGTGCCGAAGGAGATGCCGGATATCCTCATGATCGATGTCCGCATGCCGTTTTTGAACGGCCTCGAGCTCATCGAGAAGATCAACGGTATCCTGAGCGACTGCATCATCATCGTTGTGTCGGGCCACGACGAGTTCGAATACGCCCAGCGCGCCCTGCACCTGAAGGTGTTCGAGTACGTCCTGAAGCCGGTGCCGCAGGAGGTGCTCGCGAACGTTCTCGCCCGGGCCGCGGAGGCGCTCACCGAGTCGCGGCGCCTGCGGCAGTACACTGCGTGGGCGCACGAGCAGCTGGAACGGAACATGCCCCTGCTGCGCGAACAGTTCCTCCGCGACTGGGTTCGCGCCCGGCTCTCGCCGCTGGAGATCGCCGAGCAGGCGCGGTTCCTGGGCATGGAAACCTCCGGACGGCTCGCGATGGCCGTGATCCACGTGACGGAGCGCGCGGTTGCCACGATGCAGTCCGAGGAGCGGGAACGGCGGCTCGCCCTCTACGCGGTGCGCTCCGTGGTGGAAGAGGCGTTCAGCGAGTTCACGCCGCGGTGGGTCTTCCTCGACGACCATGACGACATCGTCGTGCTCGCCCACTCCTGCGGAGGCCAGGCCTGGGTGGAGGCGGTATCCCGCATCGAGGGGCGCGTGGTCCCATCCCTCAGCCAGGCGCTGGTCGTCGCCCACGCCACCGTGGAGGACACGCCACAGGGCGTGCCCGACGCGTACGAGGCGCTGAGCGCCGAAGTCTCGGCGAAGGGAAGCCACCGAAGCCTCGTGGTCCTCGCGCAACGCTACATCGACGCTCATTACGGTGAACCGGCGCTGTCCCTGGAGGAGGTGGCCTCCTCCGCCCAGATCAGCCCGGGCTACCTCAGCAGGCTCCTGAAGCTGGAGACCAGCTTTTCCTTCGTCGATTACCTGACCCGGGTGAGGATCACCAAGGCGATGCAGATCATGAACGACCCGGCGGTGAAGGTCTACGAAGTGGCGGAGGCCGTCGGATATCAGAGCCAGCATTATTTCAGCCGCGCGTTCAAGCGGGTGTTCGGACGGCCACCTGTCGAATACCGTAAGGGCGGAACATGAGCCGGCAGACGCCACGCCTCCTCTTGCTCCCGCTGCTCCTGGTGCTCGCGGTCTGCCGTCCCTCAGGACGCGATGCGAAGCCGTTCGACTATGTGATCGGCGTCTCCATGGCCAACCTCACCGAGCCGTGGCGCATCAGCATGCGGGACGAGATCAACGGCGAGGCGGCGCACTACGGCGACCTTCGTATTGTGTTCGCCGACGCGGCGGATTCGAACAGCCGCCAGATCCAGGACGTGCGCACGCTGCTGAGCTTGGGGATCGACCTGCTCATCATCTCGCCCAACGATTCGGAGGCGCTCTCGCCGGTTGTCGCAGAGGCCTACCGCCGCATCCCCGTCATCCTCCTGGATCGGTCGGTGATCGGGTTCGACTACACCCTGTTCATCGGGCCCGACAACCGGCTCATCGGCAAGCAGGCGGGGCAGTACGTCACCGAGCTGCTGGGCACAAGGGGCGGGAAGATCGTGGAGATCATGGGCCGGTCCGGATCCCCCCCGGTGCTCGACAGGAGCGTGGGCTTCCGGGAGGCCATCTCGCCGTGGCTCAACATCACCGTCGTGGACACGATCGTCGCCGACTGGCTGCGCGACAGGGCGGAGGACGAGCTTGCGGCCTGGCTGAAGAAGAACGGCCCGGTGGACGTCATCTACGCCCAGAATGACGCCATGGCCGACGGGGCGCGCCGGGCGGCCGTGAAGCTGGGAATCAAGGGCATCCGGGTCATCGGTATCGATGGGCTGTCCGGGCCGAACGGCGGCATCGAGATGGTGCGCGGCGGAGCCCTATCCGCCACCTTCACCTGCCCGACGGGAGGCAAGGAGGCCATCATCTACGCGAGGGACATCCTCCACCATGAGGAGGGCATCCCGAAGAAGATGATTCTCCGGACCTCCCTCGTCACGAAGGAAACGATCGAGAGCGGTGCCCTCGCCGGACCCGCGCACCCGCCTCTTCCCAGCGCGGAGGACCATCGCATCGTGCTGGGATTCGCCCAGGTCGGGAAGGAGAGCAACTGGCGCCTGGCGAACACCGAGTCCATCAAGACCGCGGCGCGGCAGGCCGGAATCGACCTCGTCTTCGTCGACTCGGAACAGTTGCCGGAGAAGCAGATCTCCGCGGTGAGGTCTTTCATCGAACGCAAGGTGGACATCATCGCTTTTTCCCCGATTGTCGAATCGGGGTGGGAAATGGTCCTGCGGGAGGCCAAGGCAGCAGGGATCCCCGTCTTCATCACCGACAGGGCCGTCGACGTGAAGGACGAGTCCCTGTGGGTGACCCTGATGGGTTCGGATTTCCTGGAGGAAGGACGGCGCGCCGCGCGGTGGCTGATCGACTCTATGAAGACCGACGAGCCGGTGAACATCGTTGAGCTGCAGGGCACGATCGGCTCGGCCCCCGCGATCGACCGAAAGATCGGGTTCGAGGAGGTCCTCGAGGACCACCCCAACTACCGCATCATCGTTTCCGAGAGCGGCGACTTCTTCCGTAGCATCGGCAAGGTGGTCATGCAGCAGATCCTCAAGGACCTGGCCGCGAAAGGCACAAAGATGGACGTGCTCTTCGCGCACAATGACGACATGGCGATCGGAGCGATCGAGGCCATGGAGTCGGTGGGCTTGAAGCCGGGGAAGGACGTGGTGATCGTGTCCGTGGACGGCATCCGTGACGCCTTCAAGGCGATGATCGCCGGCAAGCTCAACTGCTCCGTGGAATGCAGCCCCCTGTTGGGCCCGCAGCTCATGAAGGCGGTCAAGGACTTCATGTCCGGCAAGGAACTGCCCGTCCGCATCGTCACCACCGAGGTGGTTTTCCCCGCGGAGGTTGCGCGCAAGGTCCTGCCTACCCGCAAGTACTGATCGTCCGTTTCCCAGGCGAGGCATTCACGGCTTTGCCCGAAAAGTGCACAAAATAGCCGATTCGTCTAAATACCCCGACCCGCAAGTATGCTAAAAAGATAAGCGGATCCTTATAGATTTCTATTCTGACATAAAGAAAACTTGGAGCAGAGGAGCAAGGTCATGCGAAAAAGCCTTCGAGGTGGAGCGGTACTCTTCTTCTTGATCGCAGTGGCGGGAATAGGCGCCGCTCAAGTGAAGGCGGGTACCCTGACATGCGTCGGGTTGTATTCCGAAACCGCCGCAGGCTCCGTCAGCTACAGGATCGGCAGCGGAGAGTGGGTCGTCATCAAGGTCGGCGACAAGATTCCCGCCAATGCGGAAATCAGAATCAACGTAGACAGGGATTGGATAGAGCTCACGCCGTCCGATAAGCCGAACTCCGTGTACGAAATCGCGGGAAGCGAATCGGGAGAGGTCATCACGAAGGTGGCGGACATCGTGAAAGGCAAGCCAAGGGTTGTCAGCTTTCCGAAGCCAAGCGGCACGACGCCCGATCCAAAGCTCAAGGACAAGCTGGTCGTCACCCAATACCTGGGGAGACAGATCTACATGACGGCCGAGGGTGATACCAATGACATCAAGTACGGCGACATTCTGGATATCAAGGGGAAGGTCACGATCATCGCCATCAACAGCACCGTCACGCTCATGAACGCCAGCGGGGCGGTCACCACCGTCATCGGGCCGCTCAAATTCGAGGTTGAAAAAGTTCTCACGAACCAGAAACTGTACAAGTTCTTCAATGTCCCGAAGTGATCGGTGTGAAGGAGGGAAATGGGAAAGAAGAGAAACGGAGCAGGGTGCCCGTCGTGAACTGACGGGAATCGCGAAGTACGTTCTAGGGCTTTTCTTCATCGGTTCTCGCCTATGAAGAAAAGGAGCATCGCTAGAAAGATATGAGTTCTTTTGAAGGAGGAAGCTTCATGAAGAATTGGGGAAAGACTCTGGCAATTCTGGTCGTGGCAATGATGGCGTTTTCGGTGGCCGCGATCGCCGCGCCCAAGACATGGGTGGTCGGATTCTCGCAGATCGGATCCGAAAGCGAATGGAGGACAGCAGATACCCGCAACGTTCAAGAGGCGATCTTGGATGATCCGACCCTCGTTCTGGTCTATTCCGACGCGCAGCAGAAGCAGGAGAACCAGATCAAGGCCTTGCGGTCCATGATCGCGCGGAAAGTCGATGTCATCCTCTTCACCGCTCTCGTTGAAACCGGCTACGGTCCCGTCCTGCAGGAGGCCAAGAACGCGGGGATTCCCGTCATCATGATTGACAGGGACGTCCAGGTGGCAGACCGCGGACTGCGGCTCACGATCATGGGATCCGATTTCATCAAGGAAGGCGAGAAAGCGGGGACCTGGCTTGCTGACTATCTGAAGAAGCAGGGCATCGATGACGGCAAGAAGACGATTAACATCGTCGAGCTTCAGGGGACCACCGGCTCGGCTCCCGCGATCGACAGGAAGACCGGCTTCGCAACCATCATGGCGAAGCATCCTAACTGGAAGATCACTCGCTCGCAGACGGGCAACTTCACCTCTTCCGAGGGGAAGGCGGTCATGGAGGCCTTCCTGAAAGCCGACAAGAACATCCAGGTTCTCTACGCTCACAACGATCAGATGGCTCTCGGCGCCATCCAGGCGATCAAGGAAGCCGGTATCAAACCCGGAAAGGATATTATCATCGTAGGCGTCGACGCGGTAAAGGGCGCCTTTGAGGCGATGGTCGCCGGCGAGATGAACTGCTCCGTGGAGTGCAGCCCCTTGCTTGGGCCGCAGGGCGTGCAGGCCATCAGGGATCTGAGGGACGGGAAGAAGCTTCCCGCCAGGATCTGGACGATCGAAGGCCTCTTCGACCAGACGAACGCTGCGGCGGCACTACCGACCCGCCAGTACTAAATCCAAAGAACATCGGCGTTTGATTTAAAATGGTGATGGACCACCCCGCCCTTGGGGTGGTCCTGCCTTTAGAAAGGTCCCATGCCGCCATCCCGCAGGGCGGGAGTTGACGAACCGCGGCGTCTGCTTATCATGTCACGAGAGGAGGCGTGGGAATGTCCGACGAAATGCCCATCCTATCGATGAAGGGAATCACCAAGGTATTTCCGGGCGTGAAAGCCTTGTCCGACGTGGACTTCCGCCTTTTCAAAGGTGAAGTCCATGCCATTATGGGCCAGAACGGAGCGGGAAAATCGACGTTGGTGAAGGTTCTCACCGGAGTGCATGAGCATGACTCCGGCGAGATTCTGCTGGAAGGCAGACCGATACGGCCGGATTCTCCCCTCGCCGCCCAAAAGCTGGGAATCAGCACGGTGTATCAGGAGATCAATCTCTGCCCGAACCTGTCGGTCGCCGAGAATATCTTCGTCGGCAGACAGCCGATGCGATTCGCGGGGATCGATTGGAAGACGCTCAACCGAAGAGCGGAAGAAATCCTGAAGCGCTTGAACATCGCGATCGATGTCACCCAGATCCTCTCGTCGTATTCCATCGCGATTCAGCAGATGGTGGCAATCGCCCGCGTGCTCGACATTTCCTCCAAGATACTCATCCTGGACGAACCGACTTCCAGTCTCGATGAAACCGAAGTGGAACAATTGTTCAAGGTCATCAGGTCATTGAGGGATGAAGGATTGGCGATCCTGTTCATCACCCATTTCCTGGACCAGACATACCAGATTTCAGACCGGATCACGATCCTGAAAAACGGAGAGTTCGTCGGGGAGTTCAGGACCGAAGCGCTCCCGAAATTGGATTTGATCGCCAAGATGCTCGGCAAGGAATTGTCAGAGTTCAGCTTTGCCATGGGGAGCGATGAAAGAAAAAAGGCGTTCGCGCTGGTCAGCAAAGATGCAAAGAACCTCCTCAAAGTCAAGGGGCTCGGGTTGCGGGGTTCGATCGCGCCCTTCGATCTCGATCTGAACGAAGGCGACGTTCTCGGTCTCGCCGGGCTCCTGGGGTCCGGCCGGACGGAAATGGCAAGACTCATTTTCGGCATCGACGGCGCGAACCAGGGTGAAATCCAAATCAAGGGAAAGAAGGCGACTATCAGCGCTCCCCGCGGCGCGATGATGGCCGGCATGGGGTTCTGTTCCGAGGACAGAAAGCACGAAGGAACTTTCGCCGAGCTGACCGTCCGGGAAAACCTCATCCTGGCCCTTCAGGCCAGGAACGGAATACTCAAATACATCCCCACGAGAAAGCAGCTGGAGATCGCCGATGAATTGATTCGATCGCTTGATATCAAGACTCCGAGCGCGAACAACGAGGCCAGCCAGCTCAGCGGAGGCAACCAGCAGAAGGTGATGCTGGCACGCTGGCTTGCCACCAATCCGATCATCCTCATCCTGGATGAACCGACGCGCGGCATCGATGTCGGAGCCAAACTCGAGATCATGGAATTGATATTGAACCTAAGCCAAAAGGGAATGGGCGTCATATTCATCTCCTCCGAGTTCGAAGAAGTCGTCCGCTGCAGCAACCGAATCGTCGTCCTGAAAGACAAGGCAAAAATCGCCGAACTGAGCGGGGACGACATGAACGAGAGCAGGATCATGCAGACGATCGCGGGAGGGAAATAGCATGGCATTGTGGAGATCCCTGAATCGCAGCAAGATCGTGTGGCCTCTCATTACCCTTGGAGCTCTCCTGCTATTCAACCTGTTCTTCACCCCTCACTTCTTTCGGATGGAAATCATAGAAGGACACCTGTTCGGCAATCTGATCGACATACTAAAAAACGCCGCTCCGATCATGTTGCTGGCAATCGGACTGACACTCGTCATCGCAACACACGGAATCGATATTTCCGTCGGTTCCGTCGTGGCGATCTCTGCCGGCGTGGTCGCAATTCTCATTGGCGGGGATCTGGCCGGCCACCCCAAGTACCCCATTGCCGTGGCGATGATTGCCGCCCTGCTGGTGTCGACCGCGGCGGGAATGTGGAACGGGATGCTGGTGTCGCGGGTCGGCATGCAGCCCATTATCGCGACACTGATTCTTTTCGTCGCGGGCCGCGGCATCGCGATGGTGTTCACGAATGCGATGGTCATCTGGCTCTACGCGAAGCCGTTTGCTCTTCTGGGCCAGGGCTACGTGCTGGGCCTGCCGTTCTCCATCTATATCGTGGCATTTGTCCTGCTCGTGACCTCTATTTTCACGAGAAAGACCGCGGTCGGACTGTTTATCGAGGCAGTGGGAATCAACCCGACAGCGGCCCGCTTCTCGGGAATCAACGCCAAGAACATTGTCTTCTGGTGCTACACGTTCAGCGGGTTTTGCGCGGGGGTATCCGGATTGATCGTGTGTTCGACCATCATGAGCGCCGATGGGAATAATGCGGGAAACCTGTTCGAACTGGACGCCATTCTGGCCGTGGTGCTGGGCGGCACGTCACTGAGCGGCGGCAAGTTCTACCTGCTCGGCAGCATGGTGGGCGCCTTGATCATCCAGACCCTGACCACGACGATCTACGCATTCAACGTCGCGCCCGAGATTTCCCAGGTCGTGAAAGCGCTCGTGGTGTACGCCGTCAGCCTGCTGCAGTCCGAGGTGTTCCGTTCGAAGATTGCCGGGGTATTCGCCAGGAAGGAGTTGTCGGCATGAGCAGGAAACTCCTCGTCAACTCCAGGAATCTTCCTGTCTTGGTCACCCTGGGATTGTTCATCCTCATGTTCGGTTTGGGCTCGATCGCTTTCACGGGCTTCTTTTCGGTTCAGAACTTTTTCAACCTCTTCATCGACAACGCGTATCTCCTGATCCTTGCCGTGGGGATGACCTTCGTGATCATATCGGGAGGCATTGACCTGTCCGTTGGGTCCATGCTCGCCCTGTCCACGATGATCTCATCGAGCCTCGTGGAAAAGTCTCACCTGAGCCCGATCATCGTGATACCGGTTGTCCTCCTGGTGGGAACCGCGCTGGGTGTCTTCATGGGATATCTCATTCAGACTTTTGCGCTCCCGCCGTTCATCATTACCCTGGCCGGTTTATACCTGGCACGAGGGCTGTGTTACGTCGTCAGCATCGATACGATAGGGATCGAAGACAGTTTCTTCAAGGCCGCGGCGCACTCTCAGATCGCCATCATCGGCAAAAACTTCCTTTCGACGAGCGCGGTGATCGCGCTCGTCGTGGTTCTGATCGGAGTGTACGTCTCGCGTTTCACAAAATTTGGGCGAACCGTCTACGCGATCGGAGGGAGCGAGCAGTCGGCCCTGCTGATGGGGCTTCCCGTCGCGAGAACCAAGATCGCGATCTACGCCTTGAGCGGCTTCTGTTCGGCGTTGGCCGGAATTGTGTTCACATTCTATACGCTCTCCGGCTATGCATTGGACGGAAAAGGGATGGAGCTGGACGCGATCGCGACGGTCGTGATAGGCGGCACCCTGCTGACCGGCGGAGTGGGGAACATTCTGGGAACGGTCCTGGGCGTGCTGGTCTACGGGATCATCCAGGTGCTCATCGTCTTTCAGGGCACGCTCAACTCATGGTGGACGAGGATCGTGATAGGTTTTCTCGTGTTCGTCTTCTGCATCCTGCAGAGGCTGTTCGAATCGCGGAAGAGGCGGACCGCGGGGCCCGCCTCCTCAGGTCATTCGAAGACTTAGTAGACTCCCTTCCACTCGCCGATGTTGGCCTTGTCGAACTTGAACGGGGGCCCGAGCAGGATCTCGGTGCCGCCGTCGGCGGCCTTCACGATGGTGTAGTCGCCGAGGCGTCCGGCCTTGAACTTGTCGCCGACCGCGCCCTTGATCTTTCCGGCCACGAGCGCCGCTCCCGTGTAGGCGCCCAGGTATCCGACGTCGATCGGGTTCCAGAGGAACATGTACGGGCAGGCGTCGTTTTCGATGTAGGTTGCCATCTCCGACGGGAGGCCGAGGCCGGTCAGGAACACCTTGCCCTGCAGCCCCTTATCGGTGAGCACCTTTCCCGCCGCCGCGATACCGACGGTCGTGGGAGCGATGATGCACTTTAGATCCGGGTAGGTCCGAAGCAAACCCTCGGCCTCCGACACGGACTTGTCGCGCAGGTCGTCCCCGTAGGCGATCTTCACGAGCTTGACCTTGGCGTATTTCGCGTCCTGAAGCTCTTTCTTCATGTAGTCGATCCAGAGGTTCTGGTTCGACGCCTGGCTCGTCGCCGAGAGGACCGCGATTTCCCCGCTCCCGCCGATCATGTCGTATGCCGCCTGGATCAGCGTGCGGCCGATCTTCTCCGAGTCGGCCTGGTTGACGTGCGTCAGCCGGCTGGCGGGATTGACCGCCGAGTCCAGAGAGAAGACCTTGATCCCCTGACCCATGGCCTTCTTGAGGACGGGCTGCAGCGCGTCGAAGTCGTTGCCGACGATGCAGATCGCCGCCAATTTCTGGGAGATGAGCTGTTCGAGAATCTGGATCTGCGCCTCCGCGGTCGGCGCCTCGGGGGCGCGGAGAATCGCCTCGAAGCCCTGCTCCTCGATGCCGGCCTTGAAGCCGCTCATCTGCTTGTCGCCGTACGGGTTGCCCGTGTTCTTGAAGACGATGGCGTACTTCTGCGTCCCGCTCGGCTTCTCTGCTCCGCCTGTCGCAAACAGAGCGACGGGCAGCGCGATTGCCATGATCGCCACGATCACGGCTGCTCTGGTGATGACCTTTCTCATAGTTTCCTCCTCCTCTATGACTTTTCTTCGTCCGGTTGCTCCGGCGCGGCGATGGGTTTCGCCGCGGAGGGCACCTGACGGTTGTGCGCACCGCGAAACCGGACATTGAGAACGAGAACCGAGAGAACCAGAAGAAGACCCACGATGATCAGAAGGACCTGAGCCTGGATGTTAACCAGCCCGAGCCCATAGTTGAGGAAGCCGATGATGAAGATGGCCAGCAGCGGTCCCGCCAGCTTCCCCTTGCCGCCGGACGTGCTCACGCCGCCCAGCACGACCATCGCGATCACCTCGAGCTCGTAGCCCTGCGCGACATTCGGTCGCGTGCTGCCCATGCGCGACGTGAGGAAGAGGGCCGTGAACCCCGCCATGAGGCCGGTGAGCACGCTCACGATCAGGATGATCGAATCGGTCTTGACCCCTGAATAGCGGGAGGCGGTCAGGCTGTTCCCCATGCCGTAGATCCTGCGTCCGAAGCTCGTCTTGTGAAGAAGGATCCAGAAGACGACCGCGCAGACCGCGAACACGATCAGAACGAAGGGCACCCCTACGACCGATCCCCAGCCAAGGTACGAATACCACTCGGGGAACTTCCCGGAGGCCTGGTTCTCGAGAATCACGTAGGCGATGCCGCGGTAGATGATCATCGTCGACAGGGTGATGATCATCGCCGAGAGCTCCTTGAACCTCGTCATGAGCAGGCCATTGAGCAGGCCGCAGGAGGTGGCCACCACGAGGCACAGGATGAGCGCCAGCGGCATCGGAAGCCCTGCGTTGTAGCTCACCGCCATCACCACGGCGGACAGCGCGACGGTGGATCCCACCGAGATATCGATGTTTCCCAGGATGATGACCATGGTCATCGGGAGAACGATGAACGCCTTGTCGAGGAACGTCATCGGCGTGTCGAGGAACGTGCCGAGATTGAAGTAGTACGGGGAGAGCGTGCTGTTCACGATGTGGATCACCACGAAGATCACGACGAGCAGCCATTCCCATTGCAGGAAGAACGTGCGCCAGCTCCACGGCCTGTCGATTCTGATGGATCTCTCCTGCATCGGCATTTCCTTAGATGGCCCTCTTTCGGAGCGTGGATCGCAGGTTGTTCCTCTTGACCAGTACGTTGATCAAGATCGCGGCGAGTATCACGACGCCCTGGATCGCTTGCTGCCAGAACGGGGAGACCTTGATGAGCGGCAGGGCATTGTTCAGGATCCCGAAGAGGATTGTGCCCAGGATCAGGCCCGACACCTTTCCGCTCCCCCCCGAGACGCTCACGCCGCCCAGCACCGCCGCGGCGATGACGTTCAGCTCGTAGCCGACGGCCGTGTCGCTCTGGGCCGAGGCGAACTTGGCCACCCAGAGAACGCCCGCCAGTCCCGACAGGGTTCCCATCGCGGCGTACACGAACCAGACGATGCGCCGCCGGGGGATGCCCGAGATGTCCGCGGCCTCCGCGTTCGAGCCCACGGCGTAGATCTGGCGACCGGTCCGCACGTGGTTGATGAAGTATGAGAACACGAGGAGAATCCCCACCGCGATGAGGATAAGGTTGTTGATCCCCAAGAGGCTGCCCGTCGCGAGTTTCTTGAATCCCTCCGACATCTGGTAGGCGCTGACCCAGGCACCCTGGCTGACGAGGTAGGTGACCCCCCGCACGATGTTCATCATGCCGAGAGTGGCGATGATTGGAAGCACCTTGAACTGCGCGATCAGCACTCCGACGAGGGCTCCCACCACGAACCCGACGGCCATGCCCTCCAGAACGGCGACGATGGGGGGGAGGGTGGGGACCGCGCTCACGGTCAGCGCGCTCACCATGCCGGACAGCGCGATGGTCGCGCCGATGGAAAGATCGATGCCCCCCGTGAGGAGCACCATCATCATGCCCACCGAGAGGATGCCGAGGATCGCGGTGTTGGTGAGAAGGTCCTGGATGTTCGCGAGGGTCAGGAAATTGCGGTTTCGGATCTGGAAGGCGACGCAGAGGATCACGATGAATACCAGAAGGCCGAGCTCGCGGAAGCTCTCGGAGAAGGACGTCGTTCGCCTCATTGCGCCACCGCTGTCGCCATCGCCGCGCGGAGGATCTGCTCCTGCGTGGCCGTGCGGGTTTCGAGGATCGCCGCGACCCTGCCTTCCTTCATCACGACGATGCGATCGCTCATGCCGAGCACTTCCGGCATCTCGGAGGAGACCATGATGATTCCATATCCCATCGCCGCGAGGTCGTTCATGATGTTGAAGATCGCGGTCTTGGCGCCCACGTCCACGCCCTTTGTCGGCTCGTCGAGGATGATCACCTTCATCTTCGCGGCGAGGAGCTTGGCGACGATGATCTTCTGCTGATTGCCGCCCGAAAGCGTCGCCGCCGTGTCGAAGACGCTCCCCGCCCTCACGTCGAGCTTTTCCGCGAGCTCCTTGGTGACGGCGTACTCGCGCGGGAGGTGGAGCCAGCCCAGCGTGGCAAAGCTCGCGAGGGTCGGAAGCGTCACGTTCTTGGACAGCTCCCAGTCGAGAACGAGCCCCTGCCGCAGACGATCCTCGGGGAGATACCCGATGCCCTTCTCGATCGCCTGCGCCGGGTTGGCGACGTGCAGCTCTTCCCCCGCAAGCACGACGCGCCCGCTGTCCGCGCTGGTGATGCCGTAGATGGCCTCGCACACCTCGGTGCGCCCGGCGCCGACCAGGCCGGTCATGGCGAGGATTTCGCCCCTTCGTACCGAGAACGAGACGTCCTTGAAATAGCCTGTGCGGGAGAGACCTTCGACCCTGAGGACCTCTTCTCCGAGTGTCACCGCTCTCTTGGGGAACAGCTGCGTGATCTCGCGGCCCACCATCGCGAGAATCACCTGCTCATGGCTGATCTCATCCAGGCGCCACGTCCCCACGTACCGCGCGTCGCGGAAGATCGTGACCCGGCTCGCCAGGCGGTACATGTCCTCCATGCGGTGGGAGATGAAGATGATCGAAACGCCCTTGTCGCGCAGGCCTTCGGTGATCCGGTAGAGGTCTTCGCACTCCCGGACGGTCAGAGGCGCCGTCGGCTCGTCCATGATGATGATCCGCGCGTTGGCGGAGAGCGCCTTCGCGATTTCAACGATCTGCTGCTGGGCGACCGAGAGGCTTCCCATGGTGGTGCGGGGATCGAAATCCGCGTCCAGCCCGTGCAACAGCTCCTGGGCCCTCTGATGGAGATCCTTCCAGTCGATCTTTCGCGTCAGGGGGTGAATCTTTTCGTGCCCGATGAAGATGTTTTCTATTACCGAGAGCGACGGGTAGCAGGTGACGTGCTGATAGATCGCCGCGATCCCCATCCTCTGGGAGTCCGTGGTGCTGTGAATGCCGACCGGTTTCCCGTCAAGGAGGATCTCTCCCGCGTCGGGATGGTAGACACCGGTGATGACCTTGATGAGCGTCGACTTGCCCGCGCCGTTCTCTCCGATCAGGGCGTGGATTTCCCCGGGCCTCAGATCAAAGTGCACGTCGTCCAGCGCCTTCACCCCGGGGAACGTCTTCGTGATGTGGTTCAGCTCCAGAATCCGCTCGGACACGCCGCTACGCTCCTGTCAAATGACTTCCGCGCATTCGATCCGGTCGGCAATGTGCCCCGCGCCGATGCAATCCCTGATGTTTATCGCGATGACATTCTTCACTTCACGCTCTCCCGCGTCCGGGACGTGATGCATGGCAGTATGCCATGGCACCGAGGGCCTTGTCACTAGTCAGTCGGTCGAGTGTGTGCAAGCTCTTGGCTGACGTAGAACCAAGGAAACGAATTCCTCCGATGCTTGCCCTCCTCCCCCATGGTCGATCCCACTTGGTATGACCCCTCGGCAAGCCGCGGCTTGTTTTCAGGGAGACGCCATGGTACCGCGGGAGGGATCGGCCGCCGTGAGCGATGCCGTCCACTCTTCTCCCCGGCACGCTTCTTGCCTATACTCTGGGGAGCACACTATGGAAGCGAAAAACGTGGCGATCACTGCGGGCATCGGCGGCTCATGAACTGGGTCGGGAGCCCCGACTTCCCGCCCTCGCTCCTCTTTGCCGTCCTTGCCAGCGGCGCCTGGATCGTCCTTATCCTTGCAGCCGACCTCCACCGCAAGGAGAAGGGGAACACCCGATCCCTGCTGATCTCCTTCCTCTGGGGGCTATCCAGCGTCCTGGTCGTGATTGTCCTCTATGCGGTTGCCCCGAGCCCCGCCGCGCGCATCGGCAGCGAGCGCCTGGCGGTATTCGTCGACCAAGTCCTGGTGGTCGGGCCCGTGGAGGAGTTCTCCAAGTTCATCGTCTTTTTCCTGATTTGCTGGCGCCGGCGTCCCATCCAGGAGCCGCTGGACGGCATGCTCCACGCGGCCATTGTCGCCCTGGCCTTCTCCACCGTGGAGAACGTCAAGTACGGCTCGATCTACTTTCCCGAGCTCGTCATTCTGCGGGCCGTACTCTCCACCCCCGGGCACTTGAGCTATGCGGCCGTGTGGGGATTCGCGTACGTTGCGCTGATCTATGCGAACCCGGCCGGGAGGAAGAGGGATTACGTCGTCGTTTTCTTCTCGATCTTCCCCGCCGCGCTCATCCATGGGTTCTCCAACTTCTTGATGACGGTGAGCCTCGCCTTCGGGGTCCTCTTCGATTTTGCGCTCCTAACAGCGGCGATCGTAGTGCTGTCGGCCCTGCGCCGCGTCTCGCCCTTCCATGCCTTCCGGCTGGACGAGTCTGCCGCTGCCCTGTCGCGGATCGAGGTGGGGCTCTCGGCGAGACAGGACAGCTACCCGCTCCTGATTCGCTC
>Ga0315291_10005116_pt1 | contig 16526 bp, 16 predicted proteins | sample YL17G12_20_MG_FD_203070 | JGI IMG/M metagenome (GOLD analysis project Ga0315291, IMG submission 203070) | Sediment microbial communities from Yellowstone Lake, YNP, Wyoming, USA - YL17G12_20 | ecosystem: Environmental > Aquatic > Freshwater > Lake > Sediment | place: USA: Wyoming | collected...
ACAGGGTCACGGAGCTGCTGGGGTGCTGCATCGAGAGCTGGGCGCGGGCGGGCGCCGATGCGGTGATGTTCGCCGAGGACTGGGGGACGCAGGAGCGGCTCTTAGTAAGCCCGGCCCTATGGAGGGAAGTGTTCAAGCCGGACTACCTTAAGTTGTGCGACGTGGCGCGGCGCAGCGGCCTCACCGTGTGGATGCATTCCTGCGGGTACATCTGGGACATCATCGAGGACCTGATCGAGTGTGCCATCTCCGTCCTGCAATTAGATCAGCCCGGCCTCTTCGGAGTCGAGCGGCTCGCCGAGGCTTTTGGCGGTCGGGTGACATTCTGGTGCCCGGTTGACATCCAGAAGGTCCTGCCGAGTGGCGATGAGTCAAAGATAGATGCCTTCGCGCGAGAGTTGGTCGAAAAGCTGGGGCCCTTCAACGGCGGCTTCATCGCCGGCTACTACGAGGGGATGGAGGCGATCGGCGTCCGGCCGGAATGGCAGGAGGTTGCCTGTCGGGCGTTTGTGCGATATGGGGCAGTCTCGTCGCCTGCCTAGAGGCGACCCACTCGGCCTGAGCTGAGTCGCAGAGGCGGGTCGCCCGCAAATGGAAAACGCGTAAGCACGGGGCGACCACCGGGTCTCCCCGGCCGCGCGCAGGTGCGCCTCCGTCTGGACAGAACCCCCTCGCCTGGGTAGAGTAGTAATGGCAATCACGGGGGCGGGGCAGGAAGGGCAGCTGATGGCAGTAACACGTGAGATAGAGCTGACGTGCTGGGTGTGCGGCGAGGTGTTTCAGCGGGAGGAGCCGCGTGCCTATGCCCTAACAGGGCGCGGGTCTGACCTGTGCCCGCGGCCTATAGGGATCAACCCGCTGCCACTGCTGCTGCACACCTGCCCGACCTGTGGGTTCACGGCCGATGGGCGCGGCTTCCACTCTTCACAATTGGATGAGCAGGTCAGGGAGTGGGTGCTGGCGGGCGGCCTGTCGCGGGTCTCGGACCAGATGCCCGCCGAGGTGGACTATGCGCGCTATGAGATGGCGGCGCTGTGTCATGGGCGCCGGCGGGAGCCGAGCCCGCTGCAACTCGCGGAGTACTACTTGGCGGCGTCGTGGCTGGCGCAGATTGACGGGGTGCTCGACGTCGTGCCGGATTACCAGGAGAAAGCCGCGCAGTACCTCGAGCAGGCGCTCATGGTGGGGGAGCTGGAAGAGAAGGAGCAGGCCGTGATGACCTACCTGGTCGGGGAGCTTAAGCGGCGGCTTGGCGAGTTCGAAGCGGCCCTGCGGCTGTTCGATGAGGCCGCCATCCAGTTTGCCGAGCACGGGGGGCCGAAGTGGATGGTCAGGGCGCTGAACCAGCAGGCGAAGATGGCGCTGGAAAGGTCAGCGGAGGGTGCGCCGCTGGCGCAGTGATGGTCAAAGGCTGACCACAAAGACACAAAGAGCACGAAGAGTAAGACAATGGTTCCGCAGGCTTTGGCCTGCAGTTATTGCCCCTGACCGATTATCGGGTAGCACAGGCTTTAGCCTGTTTTCGACGCGGACTTTGAAACAGGCCAAAGCCTGCCGTACCCGTGCATGTGCTATTCCGTGCAGGCTGAAGCCTGCGGTACCCCATGCGCAGTACCCGCAGACTACCGGCTAGGTGTTTGCAGCATCCGCCTGAAGGCGTTTGACAAGTGCTGGCGCGCAGTGAGGCCGAGGGCCAGGAAGAAGGCGCCCAGCCAGAAACCCCACCAAAACCAAGGTCCCGGGCCGGAGGGCGGCCAACCGCGGAGCAGGGGCGCAAACACCTGCCAGGCGAGCGCGAAGAACAGCGCAAAGCCCAGCGCGATGGAGGCGCAGATGCAGTGGATGATGCGCCGCGGATGACGCTTCAGCAGTCCGAGGTAGGCGCCGCATGCGACGCACCAGTCACCAGACCGCGTTAGCTCGTGCTCACAGACTGGACAGACCAAGTGAAGAAGCCTCCCTTCGATACGATACGCCCCCATCTTGCTCACGGGCATGCAGAGCATGCCCGGTCTAACTCCTTTATTCCATAGTCGAGCCGGTGGGGAGAGATGGCCGGCGAGAGCCCGTCGGCAGCCAAGGGTATGGATGTTGGTGGGGGTTCACACCGAGGGTGGAGAGGCGTATACTGACGGCTGCGGCGGGAGAGCTGGAAGGGGCGGACCGCGGTGCGCCGGTGCCTTCGATGACACCGCGTTGTCCAACGGGTGTTGCGGGGCGGGGGCAGTGTGGTATCATCTGGCAAAGTTAGTGCAGGATGGCACTGACTTTGAGATCAAAGCTAGCCCTACTTCAGGGAGGTGCGAAAGCAAGGAGGACGAGCATGGCCAAGACGCTGGAGGAGATCAACGAGAAGATCCGCACCGGGAAGGTCGTGGTGGTGACCGCGGAAGAGATGGTTGACGTGGTCGCGCAGAAGGGCGCAAAGGGCGCGGCTGAGGCCATTGACGTGGTGACCACAGGGACGTTCGGCCCGATGTGCTCCTCCGGCGTGATGATGAACCTCGGCCACTCCAGTCCTCGCATGAAGATCGGCGGCGGACAGGTGAAGCTGAACCGGGTGCCGGGCTACGCAGGGCTGGCGGCGGTGGACATCTACCTGGGCGCCACGGCGCTGCCGGACGAGGACCCTCGCAACGCGGTTTTCCCGGGCGAGTTCCGCTACGGCGGCGGCCACGTGATCGAGGACCTCGTGGCGCGCCGGCGCGTGCTGCTGGAGGCGGAGTCCTATGGAACGGACTGCTACCCGCGGCGCGAGCTCGCGACCTGGCTGACGCTCGACGAGCTGAACGAGGCCTACATTTTCAACCCGAGGAACGGTTACCAGAACTACAACATAGCCGTCAACCTCTCTCAGAAGACCATCTACACCTACATGGGAACACTGCGAGCGCGGCTCGGCTCGGCGAACTACTGCAGCGCGGGGCAGCTCTCACCGCTGATGAACGATCCGCACTACCACACGATAGGAGTCGGGACGCGCATTTTCCTCGGCGGCGGGGTCGGGTACGTCGTCTGGCAGGGCACTCAGCACAGCCCAACCGCGCCGCGCAATGAAAAGGGTATCCCAACCGGAGGCGCCGGCACGCTGGCCGTGTTGGGCGATCTCAAGCAGATGTCTGAGCGGTGGCTGCGCGGCGCCAGCTTCCGCGGCTACGGCGCGACCCTCATTGTGGGCCTCGGGATACCGATACCCGTGCTCGATGAGCAAACCGCGGCAGAGACGGGAGTGTCGGATGCGGATATCCTCGCGCCGGTGGTTGACTACTCGGGGGCCTATCCGGAGCGGAAGCCCGACGTGATCAAGCACGTGAGCTACGCGGAGCTCAAGTCGGGCGTGATCGAGGTCAACGGCAAGTTCGTGCCGGCGACGCCGCTGTCGAGCTACCCGCGGGCGAAGGAGATCGCGGAGACGCTGAAGTCATGGATCGCCGGCGGGGGGTTCGAGCTGACCGCCCCGGTGGCGGCGCTGCCGCAGGCCGACTCAGGCCTGAAGGTGAGGCCGATGGCCGACCACCCGCCACAGGCTCCGGGCAATGAGAGATAGGCCAGATAGGTTGGAGGGAAGTGCGATGCAGGTTTCGCATAGGATAGTGCTTCACTTTCCGCCGACGGCAACCGACCAGCCGGTGATTTTCCGGCTGTCGCGGGATTACGGACTGGTGTTCAACATCCTGCGGGCATCCATCACCCCCGAGGAAGAGGGGCTGATGGTGCTCGAGCTAAGTGGCGAAGACTCCGATTACCAGCGGGCAATCGGCTACTTGAGCGAGATGGGCGTCCGCATCCAGCCGCTGGTGCAGGACATCCGCAAGAACGATGAGAAGTGCGTGGACTGCGGCGCCTGTGTGGGGGTCTGCCCGACCGAGGCGTTGGTGCTCGAGCGGCCTTCGATGCGGGTGATCTTCGACCCGGAGGAGTGCGTCGTGTGCGGAGAGTGCGTGCCCACCTGTCCGGTGGCCGCGATGGAGCTGCGGTTCTAGCGGGTCGCGATGTGGCACGAGGAGCGCACCTATCGGCGATGGATAGAGAGCGACCTCAGCACATTCGAAGTGCGCGTGGGCGAATCTGATCTGCTTATCAGCGCTGAGCGCCCGCTCCCCGACCTGGCGGAGCGGGCGCTCCGTCTGGCCCGATTGGAGCTGGAGAGCTATCTGGCGCGCGATGCCGAGTTGGAGAAGACACTGCGGCCGCGGGAGCCGCTGCCCGGCGCGCCGCCGATCGTGCTCGACATGGCGGAGGCGGCGCGGGCCTGTGGCGTGGGGCCGATGGCCGCGGTCGCCGGCGCGGTGGCGCAGGTCGTCGGGGAGGCTTTGCTTTCCGAGAGCGAGCAGGTCATCGTGGAGAACGGCGGCGACATCTTCTTGCGCACCACGCGCCCGCGAGTGGCGGCGATCTACGCCGGCAAATCTCTTCTTTCAGGCAAGCTGGCCCTGAAGGTAAGCCGGCTGAACCAGCCTTTGGGGCTGTGCACATCCTCGGGCACGGTGGGACATTCGCTGAGCTTCGGCCAGGCGGACGCGGCGATCGTGCTAGCGGAGTCAGCGGCCCTGGCCGACGCAGCCGCCACCGCACTGGGCAATCGCGTGAAGGAGCCGACTGACATCCAGCGCGCGTTGGAGTTTCTGAAGCAGATACCCCAAGTGTTCGGCGGGGCCGTGGTTATTGGCCAAAGCCTGGGGGCGTGGGGGGAGGTGGAGTTTGTGGGGTTGTAGAGCTCGAATCAGTGACGGTACGCGTCTCTGCGATGAGCGATTGCATAGATAGTGACAACTTGCTGCGAGTCGTCCACAGTATAGAGAACGCGATAGTCACCGACGCGCAGCCGCCAACCTGGACCATGCGATAATTTCCGCGTGCCCCGAGGACGCGGGTCGTGCATCAGACCGCGTAGGGCGAGGTCAACTCTATCGCGAGCGGCAGGAGAAAGACGTAATCGGTCGCGCTCCGCACTGCGGCCGACGAGGACCTTGTAGCTCACCGTGCACGTCTACCACGCGGCCTTGTCGTTGCCAGAACCTCTTCGAGCGGACGTGTCGGTTCATTTCTCCGGTCTTCTATCAAGGCAGCGTCCAGCAAGTCACGCCGCATGGAAGGGCTAGCAAGCAAGCGTTCGAGAAATGCTTTCCTTTCCCCTGGCTTCATGCCCAAGAAAGCGACCCAAAAGACTTCGGCAGTTGCTTGTGCGGAAATCATTAAATATCACCCCCAGAACACTTACGACATTATACCTCAGATCGCACGATGATGAATGGTTCGTTCGCGCAAAGTAACCGCTATGCCCTCAAGAGCCACACCAGTACACCCACCCCTGCCACCACGCGGTAGATGATAAAAGGCAGCAGAGACCGAGTCCGCAGGTAGCTCAGGAACACGCGGATGCAGAAATACCCTGAGATGGCGGCCGCCAGGAAGCCCGCCGCGAAGACGGGCAAGCTGCCGGCCGGCAGCTCGGTGAGGTCTTTGGCGATGCTGACTAAACCGAAGCCCGCGGCGCCGGCGATCACCGGAAGCGAAAGCAGGAACGAGAAGCGCGCGGCGCTCTCGCGGTTCATGCCGCGGGCGAGGCCGGCGGTCATGGTGATGCCGGATCGTGATACGCCAGGCGCGAGCGAAAGGACCTGCGCGAGCCCGATCAGAATGCCGTCCACCCAACCGAGCTGGGCCAGCTCTCTCGTCTTGCGGCCTCGCCATTCGGCCAGCCACAAGACCAATCCGAAGATGATGAGAAGCGCGCCAATGAGCGCGGGCGATTGCCTCAGGTATTCTTCGATTGTGTTGGAGCCAAGCAAGCCCGCAACCCCGGCCGGGATCGCGCCCGCAAGGATGATCCAGGCAAGGCGCCGGTCGGTCACATCACCAAGTCCATGCCGCAGGCTGGCGAAGAAGGCGGAGAGCAACCGGCCCGCGTCCGACCAGAAGTAAACGAGCAGCGCCGCGAACGTGCCGGCGTGAGTGGAGACGTCGAAGACAGTGTTCCAGTGTGCGTCTGCGAGAAGCTGCCAGCCGAGAAGCCGGCGGATGAGGAGCAAATGGCCCGAACTGCTGATGGGCCAGAACTCCGTCAGCCCCTGGACGACGCCGAGGACGACAGCCTGTAGCAGTTGCATCGGTTTCCGTTTGGTCCCTGGTTTGGCTAACGGTGCTCTTCTTTGGCGCGGCAAACGTTCCTGCCGGGGCGATCGGTTTGCGAAGGTGCTGGGCCGCGCCGGTCAGAAACACAGAAGCTGGCAGAGGTGAGAGCGCGTGTGGGGCAAGACAGTGAGGAGCCAACGGCTTTGACGAAGCTGCGGACCGGAAACTGGGTCACATGGATACTGGCGTGTGCGATCTTCGCGCTCGCCGGAGGCGCGTGCGGCAAGGCAAGCGAGCAGGGCAAAACGGGCGCTGGGGAGAGGAGCAGAATGGCGATGTTCATGAAGACACCGTATCCGCGGATATGTATGTTCTGGTCGCCAGTGAGAGGGGATAGGTCGCTGTCCGGATATGTTCGGCACGATCTGATCGTCACCAGTACGGACTGGATTGGGCTGGAGCCTGACCGGGAACCAAGAGGGCTCGCCGACGGTTTCACCCCGGAGTCGGTGGAGGCGGCAAAGCGGAAGCTGGCGGAGGTGCGGGAGCTTAACCCGGACGTCGTGCTGCTATGTGAGCTGAACTTCTACGAGTACTATGACCAGGCGCTCCCGGAGGACCATCCCTGGTGGCTGCGCGTCAACGGAGAGCGAGAGCAGTTCTGGCCCGGGACGCATCGGATGGACTGGTATAACCCCGACTACCGCGCCCACATCGTGCGCCAGACCGAGGCGCTGAAGGCCGCGGGCGTGGATGGGGTCTACTACGACAACCTGCGGGAGGAGCCTCAGCCGTGGATCGCAATGCTAACGGCCGTCAGGGAAAAGGTCGGCGACGATTTCCTGGTCCTGGCGAACGCCGGCTATGCGATTGACGAGTACGACTTCGCCGCGCCCTACCTCAACGGCATGATGTATGAGTCGGGGTTCAGCCACGGCCGGACCGAATGGGATGACACGGTCCGCAAGATGCAGCACACGCAAAGCCTGCTCAGGTACCCGCGCATAAGTTGCATCGAGCGGTTCGAGGATATCGAGGGAAGCGACGAAGGTCCGCTCCCGAAGCGCCGGACTCCCGCACAGCGAGACCCCGCGGCGCGGCGCTGGAGCATGTGTTATGCACTGACGGTGGGGGATTTCTACTACCTGTTCTCCGACAATACGTACCACGGCCATGACTGGTATCCCGAGTACGATGCCAAGATCGGGCTGCCGGTGGAGGAAGGCAAGCGAGTGAGCGAGCACGTGTGGCGAAGGCAATACGACAAGGGGCTCGTGGTCGTAAACCTGCCGGGCGGGAAGGGCGACTACGAGGTCAAGCTGAAGCAGCGGGCGAGAGATTCGTTCACGGGAGAGGAAGGCGCGACCTTCACGGTAAAGCCGGGAGACGGTCGGATACTGGTCTGGGCTGAATGACAAGCTCACCGAGGAGGGGCGCATGAACTGGAAGCGGACCGCGGCACTGGCGGCCGGGTTGGTGATCGTTTTGGGCGTTGCGGCCTACGTGGCGGCCAGAGGCAAGCCGGGAGTGGACTGGCCGTCCGTGAAAGCGGCTTTGATGGCGCGGGAGACAGTTCACGGTCAGGGGCGGTACTTCGGTGATGGCACGGAATGGGATTTCGCCATCTGGGGCGCGGTCAGGCCGGACGGACGCTACGTAAGCAAGGGGATGATGGTACTCGCGGGCGCGGTCGTGGAGGGAGATCCGTCGCCGGAGGTGTTGCGGATCAGCAGTGCGATGGACTACTGCGGGCAGGAAGGGCTGGTCACGGAACTGCTGCGGGATGGCGGCGAGCGGGCGCGGGCGAGAACCGGGCAGTGGGGCGGCGACCGCGTCCTGCTGGCGGAGGTGGATAAGCCTGGCGAGGTATGGGTGGTGGCGCTCGAGCCGGAGACAAAGCTCGTGCTGGGAATGGAGATGTTCGTGGTGGAGCAAGGCGGGCGGCGGCTGTGCGGGCGGTGCGAGTATGAGTATGACCGGCCGCTTCCGCCCGGCTTCGAGCAGGCGCCTGGTTAAGGCTTGCTAACAGGACTGGAAACACGCAAGGCGGGAGGCCTGATGCCTCGCGCCTTGCGTTGCCTGCCGGGAGGCGAGAGACCCAATCAGGTGCCGCGGCATGCTGCCCAAGCGGCGGCGCCCAGCACCGGCGCCGACTCGCCTAGTTCGGGTGAGAGCAGGACGCAGTGCGAAAGCAGCCCCGAGCGGGGGCTGGACTTCAAAGCTCCCTCCGCCGCGCGCAGGAGGGCGGCGCCGACAGAGGGGGGCTGGCTCTCCAAGATGACGGCCTGTGGGCCGAAGAGGGCGATCAGGTTCGCAAGGCCAAGGGCAAGATAGCCCCCCGTCTCCTCCAGCGCCTTGCGGGCCACGGCATCACCCGCGGCCGCCATGCGGACGATGAGCGGTGGGGTGACTGCGTCTAAGTGGTTGTCCACCGAGGCGGCAATGGCGCTGGGTGCGCCGGAGCGAAGGGCCTTGATGACGCGCGCTACCAGCGCCTCCCGGCCGGCAAGCGCCTGCCAGCAACCGGATTCCCCACAGGAGCAGCGCGGGCCGCCCGGGTGAACCACCATGTGGCCCGCCTGGCCCGTGGCGCCTGGGGATAGGGGCAGAGGCCGCCCGCCGACGATGAGGGCGAGATCAATGTCCCGGCCCACGCGTACGTAGAGCAGGTCGGCGATGCCCTGGGCTGCGCCAAAGGTGAGCTCGGCGAAGGCGGCGGCCTGGGCGGGGGTGAGAACGGCGATGGCCAGGCCGAACTCCTGCCGAAAAGGAGCGGTCAGTTGGACCTCCCTCCAAGTGGGGAACTCGCCGGATGAAAGACAGGTCCCTTCCTCTCCAGCCAGGCGGCCGGGAAAGGCAAGCCCTATGCTCGATGCTCGGACCATGCCCGAGTCGAGCTTGCTCAACGCCTCGCGAACCGCCTGGGTGGCGGCCGAAAGGGTGACATCGGGGGGCACGCCGCCCCGCGTGGCGCGGCGCGCGTCGGCCAGGATCTCGCCGCCGGCATTGATCGCTGACACGTGAATGGAGGTCGGGCCGATCAGAACGCCCACCGCGGGGAAACCGGCCTCCGGCTGCCTGGAGGCAGGTCGCGGCGGCGCTGTCGGCGCGACCTCCGTGGGTTCATCGGTTGGAGAATCAGGAAAGCTGACGGGCGCTAGCTCGGCAGACGAAGGAGCGTCGGCGGAATCGTCCTGGAGAAGCTCCTCGCCCCAATCCGGCTCGGCCGTGGGCTGGAGCGGATCGCCGAAGCGACCGAGGTAGCGTGAGGCGGCGTCGAGGGCGGCGGCGACTGCAGTGCTGGACCGATCGTTTCGCACCAAGGCGGACCCAAGCAGGTCCGTGTGGCTGTTGGAGTCTGCTGCTCTGAGCATTGCCGTGACGAACTGTTGTCCGATTTCTGTCGTGAGGACTGAGACATCTAGCAGTTGGACCTGGGGAGTGGAAGGGCCCGAGACGTGTTGCTGCAGATACTGCTGCATAGCGGCCACAGCCGCCGCCGCCGAAAGCTGCCAAGCCGGGTCTGGGCCGGCTTGCCCGGCCGCGCTGCCGGTGAAGCGGGCGCAGCCGAGCGCGAGGGTAACGGTCACCTCGATGCTGTCAGGGCCGAGATGCGAGGTGATCTCGTGGATGAGCAGGCGGGGGCCGGCCGGACCGGCCGCCTCCGAAGGACCCGGGAGAGCAAGATTCCCGTCCAGCCCCGGTCCGGCCTGTTTCGCCTGTGTGCGCACGCCTACTTCTCCGCCGCGATGTCGGGCCACATGCTGAGCTGACCGCGCGTCTGCTCGCGGAGGGCGCGCTCATGGGCCTCCCGCGGGGGGAGACCACCCTGGCGATACCTCCAGATGGCTGCTACGAACTGAAGCTGCTCGGTGGTGTAGAGATTGCGTTCGACCTTGCCGTGACGTTGCTTGATGGGACGGATGTAACCGCGCTGCTCGAGGTAGTAGACATGTTCCTTTGTCATGCCAGGGCAGCTAGCCAGCAGGTCTGCCATCGGGTGGAGATCGCTCAGAGCTTCATCGCGCACAGCGGCCCCCACTTATGCATATGTGTACCCTCGCTCGCCGTATTCTAGCCAACTCAGGGGAGCGCGTCAAGAGAATCTTCAAGAAAGATTGTGATGATTGTCGAGCCACCAACCATGCCTGCGCCCGCTCCACCCGGCGAGCCCCTCCACCCGGGGGACCCCAGCCGGCCCGCGCGTCTGCAGCCGGCGCAAAGCCTGGTGACTGCGCGGCGCGTGCTTGCGCGATGCTTCGGGTGGTGCTAAGGTGAACGACCAAGCATTGCCATCGAGCGGCGACACGGAAGTCCGTTTGCTGAAGGTCGGCCGCCGGCTGAAGCCGGAAGCGCAAGGCAACCAAGCGATGCTGCAGAGCGAGGTGGGTCGAGGGTGGCCGTCGCGTGCCGCCAGGATTGTGCCCGCCGGTAGCCGAAGTTATCAGGGCGGAGGGCGCGAGGGCTGGTGAGCGTCATGGGAGCCAGACGAGCGAGCCGCGCGCGATGCGGAGTCTACGACTGCAGCGCGTGCGATCTCCACCTCGGCGGCAGTTGCCCCGGATGCGCGTCGGGTAATCTGCGCCTGATGCGCGAGGGAAAAAGCGAGTGCGCGGTCTACCGATGCGTCCGCGAGGTGGGGGTCGCGGGCTGCTATGAATGCAGTCAATCGCCCTGTCGTCTCGAGGGATGGCAGAGGGCGAAGTGCCCGCTGAGAGGCAGGTTCGGCAGAGACGACCGCTGGCAGGGATTCCAGCGCAAGCTGGCGGCTACGAAGGGACTCGCGGCGGGTGGGCGCGAGGGGGCGGTGACCCCGGAGCGGAAAGCCGAGAGGCTGCGGGGCTATCTGCGGGTGCTGGACGATTACGCGAGGCGCCGCATCGAGACGATCTCATCACACCAGCTCGCGCGGGGCGTCGGGGTTCGGGCGACACTGGTGCGGCGCGACCTCGCCGGTCTGGGCCATCTGGGCAGACCGGGGCGCGGCTACGACGTCGCCGCGCTGGAGGCCGAACTCAGGCGATGCCTCCACCTCCACCAGGCACGCGCTCTTGTCTGGCTTGGGGCGCGAGGGACCGATTGGGAGGCGGCCCGAGAGGCGCTGCAGGCCCTGAACTGCGGAGTGGTGGGCGTGTTCGACGACCGATGGCAAGGGCGGCGGGTGTGCGGCCTCTTGGTACAGCCGCTGGCGCGCGCGGCAGCGGAGGCGAGGCGGCACGGGGCGAAGGTGGCAGTGCTGGCCAGCGAGGAGGCGACCAGGCCGGGGGTGGTGGAGGGGTTGACCGAGGCGGGGGTAAGAGCCGTGCTCAATCTGACGCCAAGCCGGCTGGAGGCGTCCACAAACATGGTGGTCGAGCAAGGGGACATCGGCAGCCAGCTTGTGCGCCTGCTGTCCCGAATGGAATGACGCTCTCGGGGAAAGCGAGGACGAGGAGACACATGGCGACACAGCGCAGGGCGGGAAAGGGGATGGGGGATGGCAAGCACCTCCGGGTCCTCGTGGTGGAAGACGAGTTCGTCGTCTCCATGACGCTGAGGGTGCAGTTGGAGGCGCTGGGTTGTGAGGTCGTCGGGGCCGCTCGCACGGCGGACCAGGGAGTGGAGCTGGCTTACGAGTTGGCGCCCGATCTCGTGCTGATGGACATCGGCCTGCCCGGCCGCAATGGCGTCGAGGCGACGCGGGAGATCATGGAGCACTCGCCAACCAATGTCATCGTCGTCACGGCCTACGGCGATGATCGCGTGAGGCAGGCGCTCGAGGCCGGCGCCCGCATGGTGCTGACGAAGCCGTTCCTCGAGGAGCAGCTCGCACAGGCTATCGCGGAGGTGACGGCGGCCCCCTCGCGCGACGCGGAGCACGAGGCCGGGGAGCAGTAGCGCATGGCGGGACTGAAGGCAATGGTGCTGGCGGCCGGAGTCGGCGAACGCATGCGGCCGCTGACCGATCACCACCCGAAGCCGCTGCTGCCGGTGGCGAACCGGCCCGTGATGGGATGGGTGCTGACACACCTTGCCCGGCACGGGTTCAAAGAGGTCATCGCAAACCTTCACTACCGCGCGGAAGACATAGTGGAGCGGATGGGCCCCGGCTCCGAGTATGGGGTGGAGCTGACCTTCAGCTACGAGGAGGAACTGCTCGGGTCAGCCGGCGGCGTCAGACGATGCAGGGAGTTCTTCGGCGACGAGACCTTCCTCGTCACGGGCGCGGACGATCTGACGACGATGGATCTGACCTCGCTGCTGGCGGCGCACCGCGAGGTCGGCGCGATGGCGAGCATTGCGCTGGTGGAGGTGGAAGAGACGTCGCAGTACGGGATCGTGGTCACTGACGAGGAGGGGCGCATTCAGCGGTTCGTCGAGAAGCCGAGGGGCAGAGCGCCGAGCCGGACGGCGAACACCCAAATATACCTCTTCGAGGCGGAGGTCCTTGACCTGATTCCCCCGGATCAGGTCTACGACTTCGGCTTTCAGGTGTTCCCCGCGATGGTCGAGGCCGGCGTGCCGTTCTATGGCTTCCGACTGGACGGCTATTGGCGTGACATCGGGAGCATTCGCGACTACCTGGAGGCGCAGACGGACGCGCTCGAGGGAAGGCTGGATGGGGCTATAGAGGGAAACGAAGTATCGCCTGGCGTATGGATGGGAAAGGGATGTCTGGTAGAGCGCGGGGCGAAGCTGGTGCCGCCGGTGCTGCTCGGCGGCAATTGCCGCGTGGGAGCGAAGGCGAGGGTGGGTGAGGGAACGGTGGTAGGCGCGGGAGCAGAGGTGGGTGCGGGTGCGGGGGTGTGGAAGAGCGTGGTCTGGGACGGCGCCAGGGTTCCCGCCTCCAGCAAGCTCAGAGAGACGGTGGTGACGGCCGAAGGAGTTTTCCGGGGCTGAGCGAAGCTGGCGGGGTGGGGGAATAAGCGAACAATTCTTTGGCAAAAAACCCTTGCGGATAGATTGCTTGATGGCTGAGGAGTGGGTATAATGGTCGGCGTGGCGAATCCGGGAAGCTTGGAATCGTGGAATAGGATTGGTTCCTGGGCCAGCGATCGAGAGATTCCTGATTCCATGATCACGTGGGAGGTGAGTGAGCGATGCCAGACAAGGGAGCGATGACGGTTCGTGAGGCCGGCCGAAAGGGTGGCCGAGCAACCAAAGCCCGGCACGGTCCGGAGTTCTACGAGTCTATCGGCAGAAAAGGTGGCGAGACGACCAAGAAGCGCCATGGGCCCAAGTTCTACGAGCGGATCGGCCGCAAGGGAGGGCAGCGAGTACGCCAGCTCGTGCAGCAGGCAAAGCGCGCGCAGAGAGGCGCCCCTGGCACTCCCGGCTAGGCGCGACTTCGCACGGCCCAGCCAGCAGCAACGGGGTCGGGCAGGAGTGACGGTTCAGATGTAGGCAGCAGGCGCGGGGGCGCCTGCTGCTGTGTCGTTGAGGCCCCGTCCAACCCTCGCGCGCCCTTGCCGCTCCTTTACCGACCCATCTCCCCTGGAGCGAGAAAGCGCTGCCGTATCTGGTCCTCCTGAGCCTGATCGGTCAGCCGGCCTTCCGCTGTCAAAATGTGCGGCGTGATGAAGACCACCAGCTCTGAGTTGACGGCGCTGCGCCTGCGGCTTCGGAAGAGGCTGCCCAGCAACGGCAGATCGCCGAGCACCGGCACCTTGGTGACCCGATCCTCGACCTGCCGCTGGCTCAGGCCGCCGATCATCACCGTCTCGCCATCGGTGACGCGGACAGTCGTGCCGGTCTGGCGCGTGCTGAGCACGGGAAGCCCGGTCCCTGGATCGAGCTCCGACACGTTGCTGACCTCGGTGCCGTCGGGGCTGATCGTGAGCGTGATCTCGCCTCCGCCCCCCGTTAGCGGGCGGACCCGCAGCTTCACCCCGACGTCAACACCCTGAATCTTCTCCGTCGTCTGCCCGTAGGTGATGAACTCGACCTTTATGAAGCGCCGGACGCCGATGAAGATGTCAGCCTCGTGCCCGTTCATGACGGCCATGCGGGGAGCGGCGCGGATGTGTGCGCGCTGCTCGGTCTCCAGCGCCCGGAGCCGGCCCTCGAAGTCACGGGGCAGTTCCCCAATGTTGGAGTAGCTCAGCAGGCCGGAGCGGGGGTCGGTCTCGAGCCATAGCTCCGGCGGACCGAACGCGTTCTCCTCGTCTCCGGTGGTTCTGCCGGTGACATCCCCGCGCACCACCCGGAGTGCCTTTTCCAGGTCATCGTTGTTGGTGAACTCAACCGCGATCGCCTCAATGAGAATCTGAGGTGGGGCGATGTCAACCGCCTCGAGATCGCCGCGGATCTTGTCCAGCATCTGCTGAGGAGCGGTCACGACCACCGCGTTCTGCTCCTCGTTGACGTGTAGGTAGCTGTAGAGAAAAGTCGGCAGCAGCCCCGAGGCGGCCTGGGCGCGGGTGTAGCGAAGCGGGAAGGAGGCGGTGCCGCTCAGGCGATAGGCGGCCAGGTCCTGCGGCACGCCCTGGCTGAACATGTAGACTCCATCCACCTCGCTCAGGGCGAGCCCGTAAGCGCTGGCTATTGCGTAAAGCAGACCTTCCGCTGTCTGGTTGCTGAGGCTGAGGTTGGCGGTGGCCTTGACGGCATCGTCAACGGTGAGGTTGGCCCCGGTCTTGGCCGCGATCTCACCCAGCAAGCGCGCGATCTCCACGTTCTCGGCCTTTACCGAAACAAGGCCGTTCTCAACCGTGACGGAGAGCTGCTCGCCGGCCTTCTCCGCCTTTGCCGGGCCCAGCTTCTCCCTCTCCTCGATCGTGCGGCTGCTGCTGACGGTGATGATGAAGCCCATGCGATCGCTCGTGAAGCTCGGCGTGACCGGGCAGGGCTCGTAGTTCACGATCGTCATGGTGACGCCGACGCCCTCGACCGCATCCTGGGGCACCACGAGCTCGATGTGGCTGACCGGGTAAGTGCTCACATCAATGAACGTCTTGCCCGTGGCGTTTCGGGCATTGGTAAACGTGACCGATACACGGTCCTGCGGCTCATTGCTGTACAGCGACTCGTTCCATTGGCGGTAGAGCAGGCCGTCCGCGTGGACCGTTATCTGGATGCCGTTGCGGAGCTGCTTGGTCTCGATGCCTGTGATGTTGCAGTAGACGATGGCGCGGGCGGGGGCGGCGCTCCAGAGGGCGGCCGCGGCCACCAGGACGAAAAGCCAGGCCAAGGTTCGGGCGCGTCTAACCATGCGTATTATCTCCTTGCCTATTGCTTCTTTGCATAAGTACGATCTGGTGTTCTTAGACGCCGATGCACGCAGATGAACGCGGATTAAAATCCATTAACAACCCTTCTTACCTCAAGCCTCGGTTGCCCAAAGTTAATGACCAGGCCAACACTCAGGTTCGCTGCCCTCAGATAGCTCAAGCATTGGGCACGATGAATCGCCTCGATGGCGCTCGCCGCCTTCAGCTCCACCACTATGCCGTTCTCGACCAGTAAATCCGCCGTGTAGTCACCTACGACAACACCTTCGTAGGTCACGTTCACATCGTGCTGCTGGACCTTGAGACCTGCCCTCCGAAGCTCCACCGCCAGCGCATTCTCGTAGACCTTTTCCAGGAACCCAACTCCCAGGGCATTGCTGACCTTGATCGCACAACCGACGATGGCTTCGGTTACCTTATCCAATCTTGCTCGGCGTTCATTCGCGTTCATCGGCGTCTCAACACCTCAGCGAATATGTCACCAAATCTATCCTGTGTCTCGAATGATGTGCGGGGTGAGGAAGACGGCCAGCTCTGTGGTGGTGGTCTGACGATCGGGCAGACGGAAGACTGAGCCGATCAATGGCAGCCAGCCAAGGATCGGGATCGCCCGGTCTCTCCTCTCGACTTCGCTGAGTTCAAGGCCTGTCACGAGGACCGTTTCGCCGTCCCTGATGCGAACGGTCTGGTGGGTCTGACGAGATCCAATGACCGGCAGCTTGGTCGTGGGATCCTCCCCGCGCAGGCGGCGGATCTCCAGATCGAGGTAGAGCACGACCTCATCGCCTGCCCCCAGCCGAGGTTGCAGCTCGAGGGTTGTGCCGATGTTGACGGGCTCGATGTTCGCGGTGAGCCCCTCCTCCGCATTCACATTCTCCACGATGATAAAGCGGCGCTGCCCCGCGAAGATGCGCGAGGTGCGGCCGCTGGCCACGCGGAGCGACCCACGGGAGAAGAGGCGCGCCGTGGCCCTGGTATCGCGCGAGTCCAAGATGAGATCCCATCCGCGGGGCAGGTCCTCCAGCCAGAGAAGCTCGATGCCGCCGGCGAGCGTGCCGAAGCCCGCCGAGAAGTCGCCGAGAAAGCGCGTCAGGTCCAGCTGCCGAAAGAGCTCGTCCGTCGTGCTGCACTCGACCGCGACCACGTCGAATACGACCTCGGGCGGTCTCGTGTCGAGCCTGGCGAGATCCTCCTGGACACGGTCAACGAGCCGGGTGGGGCCGTTGGCGATGATTGCATTTG
>Ga0315291_10005121_pt1 | contig 16523 bp, 12 predicted proteins | sample YL17G12_20_MG_FD_203070 | JGI IMG/M metagenome (GOLD analysis project Ga0315291, IMG submission 203070) | Sediment microbial communities from Yellowstone Lake, YNP, Wyoming, USA - YL17G12_20 | ecosystem: Environmental > Aquatic > Freshwater > Lake > Sediment | place: USA: Wyoming | collected...
TGCGGCAGTCGACGTAGGCCAGTGTCGCTGACGGAAAAGACCGGCAAGATGACAAGACGCGAAAGTGGCTGGTGGTTGATGTCTGGTAGTTGTAGTTCGGTTGTGCGGGCCTGAAGTTTCAAGGAACAGTTGTTTGTGGCAGGGGCGTGCGAGGGGTTGAGGAGGGAGTAGGGTGATGAAGCGGTTATTGACAGGCGTTTTAGTGTGTAGTGTGTTGTTGTGTGGCGTGATGTTGTGTGGGGAGTGCGAGGCTGCTAAGAAGGAGGCGCCGCCGCATATTTGGTGGGCGGGTGATAGCTCGTTGGTGGTGATGGGGTTCGGGAGGCTGCGGCCGGGTTTCTGTGAGGAAATCATGGCGAAGAAGCCTGCTGAGCTGGAGGGTCTGAAGGCTTATGAGTTGCAGTTGAAGGAGGCAGGTGAGTGGTTGGGGTTTTCGATAAAGTTTAAGACGGTGGAGAAGGTGGTGTTCACTAAGAGCACGAAGGTCGTGCTGACTGATAAGGAGGGGAAGCGGATCGAGAGTGAGGCGATCGTTTTCTACCCTGACTTGTTGCAGACGAGTCTCTATGACTCGAGGAGGTCTCCTATAGTTGTGACGAAGAGTTCTGTGTGGTGTAACCCGAACAATGGGTACCCGAGTGGATTCGTGAAGTTTCCTCTTGGTAGTATTGAGCTCAAGAGCATAGCGAGTTTTGAAGTGGTGGGAGCGGTCGTGGATACGTTGCAGCGAGCGGCGAAGTGAGAGGATGTGACTTGCTGTGAAGGTGTTTGTTGTGGTGCTTCTTCTGGTGTTGTTCCTTGTGACTCCTAGTGTGGCGTTGTGTGGTGTGGTAGACGTGCCGTTCTGTGATGTGGCGCTGGAGACCGGGAAGTTCCTTGACTGGCTGGTGTGCATGGTGTTCATGATGATGCTGGATGAGGGTGTGGGAGATCCGTTCGGGAACTGGCACTACCCGGGTTGAGGCTGGTGCGGTTGTTGTGTGAGGGAGTCTGGCGTTAGCCAGTCTTCCTCATGCAAGTGTTGCGAGGCGCACGGCGAGTCGAAACGAGACCTTCTTGCCTCAAAAAGAACGGAGGAGCAGGAGAAAAGGGCTTCTCTGCTGCTCCTCCTCTAAGCTCTTCGGTATAAAGACCGAACCGTACGGGTTCCCCGGGACTATTCTTTGGCTATCTGGGGGTATCCTATCAAGCAAGGAACAGACCACATTCTCGAATTGTAAATTGCGGTCCCATCTCCAAAGAGAGTATTCCAGCCGATTCCGTCCACGGCCACGTGAAACACTCGTGGCGTTTCGATTCCAGCGGGCACGACCCAAGCGGCGTAGTACAGAGCAGGGTCAGACGCATCCCTTACAAACGGAACCCTGAGGTGAAATACGCTGGCGCCGTGGCCGCTATGCACATGGAGGAAAAGCCAGTACCCGTCCGGCCGTGTGCTGGAGGCCCGAGCTCTCACTCTTACTGTATCGCCAGGCGCGAATGTCGGCAGCTCATACAGGGCGAGGAGGGTATCCGGGGAAAGGATCGAGCTCATCGGGAACGTATGGCTGGAACCCTCAGTCGTCATCCATCCTATGTGGATTGTTGTGCCTCCGTCATTCAATGAATAGATGTTAGTGGGAGAAACCTCGACAATCCTCCAGCCTTCGGGCGTCAGTCGCGCCATCACGTTTGTAGCTGCGACGGATGTAAAACGTCTAAGGAAAGAATTGTTGATGTGATCGTCTGTGTTGTCGACAATGAAAGCTCCCAGCAGATGATGGACTATTCTCACGTCGGCGGTGGAATCACCTTCACTGCCAGGAATCCGGACGATGTACTCAACCCTGGGAGCGAGTCTCATGAGCCTAAAGAACCTTACCCAGGGTAACGTAACAACGCCATCTTGATTGACATAGCTTTCGGACCCAATGCCCGTCAGGCCTTCGGTTTGATACTGCTCGTCGTTATAGAAATCCATCGGCAGGGCGTACTCGGAAGACGCCAGCAACGTTTGTATCGCCTGCTCGTCCGCCGACGGCGGGGGTGTGCTAGTGGGCGTGGTGTCCTTGCTGCAGCCAACTACGACGAGCGAAGCTGACGCCAACGCGAGAATCACTGCGAGAATTGAAAAACCTCTCATTGTCTTTTCCTCCTGTCAGGCTCGAGGTCTGCAAGCAACCGGCGACGGGCTCCGACCAGCCAGTCCCTGAGCCGTTTGTTGCCAGCCATCACTCCGGAACATCAGCCTGCGGTGGCGGCGCTGGGACATTGTATTTTCTTTGCCAGAAAGCCCCTAAACGTACTCTGAGTTCCTTGTCGAATCTTTCGTTAAATAGAATGCACCGCACCCTCTGGGGTGGCGCGAGATGCTCAAGCACTTCATCCTGCGTTGCCCACTCAACCTCTGCAATCTTGCGTTCCACTTGTCTGAACTCTGACACAAGGTCTCTCATCTCAGGTTCCATTCTTGGTAGATCGGCTGATTCGGGAGCGAGCATTAGTTGCTTCATCTTCTGGAGGATCTGTGCTCTCTCGCGAAGAAGACTGCGCTTTGTCTCGGCCTCTTTCGCATAAGCATCCCGTACGATCTTTCGCTGCTCGTTGTTCAATCTGAGCTCCTGAGCCAGTCTTTTTAGCCTGAGCATGTCTATTGCGTTCAAGGCCATCTCTGTTCTCAATGGCTGTCGGCCCCTGGAACCCCATCCTCTCGCCCTTGGCCCTTGTGGATCTGCAAAGGCTGGACGCGCCGGAGAAAACGCTGGGCCTGGCGCCTTGCCTCTGCCAAACGCAAGTGCCTCTCGGCCCATGAACATCAACACAATCGTCACAGTGATTGCTAAGCCGACTGCCAAGCCCCTTCGTAGCTCAGCTTTCCCAAAGTTTGCTCCAGTAAACACCTCTCCGGACGATGGTCTCTTTGCGGATGGTCGCATTTTCCCTACCTCCCTCCATTTGGATCCGTTTGATTGATTGCCTTCGTCTGGCCCATCTCTTTACATAGAAGAGGAATTTTCCAACCCCTTTAGAAGCTCTGCTTGTTCCTCTTCAGTTAGGTCAACAAGCAGTAGATTGTAGTCTTCAAGCGCACGAACGCTTGTGGAAAGCTGGCTGAGTTCATAAAGCTCTTCGTCAGTAAGGTCGGCGAGACTCACAAATGTGCTGTCAGGTTCCCAAAGCACCCTATCAGAAAGAAGCATTTCGGCCTCCTCTGACAAGGGGTTTTGGTCCGGCGCGGTCGTGCCTTCAGCGAGTCTGCCCTCGCCGACGGTTGAGGGCTTCCCGTCAGATGGATGGTTCTCACCACGAGTGAGGGCTTCCTGATTACGCGTTGCGGCGTGTCGAATTCCTCCAGCAAGGCGCCCAACATCGACAACGCCGGCATTCCACAAAACAAGCAGCGCTACAACGGCCGTTGCAGCAATGGCAGTCCCCTTGATCCAAACGGACCATGCATGCCTTTCTTTTCCAGGTCTCTCGGTGAGTGCGAATCTATTTTTAACTCTCGCTCCTCGCTTGATCCTGGTCCTCACCGTGGCCATGAGCTGCTGCCACTCAGATGGGCTGGGTTCTGATATGCGATCTCCAGCGAGTACAAACAATGTCTCCCGATATTCCAGGCCGAGGTTTCGACATCTTTCGCACGTGAGAACGTGCGCCTTGATAAAGCTCGCCTGGTGCTCATCAAGCTCGTTCTCAGCAAGTTTAAGCAGCATCTCCTCGGACGGACACTTCTTCACCGAGTTCACCCCTTTGGCCCTAATCCTCTAAGGCTCTTTCTCAATTTCCTCGTGGCATGGAAGTAACTCGCCTTCACAGATCCTTCGCTTGAGCCGATGATCTCCGCTATTTCTCGAGCCTTGAGACCTTCGTAGAACTTCATTGTGAAAACTGCCCTCTGAACAACTGGAAGCGACTTGATGGCTTCGCTAACCCTTCTTTCCAGCAGCGAAAGCTCTGCTTGCACTTCAGGGTTGTGTCTGGTCGCGGATGGCTCAGCAGCAAGAAAGGGTAGAGAGATCATAGTCCGGAACCTGTCTCTCTTGACTCTGTTGATGGCTTCTCTAACCGCGATTGAAGTGAGCCAAGTGGAGAAGCCTGACTCTCTCCTGAAACCAGCAATGCCTCCATATGCTTTGAGCAAAGACTCCTGTACGACGTCCAGAGCGTCATCGTGGTTTCTTACAATTCTCATCACAGTCTTGTAGAGCCTTTCTCTGTTTTCTTCGACAAGTTCTTCAAAAGCTGATTCTTTTCCATTCAGGAACGCATCGAGGAGCTTTTCTTCTCTTTCCTTCATCTCTTGCTCCATCGTCACCCTATTTGACACACGCCGAGAGTCAAAGGTTTAGCGTTTTCTCAAGTTACTTTGGGGTCACAGAGGTTTGCGGTCAAGGGGTTGTTTGACCTTGTGGTTAGGGTTGGGGGGCGCGTGTCCTTGGGAGGTCGCGCGTGGGGTTCACTGTTTTTCCAGGAGGTCTAGCTTCACTTTCGAGATGCAGAATCTGGTCTTGCCTGAGGGGTCCCTTGGAATCTCATCGACCCGTTCTAAACTCAGGTCCAGCCCCTCACCAAGTATGTCATGAAAATTCTTCCTAAGGGCTATCAAATCGTGTTCGGTGAAGTCCTCTGTGGGGACGTACTTTATAGTGAACTTGGTGAGCTCCTCTTGGATGACCTGTAACTGTTTTGTGCCCGGGCTGTCCTTTATCAAGCTGATTGTGAAGGTGATGCCGGCAAAGAATCTTCCATCAGGGAGTACGACCACATCGCCAGTCCTTCCAGTTATGGACTTCATCAGTGGCAGCTCGCAACCGCATTTGCATACCCCCGGGCTTAAACTCCCTACATCTTTGATCTGGTACCTTATGAAAGGCATCGCAGTATTGAGAAGGTCCGTGACAATTACCTCTCCTATCTTATCTTCCCCCGCGAACTTTCCTTTCTCCACAACCTCAAGGTATACGCCCTCAGTATTGATGTGCATTGCGTGCGCTTGAGGGCATTCAGTCGCCACGAGGCCGGTTTCTCTCGCGCCGTATCGGTCATAGACATCACACGAAAAAACCTTCTCCAGTTTCTCCCTCTGAAAGTCATAGAGCGGTTCTGCGGTCGAGATAATGGCCTTGAGCTCGGGGAACAACCTGCCGGGCCCTGTGCCTTCGGCGCGTTGACCTTGAACGGATGCAATGTGCGTTGCTAGAAGATAGAGTGATTGAGGATAGGCCTGGATGAACTCGGGGGAATAGCGAAGGAGTTTCCGCCTATAGTTCTCGAGAATTTCTTTGCTCAGAGGCCTCGCCAGAAGCATGATATCCTGGGTCTCGAGAAATCTTCTAATCTTCGCCTTCACACTCTTGGGCGTGTACAAATCCCTAGGTGATCCCCAGAGGTAGGCTGTTTTATTTCCTATCCCCCAGTCGTACCACCTGTCGAGGGACGAGGTCTGCGCCCACTTTTCTCGCACCGTCTCCTTGGTTCTCCAGAAAGGCAGAGGAACGTCCGTAGAGCCAGCAGTCCCGGATTGCAGAAGTGTTTTCTCGTCAGCCTTGCGAGAGAGAAGCTCCTTGCCATGGTTTCTTATGTCGGTCTTGGTGAGGATTGGTATTCTGGCAAAATCTTCGGGAGACTGAATCCTTTCTGGTTTAATCCCCTCTCTGTCGAAAAGCTGGGTGTAGTAGGGACAATTTTCATAAGCTTCTCTCAGAAGTTGCTGAACTTTCTCCCACTGCCTTTCAAGAAGCCTTTCGCGCGAAAGTACGTAGATCTCGTCGTACTTTTCTATTTCGCGCAGCATGGCGTAGTCGCCCGTCCAAAGAAGAACAAGCGGGTTTCCCACGTATCTGATGAGATGTTTGTGGAAATCAGATTGTAGACTCATAATCTAAAAGGACTTTGGGCCAAAGAGTCTCAGATACCGATGCGCGACGTTCGATCACCGCTGCGCGCAGACCAACGATCTTTCCCGACGACCGAAATTGAAAATCTGTATTTTCCTGAAGGCTCTCTTGGTATTTCGTCAACGTGTTCAATCAAGACCCGTACATCTTTGTCAAGGAATTCGAGCGCCTTCTTTCTCAAAATCTCCTCTGTCAACGATGAATAGTCGGATCCTCTTACCAGCCTGAATTTGACAGATCCCACGTCTTCCTGGACCAGTTGCGCCTGCGCAATGCCAGGAACTTCTGCTATGAGCTTGATGGTAAGCGCGGCGCCTGAAACGTATTTGCCGCTCGGAGTGAGAATAAAATCTGTGACTCTCCCTTCGACCTTGCTGAGGAGGGGCAGGCTCCTGCCGCAGGGACAGGCTTCTCGGGAGACAGAGGCCCTGTCTTCGATTTCGTATCTAATCAACGGCATCCCCCAGTTGAGTAAGTCGGTGATTACCACTTCGCCACATTGACCATGCGCAACAGGCTTTCCGTCGTCGAGAATCTCGACAAGAAGACATTCGGCGTTCAAATGAAGCCCCGTGTGCCTCTCGCACTCACTGGCGATAACGCTTGTTTCTCGTGACCCATACCTATCAAAGACATTACAACCGAAGACCTTTTCTATTTTCTGCCTCTGGTCCGGATAAAGCAACTCTGCTGTGGTAATTACTGAATATGCAGTTATTCCGCTGAGATTTTTTTCCTCAACGAAAGCTGCAAAAAGATAAAGCGAATTTGCGTACCCAAGAAGTACCTTCGGGCGATAGCTCCTTAGCCTCCTGGCAAACTCTTCCATTCCCGTATCGCTGAGGGAGGACGCGTCGAGCACGATGGACCTTTCGAAAATGAGATCTCTGAGTGGAATCTTTCCTTCAAAGATGCGGGTTATATCCCGCGTGGCTCCCCATATTATTCCTGCCTTATCAGCGATGTCATAGCCCGCCCATCTGTTATGTCTAATTGTCGCGGCTTTTCTTGTCTCCATGCGCTCGCGATCAACATAGAAAAGCAGTGGTTTTCCAGTTGAACCTCCCGTCCGATTCTCAACTAGCTCTGAGCGCTCGACGTTGGTGGCAATCATCTCTCTCCAGTTGGCCTGGATGTCTTTCTTCGTCAGAACAGGAAATTTCTGGATATCGAGTGGCTCGCGAAGGTCCTGCGGTTTGACGTCCCATTCAGAGAATCGCCTGGCGTAGAAAGGGCAATGGTTGTAGGCATGTTCGACGACTGTTTTCAGTCTCTCAAACTGCAGGAGTCTCAGCTTTTCGGGCGCCAGAAACTGCGTCCGTTCCAACTCGCCAAGGTGACGAAGGTGAGATTCACGCTTAAGAGCGACAAATGGCGGATAAAACACGCGCCGCGCTAGAAGACTGTAAACATCCACGGTAGCACCTTGTTCCACCAAGGGGTCTGCTGAATCTGTGTCGGAGTTGTCTCTGGATCGTTGTGAAGCTAAAACTCGTTTTTGGATCGCGGTCATGACCACAGCCAGAATCAGAGTTCCAGCCTCGCACATCTTCCGGTTCTCATGAGAGTCCCCTAACCGGAACGTAGTCTCGGGAGGGCAGAATAGCATTTTCTGGAGAACGTGTCGAGGCGAACTTAGCACTCAGGGGTGACAGTTTGCCCTCGGCTTTACAGTTGCGTGCTTTCTCGTTGTTCTGCCCCTTTAATCCGCTACTTGTTGAAGAAGAAGAGGTAGGTGCAAGTTGACTTTTTACGCGAACTACCGTAGGTTATCGAACACGGCGGTGCCCGATTATCTTTGAAGGCAGCGGTTCCGTCTCGCCGGACCCTGATATCGTTGGTGTCGTCTCGTAAGATCGTAATTTGATCGCACCACTAACGGCAGTTCGTTGTGAGAACAAAGAGATTGGCTAACAAGTACATAGTTGGCGTTGTTGCCCTCCTAAGCCTCATTCTTGTCCAGGGTCTTCTGATCATCAGCCGAGACTCGCCTACCTACGATGAGCCCAACCACATTGCGTCCGGTTATTCATATTTGATGACGGGTGACTTCAAGATGAGCCTTGCCCAGCCGCCCGTGGGCAACATGCTCGTAGCTGTTCCCTTATTGATAATGAGACCTGCTCTTCCCATCCAGAACGAAAGCTGGAAGCAGGCTGATGACTGGACGTTTGCCAGGGAATTCCTGTTCCACTCAGGGAATGATGCCGACAGCATAGTCTTCTGGGCGAGGTTCCCCGTTCTTCTACTGAGTATTGTCCTCGGAGCTTTTGTTTTCATCTGGTCCAGGGAGCTTTTCGGAATTCGCGCAGCTTATTTTTCATTGGGGCTATATACATTTTGTCCCAATCTACTTGCTCATGGAAGACTTGCCACTACCGATATGCCCTTTGCTTGCTTTGCCTTCATATCATCTTTCTATTTCTGGAAGCTTCTTGAAAGGTCCACAGTGAGAAACACGCTCGCCTCGGGAATCTTCCTTGGTCTGGCGCTTTCAACCAAGTACTCGAGCATCCTTCTCATCGTGTCCTTCTTGCTAATGGCGATCGTGTGGGGATGGAGACGGGAAGGCAAGTCGAGCGGACAGCGGGCCAGCAAAGCGGAGACAGGTAGGATCGAACCGGAGACAAATAGGATCGAAGACGGTACGGCCGCGTCAATCAAAGGCTCCTCTGCACGTCCGTCGTGGAAAACCCTCTTTCGCAGGGGGGAGTTTCGAAGCACAGTCTGTCGCAGCGTCGTGGTGATTCTCATCGGAGGCGTCATCGCTCTCTTAAGCTCTGGTCTGACAATGAAGCCGGTCCTCAGCTACCCCGCGGTTCAGAACAAGATCGGTCAGTACGGCGAAAAACAAGTATTCATGATTCAAAATGAAAGGATGCAGCAGATCGCCTACAAGCTGGCCTCTTCCGTCCCGGTGCCGCGCTATTTCGTAGGACTTTTGTTCAATCATTTCCACTTCAAGCGCGGGCACCTTGCCTACCTTGCGGGCAAGTGGAAGCTAAAAGGATGGTGGTACTATTTCCCGATTGCGTTCCTGCTAAAGGTGCCCGTGCCGCTGCTCATCCTTCTTTGCATCTGGCTCTATTCAAGGTTTAGAAGTCCTTCTCGTTTTTCCTCGGCTGAACTTATTCTAGTGTGCATACCTGTTGTTTCAATTCTCTGGAGCATGGCTCTTGTCCGTCTTAACATTGGCTTTAGACACATTCTCTTTATTCTTCCGTTCTTCCACGTACTGCTGGGCAAACTCGTTTTGCCGTCCCTTCAGGCTATTCCAGTACCAGAAAATGAATCTGAGAGTGGCCAACAACGCGCCGTCGGGGCAACCGCTCACACAAGCGTCGAGGCGGGCGCTTGCACGATCGCACCATCTGGCTCCACGCCTAACGTTGAGCTCAAGGCCGAGCCTGGCACGCGCGCCGGCGCCGGGGTGAGTAGCGCGCTCTCGGGACTGTTCCGAGCCAGGATGCTATTCCTGTTGCTTCTTCTCGTCTGGTACTGCTTTGAGTCCATTCTGATCTTTCCGCATGATTTGGCCTATTTCAATGAGCTCGCGGGTGGGCCCAAGGGGGGCGTCAACTGGCTCGTGGACTCGAATCTGGACTGGGGACAGGACCTCAAGAGACTCAAGAGCTATGTAGACAGGCACCGAATTGAGTCCCTAAAGCTCTTTTACTTTGGCATGGCTGACCCGGCCTACTACGGGATCAAGTCCAAGCCCCTGACGCTCGCAGACTTCAGGAACCTTGAGGCGTCTGGCTCCGGTCAGGAATATCATAATGAGAAGTGGGCCCTGAGCGTGACGGACTACGCCGTCCTTCTGAGAACGGCGCCGTGGCTCAAGAAGATTCAGGGCCTTGAGGACGCAAGAATTGGTTATAGCATTTTCGTTTTTGACCCCTCCAGGTTGAAGTCGGTCCTCTTTCCAGAAATGTTGCTTGAGGCACGCCTGGGGGAAGCGGGTCAACAAAAATAGAATATGAATACGTCTGAAACTCGGAAATCCCGCGCAACTCCTTTTCTTCCTTGCAAATGCGCCCACTTGCCAATCAAACAACCCCGCTTTTCGCTGGAAAATCCGGCTATTCTGTGGTATAATCTATTTGTTATCTTCGGATTAGGACTAATAGAAAAGAGGTGTAACGTGCGGTCAGTATTGCGGCTTTCTATCATTGTGCTTCTCGGTTTTGCTTGCCTGTTTCCGCTGTCTGTTTCAGCCTCCATAAACTCTTTGGAAGGACCCCATGACTGGATGGACGGTTATTCGCTTGTGCTTCTGGCTACAGATGACGTGCGAACGTTCGTCTCCGTCAGGGATGCTGTGCAGGCCAGCGGGGCAAGGGTTGCAGTAGCGATTCCCAACAGGGTTATTCTGGGCTGGATCCAACCTGAGCTTTCTCCCAGGATTTCAGCACTGCCGGGAGTCAAAGGTGTCTTCACGGAGCCTGTCCCTGAGGCGTTGCTCGGAGGAGTGGATGAAGTAACACTAGCGGGCGTGCGCTTCTTCAATTCCGTCGTGTCGGGTCAACTGAAGGAGGAGATGGAAAAGACGGAGCAGGTGCAGAAAGGGCCTGGATTCAAGCCGCTCATAGATGATGATTTCGAGCCTCCGCGCACAGACATGGGTGCCTACCTCCAGAATCTTCGTTCCATCGGCTTCAATACCGACAAGGAAGTGATGAGGCTCTCTGGTCTAGACCCTTCGCTCGGCGCGCTGGGTAACAGCGACAACATGGTTGGCACCGTCACGGTGACTATTTTCTTTGTGGAAAGCGATGGCTCAGGACCTGACCCGAATACGTATACCTGGACAACCAGCGCCACCACCACGACTGTCAGCAACGCAACGGCAGCTCTTTCATGGTGGTCCAGCCAGGCTACTGGCTATGGTAAAACCGTGTCTTTCACCGTCTACTACTACCCGGGCACCGATGTGCGATGCCAGACCGGGTACGAGCCCATTCTTCACCCTTCCTACGACACGCGCTACTGGGTCGAAGAAATAATGGCAAGCTTCGGATACTCCTCAGGGTCTCACATTGATAGGGTGAACGCATACAATACCTGGGCGAAGTCAAACTACGGCACCGACTGGGCCTATTCAGCTTTCATAGAGTACAACCCTGCACCGGCAGGCACAGCGTTTACGGATGGATATGCAGCGTGGGCATACCGGGGTGGCCCCTATACTAACCTTCTCTACAGAACCTTCAGTTGGGCCTTTGACCTCGTTTTCACGCACGAGAGCGGCCACATATTCACGGCCTGCGATGAATACTACGTGGCCGGCTACGGCGGATGTACGAGTTGCGGCCTCTGTAGCCACGGTATCAACAACGGCAACTGCGAGTACTGTAACTCACAATCAGTACTTTGCATGATGAGGTACAACGACAAGGTCCTGTGTGCCTTCACCCCCGGCCAACTCGGATGGCTGGACGGGCCAATCGTGAAGTACTACTCGCATGTGATCAATGATCCGACCGGCAACAACAATGGCGTGGCTGATCCTGGTGAGAGCGTCACCATGCCTGTGACGTTGAAGAACTGGGGATTGCCTGTCACGAACGTGTCGGCCACTCTCTCTACCACTGACCCGTATATCACAATTACGAGCAACTCTTCTACGTATGCAAACATGGGGTTGAACGGAACGGCCACAAGCAGTACGGCTTACGCATTCAGTTCTTCGTCAGGCACACCTGTTGCCCACATAGTGACGTTCACTCTCACAATTGTGGGAACTGACTACGACACGACGTCAACCTTTGAGGTTAAGATTGGCGAGCAGCCGATCGTGCTGGTTGATGATGACGGAGGGGCTACCTACGAGACTTACTACAAGGCAGCCCTCGACGCTAATGGGTACGGCTACGTCAACTGGAACGTGAAGACACAGGGTTCGCCCCCGCTTTCTCAGCTCAATAAGAGAAAAGTAGTGATCTGGTTCACGTCCCTGGAGGCCTATCTCACCCTTACAGGCACGGACGAAAGGAATTTGCAGGACTATATGAACGCCGGTGGCACGCTCTTCCTTTCCTCCCAGGAGTACCTGTGGGAGAGATTCGAGAGTTTCGCGCAGAATTATCTTCACGTTCAGAGTTTCAATCCGGATGTCTATAGCACGTCAGAGACTGGTGTCTCCGGCGATCCGATATCGAATGGGTTGAGTCTGGCAATGAGCTATCCATTTGATAACTACTCTGACGATGTTTTTCCCGGGACCAATGCTGGTGGAACCCTGATAAACTCGACCTCCAATCCGGGAGCACTCCGGTATCCCGCTCTAGGAACCTCATCGTACAAGGTCGTGTTTTTTGCTTTCCCGTTTGAGGCCATTGCCAATGGTACTGCTCCTAACAACCGCGCCACCGTGATAAAAAGAGTTGTGGATTGGCTCCTTGAGCCGCAGGACTATCAGCCGCCTGCCGTTTCTGTTACGGCTCCCAACGGTGGCGAGGAATGGGACGTTGACAGTGAGCATCAGATCACGTGGGTTGCTACTGACAACAAGGCTGTCGATTCGGTCAGCATATACTATTCAATCGATGGCGGCGTGACTTTCCCCGACACGATAGCCACGAGGGAGGCAAACGACTCCACCTTTGCGTGGATCGTTCCCGATACGCCTTCCGATAGCTGCGTAGTGAAGATAGTCGCATACGATAGCTCGCTCAACTCTGCGGAAGACGTCAGCAACGCCTTCTTTAGCATAAAGGGTATTGTCGGCGCAAAGTCGGTGCCTGAGGTTGCCCGGTTTGGGCTGATGCAGAACCGTCCCAATCCGTTTAACCCCTTGACTAGCATAGAGTTCAGTTTGGATGAAAGGGCCAAGGTCACCCTGAGGGTCTATGATATATCGGGCAAGGTCGTAAAAACCCTCGTGCAAGAGACCGTACCCGCGGGCAGGCACGCTGTCAAGTGGAATGGCGAGGACGAGGCTGGAAGAACTGTCGCCTCAGGCGTTTACGTGTGTAGGCTCGACACCCCGGGCAAAACAGATATGCGTAAGATGGTGTTGTTACGTTGAATCGCGGCACTGCCTAGCGCGTGGAATTGTAATAAATTAGGGTGAGGGGCAGGGTGGCGCGGGTCGTTTTTTGGGGCATTCTTGGGTAGGGTTTTTGATCGATCTGGCCTCCGGTCCCTGATCCCACAAATGTTCGGCAGAAGGCTACCTTATTGCTAAGGTAGCCTTACTTTTTTGTCGATAACAATAATTGGGTGCCGATTCGTGACGCGTTAGAGAGCGCACGGTGAATGGGATACTTCGACAAGGCGCCACGATCCCTCCCCATTGTTTCACTTTCATCATGGCAAATCGTTAGTGCGATTGTGGCGCGGCCAAGACCCGCCAGCCTGGCACTGCGTATGGAGTGACAGTGAAAGAGTCCGAAGTGAGCTCGATCCGACTCGGGAGCGAAAACATCGGATCCGAGGACTTAAACCCTCAGCTCTTCAGGCAAGCTTCCGAGATAGCCACGGCGTTAGCAAGGGCGCACAAGAGCCGGCAGCTCTACAATGAGAACAACCCCGTTCTACGTACTTCTCTCGCGAGACTCTTTACCAGTCTCGCGAGTTACTTGGAAGCCAACGACACTCTAACATTTTCCGTAACCGAGACCGAGTTCCTCTTTCACGGAAAGGCTGTTTATTCGAACCCAGACAGGCGAGAGAGCCTCGCGTTCAGACTCTTTAGAGACGGTGTGAGGGCCATCACGTTTCACAGCGGAATCACTCAGGACGAGATTGTTGGAATCCTCGAAATCCTTGGAAAAGTCAACGTCGAGAATGACGAAAGCGACAACGACATAGTCACTCAAATTTGGGAGTGCGAACTCGCTCACATCACATATTTGGCAGTTGACGAATGTATCGACGAGGGCGCGACTGAGGAGAGAACCTCACGGGACGCCCAGCCTGCCTATGGACCCCCATCTGCACTGGAAGAACAGTCTGAAGGCGGGATGGATTTCTCCGTCATGATAGACCTGCCTCTGAGCGATGAAGAAAAAGAATCCATAGCAGACTTGACCCTGACCGAGGACGAGCTCGAAGAGGTAGGTCAACAGATCTTGGCCGAAGAGAGAGAGAACCAGAGGAAGAAAGTCTTCCAGATATTCGCGGAAATCCTCCAGGGTTCCGCAAGCTCAGAGGTCAAGGCCGACGTCGCCCGTGGAATCCAGGCGTTGTTCATGGATTTTCTAGAGAGAGGAAGCCCGGTTGAAACGGCGGGGTTTCTGATCGAGATAAAGGGTCTTATTGGAAGAAACAGATCCGTCAATAGCGGGGCTCCCTTACCCTCGAGTGTGCAGGAGACGCTAGGGAATTTTCTCGAGACGCTGGGGCAGGAACGGCAGATTCTTCGGATTGAACCAAGCATTGAGGAAGCCGCGGCACAGCGGCTCGAAGAATATGAACAGTATCTTTCCCAGCTCTTGCCTAATTCCGTGGGTCCTCTGTGCGGCATGCTGGGGAGAATGAAGAGCAGAAGGGGTAGGGAGATGCTGTGCAGGGTGTTGAGCGTCCTGGCGAAAGAGAATCTCGGTGCACTAGTTGATCTTCTTTCGGACCCAAGATGGTACCTGGTCCGGAACCTTGTTCACGTTCTCAGAATCATGAAGGACAAACGAGCGCTTCCTTATCTTGAGGGGCTCTTGTTGCACGAGGACGTCAGAGTGAGGATCGAGGTCGTGCATTGTATCGCGGAGCTGGGCAACGGGGAGTCCGACATTCTCATGCAGAGATGCCTGCGCGACTCTGAGAGGGTAGTACGTACAGTTGCTGCAAAGAAACTGGGTCATCTTGGTGGGAGTCGCGCGGCTTCATCCCTCGTCGAATGTATTCTGGAGAAATCCTTTCTCAAAAGGCTGTTTGACGAAAAGTGGGTGTTCTTTGAGGCTCTCGGACACGCCGGGAGTGACGAGACCGTTCCTATTCTTGAAAAACTCATCGGGAAGGGATCCATTTTTCACTCGGTTGAAACCGCAGAGATGAAGAGGTGTGCCGCGGCCACTCTCGCCAGGATCGGTACGCCCAAAGCGGTTCAGGTCCTCGAGAAATATGCCCGCACGGCCAGGGGCGACCAGCGCAAGGCCTGCATGGAAGCTCTTAGGTTGTGTTCCAGGAGGGACGATGACCGAGTCAGCAGCCAAGGTTGACATACGACTCGGCAAAAGCCTCGTCAACCAACTCTATATAGTCTTAAGAACGGTGAAAATTCACGAGCCTAACAATGCTTCTGTCATAAATGCATTGACCGAATTCCTTTCCATCTTGCGCAATCTCATCGGCACATGGGAAAGCGTTTCCATCGAGTGTCTGGGCGGATGCCTTTACGTCAACGGAATGCGCCTGAAAGTGGACGTCTCGGGATACGCTAGCCACAGGTACACCGTGGAGGAAATGGAGAAACTTGGCCTTCGGAGCATCACCTTCCTGGAGCAATTGAGCTTCGAAGAGATCAGGACGTTCGCGTACGGGCTGGCTCAAATCGGCAGCGTCAACTCAGAACCTGACAAACTGGCTCAACTACTCGAGGAGAAGGGCGTAACAAACATACTGATCGGAAGGGTCAAGGGCGCGGACCAGCCGTCTCCAGAGGAGAAAGCCGAGGACGCCGGCGTAGTCGCGAAGAAGACGTTTTTCAATGCCATAAAGATTGTGAGACAGATAATGAACTCTGCCTCGCGTTTTGAAGCCGTCAAGCTTAGACGCGCGAAGCGGGCCGTTCAGGCGATAGTTGATAGCATCCTCAACGATGAATCCTTCATGCTCGGTCTTGCCACCATCAAGAATCACGACGAGTATACTTTCAATCACTGCGTGAACGTATGCATCTACTGTGTTTCGTTGGGCCAGAGACTTGGTCTTTCCAGATGTCGTCTAGGGCAACTGGGCATGGCGGCCTTGTTTCACGACATCGGTAAAGTAGAGATACCCTGGGACGTACTGAACAAGCCCGCCGGGCTGAGCGAAGAGGAATGGAAACTCGTCAAGGATCACACCGTGCACGGCGCGAGGCTTCTCGCCAGGCTGTCCCGGCTCGACGAGAAAACCCTCAGTGCCATAATCGTGGCATACGAACATCACATGAACTTTGACCTGACCGGCTATCCGGTGCCTTGCCAGCCGAGGCAGACCCATCTCTTTAGTAGGATGGTGCGCATAGCCGACGCCTTCGATGCCATGACTACCGTGAGAATCTACAAGTCTGAACCTTCTGCTCCCCACGATAGCGTTCTCTTTCTCCTCAGGGAAGCAGACAGAAGCTTTGATTCGCGGCTGGTCAAGGTTTTCATTTCAATGGTCGGCTTTTATCCCGTCGGCACCGTGCTTGAGCTCGACACGGGCGAGACGGTAGTTGTTGCGAAAGCTGCCAGAGACATCTGTGATATTGCCCGACCCATGGTAAAGGTAATTGCAGACGCAAACGGCTTCCAGTGCGGCGGCGAGATGCTGAACCTTGCCGAAACAGACAGGCATGGTAGGTACTTGCGAAACGTTAAATGTGTTGTCGAAGCCGACAAGTTCGGCCTTAACGTCCCCGAGCTTCTGCTTGGCCCGCTCGAAGAGGACATCATGACCCCCAACCCTACTCTGGCTTGACGGGAGAGCTTGCGAGGAGCTAGCGGCCAGATGCCA
>Ga0315291_10005122_pt1 | contig 16523 bp, 13 predicted proteins | sample YL17G12_20_MG_FD_203070 | JGI IMG/M metagenome (GOLD analysis project Ga0315291, IMG submission 203070) | Sediment microbial communities from Yellowstone Lake, YNP, Wyoming, USA - YL17G12_20 | ecosystem: Environmental > Aquatic > Freshwater > Lake > Sediment | place: USA: Wyoming | collected...
GTTGACTGGTAGGCGATACTTTGGTTCTCTGGCTTCAGCTCCCCTTCTTCATAGGCACCCGTGAAACGAGTTGCGCATGCGTTATCAAATCCTCGGTTTGTTCGCTTTAGCTAGCATGCTCTTCGGCATTCGTGCGGTTGCCGAGGAGTCGGCGCTGCCGCCTTGGCTTACCGAACGTAAAGTCCTCGGCCACAATGACCTCGAGCCGATTGAGAACGCTGCCGGAACGCTGATCTACGCAGCTAGTCGTGGTGTGGCGCGGGTTGAGACGATTGAAGAGCTCATGGCTTTTTGTACGGCGGCTCGGGTTGGAAATGACCTCTTCATTACCAATTTCCATTGCTACGATTTTAAGTCTTGCGACCAGGTGCAGTTTCATTTGGCTTACGAGCAAGGGGTTGCCAAGAGCGACCAGCTGTTGTTGCGCTGTAAGGGCGTATTAGCCAAGAATCACGCTCTTGATTATGTTTTGTATCAGGTGGAAAGCTGTGGCACCGCCCCCCATGCAGCCGGCATCCTGCAGGCAGCGACTGCGCCCTGTGGGTCCGAGCAAAGCGCGCAAAAACCGCGGCCGCCAGATTTGGCGAGATTCCCGATTGCCACGTTGTGGGGTGGCCCAGTAACGGTAGGCCAACGGGTTTTTCTCGCCGGTTACCCAGGCTCGCGGACCAAGGAGGTTGACCGTGGCCCCGATTGCATCCTGCGCACGGTGCAGCCGCAATTGATCGAGGGGCGCCAGACGATCACCCATACCTGCGACACCGAGGGGGGGTCAAGCGGCTCGCCGCTGATGGACCTTGCTACTGGCTATATCGTCGGCCTGCACTGGGGCGGCACCGATAAATTCAATATGGCGATACCAATGTCTGAGATCCTCGTCGACTTAAAGGCGCAGCTACCGGCAGATGTTTATATGCAGTTACACACTGCCCCCATGGTGCCCTAGAAGTATTTGGTGCCTCCGGTGCCTGCTCCTAAGGCCGACTCCGGCTAGGCACCGGCCATCTGCATTCATGTGAGTGCCGTTATATTCGCGGCTAAGCTTAGCAATTGCATGTTTAGGTTGTCGCGCTGCAGTGTAGTTTGGGCCAGCACCTCTGGCGGCGCCCGATCTACGAAGTTGGCGCTGCCAAGCTTGGCGTCCAGACCCTTTATGATCTTCGTGATGCGTCCGACCTCGCTGCTTAAGCGTAGGCGCTCCTTGCCGATATCGATCAGGTTGTCGGCCGGGATATAGGCTTCGTAGCCGCGCCCGATCGCCACCAAGCATGGACCAGGGCGTTGCACTTCAGGTCCAGCGCTGAATTGATCGATTACGCCGAGCCGCTGGATGTCGGCGGCGACGCTCCTAAACAACTCGGCGAGCTCTGGGGTGGTCCGCACGGAAGTATGTAGTAAAGTCTTCGGCGGCACGCCGGCTTGGCTGCGCGCGGAGCGTACGGCGGTCACGAGATCCTGGACACTACGCCATTGCTCAGCCTCGTGGGGGAAACGCACTAGCATTGCCGGGGCGGGGAAGGCGGCAATGGTCAGGCTTACTGGGCGGTCCCAATCTGGATGATGTGGTAGCTTCTGCCAGATCTCCTCGGTCACAAACGGCATGATTGGGCTAGCCAGGCGCAGGATGGCATCGAGCACGTATACCAAGGTGCTAACGACTGACCTTTTTGCCTCAGCGTCGGAGCCGGTTAGGGTGTTTTTAGCGGTCTCCAGGCCCCAGTCGCAGAAACTGCCCCAGATGAGGTGGTAAATTTGGTCGGCGGCTTCATTGAGGCGATAGGTGCTCAGAGCCTTGTCGATGCGTTCGGTAGCGAGGCTTAGCTCAGTGAGCAACCATTTGCTGGCGAGGTCGAGCTTGGCGTGGTCGAGTGCAACGAGTGGCAGGTCTGCCTGCACGTGACCAAGCAAAAAGCGCGAGGCGTTCCATAGCTTGTTGACAAAGCGGCCGCCCGCTTCAAAGTCTTCGATGGCCATCCGGGTACGGCCGCCTATAGGCGCGAGCTGCACGGCGGTAAAACGCATAGCGTCGGTGCCATGTGCGGCGATTACGGCGAGTGGATCGATGCCGTTGCCCAAGGTTTTTGAGAATTTGCGACCTTGTTTGTCGCAGACGGTTGGCGTCAAAAACACGTCTTTAAATGGTACTTCTCCACGTAGTTTAAGTCCGACCATGACCATTCTAGCAACCCACTGAAAGATGATTTCAGGAGCTGTGACCAGCACGTCGGTCGGGTAAAAATAATCGAGATCTTTACTCTGATCTGGCCAGCCAAACGGCGAGACCGGCCATAGCCAGCTAGAAAACCAAGTGTCCAGCACATCCTCGTCTTGGCGAATTTCAGTGCTGCCGCAGTGTTTGCATGCGGTGGGATCAGACATTCCGGTGGTGTGTCCCGGGCATTGCTGGCAATACCAGATGGGGATGCGGTGGCCCCACCATAGCTGCCGCGAGATGCACCAATCCTGGATATTTTCCAGCCAATGCAAATAGGTCTTTTTCCACAGATCGGGATGAAAGCGCAAGGTTCCGTCGTTAGCGGCAGCTACCGCAGGCGCCGCTAGAGACGCCATGCTGACGTACCATTGCTTTGAGAGGCGAGGCTCGATAATTTCATTGCTGCGCTCGGAAATCGGCACCGTCGTTTTATAAGGCTCCTCTTTATCCAGAAGGCTAAGCTCACGAAACGCGCGTACTACTTCTTTACGTGCGACAAAACGGTTGAGACCCCGGAATTTTGTCGGGACGAGGTCGTTCATCGTACCGGAGTCGGTCATGACGTCGATGCTAGCAAGATTGTGGCGCTTGCCTAACTCAAAATCATTTGGGTCATGAGCCGGGGTGATTTTGACAGCTCCGGTGCCGAACTCGCTTTTCACATAGGTATCGGCAACGATCGGGATCAGGCGGTCCACCAATGGTAGCCGCACCTGTTTGCCGATGAAGGCTTGGTAGCGTTCGTCGTCTGGATGCACCGCAACGGCGGTATCACCAAACATCGTCTCTGGCCGGGTCGTGGCGACGGTGATGAAGGCATCAGTCCCTTCTATAGGGTATTTGAAGTGCCATAGGCTTGAATTGATCTCCCGACTCTCCAGCTCGTCATCGGACAAGGCCGTCTTTAAGACCGGGTCCCAGTTGACTAGGCGCTCTCCTCGGTAGATCAGGCCGGCTTCAAATAAATCGACGAAAATCCGGCGTACAGCCAAAGAAAGCTGGGGATCCAGGGTGAAAGATAAACGCTCCCAGTCGCACGAAAAGCCCATACTGCGAAATTGCTCGAGGATCATCCCGCCATATTTGTCCTTCCACTCCCATAGCTTGGCGGTAAAGGCCGCGCGGCCAAGGCTTTGCCGGCTGTCGCCAGTGCTGGCCAGTGATTTTTCGACCATCATTTGGGTGGCGATGCCGGCATGGTCGGTGCCTGGCAGCCACAGGGCATTAAAGCCAAGCATGCGCTTCCAGCGAACTAGCATATCCTGCATGGTATAACCGGTGCCGTGTCCCATGTGCAGATAGCTGGTGACGTTTGGCGGCGGCATGAGGATGGTATAGGGCTTACGGGCTGGGTCGCATTCAGCGTGAAACAAGCGGTGCTCAAGCCAAAAATCATAGAGCTTGGCTTCATACAGCTTCGGGTCGTAGGTTGAGGCCAAAGGCTCGGTCATCAGTCAGGTGTCCTTAATAGGCTGTGCTTGGCTCGATCAGCGGTAGCCACGCTTATAGCGCAGCTGCATTAGCTAGGGCAATTCAACCTCCGCTTAGGATCGCGAAAGTCCCCGCTAAACGGCACCAGGGCTCCAGGATAACAATCCGTAATTATGGATATATATGAAATTATTCGCATAATACTTAAGTGCAGAGCCAAAGGTGTCGATAACTAATCATGTTGGTTAATGCGGACGCTATAGTCCGGCGGTGGGAGGTGCTGTCCATGGGGCATTTTGGCTTTCGCTACGCAGCGTTGTTAGCAGTCGTGATGACTCTCTTTACCACCTTTGTCGCCTGTGGATCGCAGCTTTACCAGGTGTCCTTGCACGGTGATAGCGGTTCCAGACAATCAGCTACCCAGCGAAATAGCGGCAGCGCTGGCGGCGCTCTTATTGGCTCCGGTCCTGAAGGAAATACCGATCCGAAATCCGAAAATTTCGGGCTCCATGCGCCAGGTGGCTGGCGTACCCTGCCCATCCATTACCGACTCGATAAATCAATGCCGAGTCAGCAGGTTGCCCAAATTAAAAAGGCGATGCACACCTGGGAGATTGCCACCGGCAAAACATTATTTGTTTTTGATGGCTTGCATCAAGGCGTCACGGGGAACTCTTTTAAGGACCTTTACAGCTCGCTCGACGATGAGATCAATGGCCTCTATAGCGATGAGAACTGGGCTAAGACCGGCAAGCCGACGGTGGTGTTAGCCACCACTATTTGGGATAATGATACAGCGGATGCTAGTAAAATCTTGACGGCGGATATCCGCTACAACGACGCATACTATGTCTTCGGGGATGCCTTAGTGATCAAACCGCTTGGATCTAGGGAAGTCGTGGATCTGCAGACGGTTGCCACGCATGAACTTGGCCATTTTCTGGGTCTAATCCATGTCGATGCAAACGTAGACTCGCATTCGATCATGGTGGCTTCACTTTATATTGGTCAAGGGCTGACTTCTCGGGCCATTTCTGCTGGCGATATCACCCGCATTCAAAAGATCTACGGCTGCAGCGGCACCGCCTGTAATGTCGCTCAAACACAATTGTTGATTGAAAAAATGGTGCGCGAAGCGCCGCCAGTCGTAACTAGTGCAGTCACCGAATCAACAAGTAAAACGGCCGCAACTAAATAGTTTGACATCGTCGCGAGTCCAGATTCGAATCGTCTTATACCTGCCCCGGCGCCTCATCTTTTGAGCCGCTGGGGTTTTTATGCTGAAAAATTGCGGGACAAATCGTCGCTTTGAAATCGACCACAGCCAACCATCATCTGACACCCAACTGTGCAACTTATTTCCTGACGGACCCTTATTTAATCTGAGTGATTATAAACCTAAAAACCGTAGCGACGCACTGTGCGCATCGACCCAGAATGACTGCATAAATAAAGAGATTATGCAATTGCCTAAAGATTTGTCCAGAAGGCGCCGATACGATGAGAAGAGGTCGGTCGTAGATTTTTTTAAAATCCGCAAAGGGACCAACTATGTTGTCTGCTTTCAAATCCATGTCGGCACTAATTGTGGCCATCCCCTTAGTGATAAGCTGCAGCGGCTCAAGCATGAGCGGTGTCGCCGCCAACGCCGGTTTGGGCGGTTCAGACTCAACAAAAAAATCTTCAGACGCCGACAGCGAAGCCACCAAAGCAAATGCGCCGCAGCAGGTGTCTGGGGCATTTCTCACCTGTGCTTACATGGGGACGGAGGCGGAAGTGGTGGCCGCAACTAAGGCCGGTCAGACGATTGACATAGGCTGTGGCCTTTATCAAAAGACCGGACCTGGGTTGGCCCTTGCCGATATATCCAATCTTGCTGTCAGTACTGGTGTTCGCTGCTCGGGTGCTGCGATGCAAAAAGTTAAGACGTCAGCGCTGCCGAGATCCAGCAACCTCCATTATATGGCCCAGGTTCCGTCTGAGCAGCTGCCTTGCGCGTTGTCGATGGCCCTTGCCGATTCGAATCATCGTGCGGCTGCCTTTGGCAGGTCCATTCCAACGATTACGCAGACTGATGCGAGTCACGGGTTCTCCGCGGCCAAAGACGTCCAGTCCAGCGGCTTGTCCTTTGCGGCTGATCGCTCGCCAAAATTTTCATCATCTCCTAGCGTAGCCTTGATGCAAGACATCATAGGCCAACTTCCCGCCGACCTGCAGGCCGCGCTGAATAACCGCCTGAAGTCCAGCTTGCTATCGTCTGGTGGGATGGTTGCGCCGCCTTCAGGTACTGACGAGGTGTCTACAGTGGCGATTCCAACGGATACTGGGGCTTCTGGCCGTGCTGCTAGTAAACCGGCAGGTGCCGCCCCAAGCGCTGGGGTTCCAAAACCGACCTCAGCTAGCCCTACTGTCGCTCCGCCGACAACCACGGGAGCCACGCCGACAACCACGGGAGCCACGCCGACAACCACGGGAGCCACGCCGACTCCGGTGAGTAATACGGCAGGCACTTGAGCCAGAGCGGCTGCGATATCGACCCTGGCGCCATACGCGCCAGGGTCGATATTTAACCTAGTATTCGTGCAAATAGTTTATGTGCTTCTGCTAGCACCAGCGCTTCCTTTTCCGGGAATTTGGAGCCGGCCTGCGCCTTGTCTGGGCGCCCGCCACCGCGGCCATCGGCAAAGACGCTAAGTTCTTTGATGAGGTCGCCCGCCTTGATGCGGCCACGTGCTTCGCTGCCAACTGCGGCTAGGAGCGACAAAGTCCCATCCTCGACTTGAGTAAAAAAGGCGACGCCATTGCTGAGTTTGCTGGCGACACCATCGAGGAGTTGTTGATGGGCGGAGCGGGGAAAGCTAGCGGTATCGAGCTTGAGCACGATATGGCGCAGGCCGCTAGCCGTTGGTTGGGCGCGTTCCACTAGCGCATCGATGCGCAGGTTAAGTTGTTCTTGTTTAAGTGCGCGCAGCTCCTTGTCGCAATCCTTGAGGCGTTCGGCGAGTTCGAGCACTTTGGCTTCCGCCTCGTCGGGGCGCACCTTGAGGGCTTTAGCGACGGCGCTAAGGCTAGTCGTTTGCGCTCGCGCAAGGTCTAGCGCATGCAGTCCGGTGACGGCCTCGATGCGGCGGATGCCGGCGGCTACCGAGGATTCGCCGGTAATGCGCAAGAGGCCGATCTGTCCGGTCGCGTTGGCATGTGTGCCACCACACAATTCGTAGCTGAAGGCTCCCATTTTAATGGTGCGCACTAGGTCGCCGTATTTTTCGCCAAAAAGTGCAGTAGCGCCGTCATTTTTGGCTTCGGCTAAAGATTTTTCTGCGGTAGCAATCTGGTGATTGGCAAGGATCTGCTCGTTGACGAGTCTTTCGACCTTGGCGAGTTCATCAGGGCTAATGCCTTTGGGGTGGGTGAAGTCAAAGCGCAGCCCTTCTGGGGCGACTCGAGAGCCCTGCTGCTGTACATGGGGTCCAAGAACCTGGCCTAAGGCGGCATGCAGTAAGTGCGTCGCCGAATGATTGCGGACAACAGCTGCTCGCTCTGCAGTGTCGACTTGGGCGCGGAGCCTGAGGCCGTTTTGTTTAGGCATTAGTCCGTTGACCAGGGCGCATCTGTGCACCTGCATGTCGAGGATCTTGAAGGTGTCCAAGACGCGCAGTTCGATACCCTCTCCGGTCAGTTTGCCAACATCGCCAACCTGCCCGCCAGATTCGGCATAAAAAGGACTTTGGTCGAGGCAGACCATGAGATCATCACCGACTTCGCGGTAGCGGGTGACTTGGGCATCACCGCTTAGTGCGTTGTGGCCGGTGAATGTCGTGTCCTTGCCCGGGCGAAACACCACCCAGCCTTCGTCGCCGGCTAAGCTTGCATCGAATTTGGCTGCGCCGCGTGCGCGCTCGCGCTGTCCTTCCATCGCTGCGGCAGCACCTTCGAGGTCGACCTTAAGCCCCTGCTCTTCGGCAAGGACTCCGGTTAGGTCGACAGGAAAGCCGTAGGTATCGTAGAGCAAGAAGGCGCTGGCACCGGAGATGGTGCCTGACCCGTCGCCGCGTGCTTCGGCGGCTAGCTTGGCAAATCGCGCTAAACCGTCGCGCAATGTCCGCATGAAGCGTTCTTCCTCAGCGAAGATCACTTGTGTAATGTAGTCCTCACGTTCGCGGAGTTCGGGAAAGGCATGGCCCATCACGTCGACTAAAGTCGGCAGCAGGCGGTAGATGAAGGCCTCTTTCTGGTTAAGATCTTGGGAAAAGCGGCTGGCGCGGCGGAGGATGCGGCGCAGCACGTAGCCCCGGCCTTCGTTGCCGGGCGTGGCACCGTCAGCAATGGCGAAGGCCAAAGCACGCAAGTGGTCGGCGATCACTCGGTGTGGCGTGCCTGTTACGCCTTGGTCGTAGGCTACGCCGGTGAGTGCGGCGATTTTGTCAATAAGTGGACGAAAGACATCTGTTTCGTAGTTTGAACCGGAGCCTTGGACGATCGACAGGACACGTTCAAAACCCATGCCAGTGTCTACATGTTTGGCGACCAGGGGCTTTAAATTGCCGTTTTGCAGCCGTTCGTACTGCATGAATACATTATTCCAAATCTCAATATAGCGGGCATTGGTGCCGTTGACGCCGAGCTCGGGATGGGCGAACGTTGCTGCTTGAGTGCTTAGGTCTCCCATATCAAAATGGATTTCGGTGCAAGGGCCGCAGGGGCCGACTTCGCCCATTTCCCAAAAATTTGATTTGGCACCAAAGCGCATGATCCGCTCTGGAGCGATATCCGTCTCGGTGCGCCAGATGTCAGCGGCCTCGTCGTCATCGGTATAGATAGTAGCGAAGAGGCGGTTCTTTGGAAACTTCCAGACCTCAGTGAGCAGTTCCCAGGACCAACGGATCGTTTCCTTTTTATAGTAATCGCCAAACGACCAGTTGCCGAGCATTTCAAAAAAGGTGTGATGGTAGGTGTCGCGTCCGACTTCGTCGAGGTCGTTGTGTTTGCCAGAGACACGCAGGCATTTTTGGGAATTGACGGCGCGCTTTAGACCAAGGCGATTGTCACCAAGGAAAATTGATTTAAATTGGTTCATCCCAGAATTGATAAAAAGCAAGGTAGGGTCGTCATGTGGCACGACCGGCGAGGAGGGCACGAAGGTGTGGCCTCGTTGGGTGAAGAAATCGATAAACGACTGACGTACTTCTTTACCGGAGAGGCGGGGAACACCCCATCTATTCGCTGTCTCGGTCATATACGCTCAAATCCTAAGAAAATTGGCCCGGACGTACCGGGCCAAGCTTGGCTAATTAGTACGACTAAGGGTCGTTGTTTATTCCACCTTGATCAATTCAATCTCGAACACCAAGGTCGAATTGGGGGGAATCACGCCGCCTACAGCGCGTTCACCGTAGGCTAATTTCGCGGGTATGACTAGCTTACGCTTGCCGCCTTCTTTCATACCCTCGATGCCTTGATCCCAGCCGGCAATGACACTCCCGGTACCTAGTACAAAGCTGAACGGTGAGCTGCGGTCCTTAGAACTATCGAACACGGTGCCGTTAAGCAACGATCCAGTATAGAAGACCGAGACTTTCTTGTCCTTTTGAGCCTCAGCGCCCGTGCCTTCCTTAATGTCGGTTTTTTCTAATTCTGCGGGCGCCTCGGCGGCTGGCGCTGCAGCGGCTGGCGCTGCAGCGCCTTCTGTTTGAGCGGCGGTCGCAGGGTCGGTTGCCGCAGGTTGGTCGATAGCAGCTGTGGTTGCAGCTGGATCAGCCTTCTTTGAACAACGATCGCAACCAACCAAGACCACACAGGTGACTGCAATAAGGCTAAATGGCAAAGATCTTTTCATATGTGGCGATGCTCATCTGGAATGGTTTAATTCTGCAACATACCTCCAGTAATGCTAATAGTTTGCGGGTGGGAGGTCAATCCTTTGGCGTCGCTTTGTCTAGAATGACTGGGCGCGCTTGGGCGGGCCCAGTACTAGGGACGGTGATGAGGGGCGCAGGTGCAATCACGGGTTTAGCCTCGGATCCCACCACTACGACTTTTGGACGAGCGCTTGGCTGATTTGGCGTGAAGGTGTAAATTTTCCCAGGAGGCAATACCCTGGTTTCACTTGATTCTTTGACCGATTCTGCTTCTTTGGCCTTGGCTGTAGAGTCAAATACACTGGCAATTATGAGAATTGAGAACAGGGCCAACTGTCGCAGCATCATCGTTACCTCCAGTGAAAATCGTCGGTAGAAGACACCGACGGCTTGATGCCATTTTCATAAAATACTGCAATTGTGGGTTGTTGCTGTCATTGTGGGGCGCGGATCGCAAGGATGGGGACGGTGCGGGCCGCGGCCACAGCGGGATAGAGTGCTGCGAGAAAGTTCATAGCAATAAGGCCAAATGCGATCTGCTTGATGTCTCCCATAGTAATGCGGCAGCCAAGGAGATCTTCGATACCCTTCGTTTGCGAGGCGACACCATCTTTTAAGAAGATGGTTAGGTCTAGTCCGAATTGGTGGAGGTACCAATAAAGCGGAGATGCCACAACGGCGCCGAGGACAAGCCCGAGAAGGCCGATCATAAGCGCCTCGCTCAAAACCATGCTGACCAGGGTAACTGGCGTTAGACCTAGAGCAAGCATGACGCCAAATTCTCGGCGGCGCTCAAGGATATTCAGCATCATGGTGTTTAGTATGCCAATCGACACGATGATTCCAGTGAAGGTAAATAGTACGCGGTACAGTGACGCATCCAAATCGATGGCCTGGGCGACATCCGGAAGGGTTTTGCGCCACGAGGATAGCTCAAGAGGTAGCGACCCTAAACGTTTCTTGAGGGCCTCGCCGATGGCAACTAGATCGGACTCAGGTGGAGCAAAAATAGCTAAGAACGACACTCCGTTCTCAGGATAGTCGAGAGTCTGCCGCATCAAGGCCAGGGGCAGTACGACAAGGTGCCCATCGAGTTCTAGGCTTCCAGTCCTAAATGTGCCCCTAAGATAGGCGATGCTAGAGACGATCTGGCCTTGGCGATCGGTGGTCGTAAAGATCACCTTTTCGCCGAGATTAACGCCGAGGTGTGCGGCCATGGCGGCCCCGATTAAACACCCTTGTTGATCGCCTGGAGCCAGCACGGTGCCGTAGACCAGGTTCGCCAACATCTGGTTGCTGGCTATTGGTTCGACTTCGGGGTCGATGCCAAGGAGTGCGGCCCCTGTACTGCTTTTGCTGGTCGCGATGACCGCCATGGCGGCGATACGTGGAGCGACTAATGTGACGCCGGGCAGCTGAGCCAACTGCTGGCGTAGCGACTGGTCCCATGCGAACTGGCTAGACGGCGAAGGCTCAGCAATGTATCCGGGTTGGCTCACGCTAAACAGGCCATAGCCACCCTTGGCTCCGGAATCAATGAGGCGGTCATACATACTTTGCCTAGTGCCGATAAACACGACCGCAACACAAACGCCAAAGGCGACGGACAGCGCGGTAATTACAGCTCGGCGGCGGTTGCGGAAGAGGTTGCGGGCACCAAGGCGGATAGCAAGAAACAGCAAGGTCACTCCCCTTTTGCTTAGCGCGGCGACAAAGCTTGAACGGGTACCATCAGTGCTACCTCTAGCCCAGGGTAGATGCCAAAGATAAGCAGAGACAGCATCATGAAAATGATAGGTTTGAGCGTTTGCATGACGGTGATTTGGGGATAGATGATTGGCTCCAAATTGATGCCGGAGACCGAAAGGTGGTCAACTAGGGGTGACAAGTCGAGGCCAGTTCGGGCAAGGATAAAAGCGACCGGCAGGCCAATGCCTGCGGCGACTGCTGCGGTCAATAAGCTGCTCCAACCAGCCTCGGCCATGATGAGCATGAGGATTTGCCGCGGCGTCATGCCGAGTGCTAGCATGGTGCCAAATTCGCGGCGACGATCGTAAATGGCCATGAAGGTCATATTGAGAATGAGACCTCCCAAGGCCAGGTAAATGAATACAAAGATAAAATTGGCTGAGACAGCAAGCAAATCGATGATCTTGGCAAGCAAAGGCTTGAGCTGACGCCAAGACTTTAGATCGGCGGTCAGCTCTGGACTGGCGGCAAGTTGATGGAGCGTGAGTTCGGCGGCGGCAAAGGAACCGTTGCGGTCGATGCGCGAAAGCGCTACTTCATGCACGCCTTTTTCTAGCAAAAAGAAATCGCGGAAAGAAGCTTCTTGGAGGTATACGGCGCGGTTATCGATCTCGCTGTTGACGGACTTCAAGATGCCGACCACCTGAAACACCGAGTTGGCGAGTGAGCCATCGGCGGCCTGACTCAGCAGCACTAACTCTTGACCTGGCTGCAACTTTAAGTGACGAGCGAGCAATTTGCCGAGTACCACCCCTGTGGGTTTGCTTGGTGTCAACCAGGAGCCAACATCGACGTAGTGTTCGATGCGGGTTACCTGCGCTTCGCGATCCAAATTAAGGCCGCGTACTTGGACCCCGGCAGAAAGGCTGGCGGCGGCACCAAGCGCGGCACCATATAGCCTTGGTGCGCTATAAAATCCATGTTTAGTCAGGGTGTCTTGCCATGCCTCAGCATGTGGCATCGTGGTGTAGAGGTCGGGGTTAGCCAGGTATCCTGGTGCGTGCAGCTGGAATTCACCGATTTCAAACGAGGTTGCGGTCTGCCCCAACAGGTCGCAGAGACCAGAATTTAGACACCCCCAATTGAGCATGATGGCCGTAATGGAACCGATGCTAAAGGTTTTGAGCGCGGTGCGACGGGGGGTGCGCCCTAGATTTTTCCAAGCGAAGCTACCTAGGTTCATTGGGCCCTCGCGCAACCTACCTAAGGGCCATTAGTGGGCCTTTAGGTTGTCGACACTAAAAAAATCTGGATCTAACCGGATATCGTGGCGGAGAGAGACGTAGATGAGGTCGGTACGCTCGCCTGGTAGATCGGCTGGGGTCACCGAGATCTTGGCTGGAGCCAGCTTGCCGCCAAGCTCTTTCACGTCGCTGAAGACGATAGTGCGAATCTTAGCGCCGCGCGCTCCGTAGAAGACTTGCGAGACAGGGATCGCGCGCTCCTTTTCAACAACCATTCGCAATTTCGACCAAGTTAACTTCGATCCGGCTTTGGGCACGAGGTCGATGGTCCACAAGGCCGTTTGGCCGCGCTTAGTGGCTTCCACGAAAGTGGCGTCGTAGTCGCTTACTAAATGACTTGAGCGCACTAAGTCGTCATTGGAAAAGTGGCTGCCCATCCAGCTGCTGCTGCGCATGGCTGCGCTGACCTTGACGGTGCGATCGATCTTCGGCAAGAAGTTGTAGATATCTTGGCCCAGGCGTAGGGTCATCGTGCCCTTTTCTTTGGGCGGGGCGTTGATCTTTACCAGGGCTTGTTTTTCGCCTTCGGCCCACAGGGTGAGCTTTAGTGCGCGCTCATAATTAGCTGTTTTGACGGTCATCATCATGTCTGCTTGGGACTTTTTCGACGCCCATAAATTGTCGACCCCGCTCAGGACCTTTTTTATCTCCTCGGAACTAGCATTACTAGCACCTTTCCCCGCAGCTACCGCCGCTGAGGTGCAGGCTAGTTGCGCCAACAGGAGCACTACAAACCTTCGGCTGAGGCATGTGAAAGGACAAAGGTATCGTGATATCATGGGCAGACCGTCTAGAATGGTTTAGGCCATTATACCGAAGTCTCGGTGAACCCACAAGCCGACGCTGCTTTGGGCGCTGAAGCCGTGGCCGGGCAGGTTCTTTGGTCATTTTTGCAACGACCTTTTAGCACTGGGGGCACAATGCGGCAGGAAGCCTCGGGAGATCTCATTGTTCGAGTCGACGATGTACACAAATCCTACGGGTCTGGCGCCAGCCGCGTCGACGCCTTAACCGCGGTGTCGCTCCAGGTCGAAGCTGGCGAATTCTTGGCTCTGAGTGGACCATCGGGGTCAGGCAAGAGCACACTGCTAAACCTGATCGGTGCGCTCGATGTTCCGACTTCAGGAACGATTTTGCTTGAGGGCAAGGCTATTGGTGGTCTGAGCCGGACGGCATTGGCGCGCATCCGCCGCGATCGTCTCGGCTTTGTATTTCAGGCCTACAATCTGATCCCGATCATGACTGCGGTGGAGAATACGGAGTTTACACTGGCGCTGCAGCGGCGCCCGAAACAGCAGCGGCGTGCCTTGGCTATGGAGGCCTTGGCTCAGGTAGGGCTCGCCCACCTAGCCGATCGGCTCCCAGGTGAGCTCTCTGGCGGACAGCAGCAACGGGTGGCGATCGCCCGGGCAATTGCCCCTGGCCCAGCGGTCATTCTTGCCGACGAACCCACGGCCAATTTGGATTCGGTATCGACGGCCGTACTGCTCGACCTCATGCAAGACCTAAACAATAGACAAAAAGTGACCTTTATATTTTCAACGCACGATACTCGCGTGCTCGAACGCGCCAAACGTATTGTTGAGATGGTCGATGGACGTTGCTCTGTTCACCAATAGAACCATAATTTGTTACTTTGCCCTTGCAGCCTGTGTAAGTGTGCTTGCATTTGGCACGCTAGTTCCGGCAGCTTGGTCCAGTACCGCCGTTGATCGCGAGGGTTCGGCGCGTGTTGCGGCGACCTACGATAAGAACCCCGTGAGCCCTGATCTTTACCCAAACCAATACGAAAGCAGCGAGCAGCTATTGGTGCGGGAAAGTATCAAGGTTAAAGGTCCCCGCTCATTCCGCTTTGAGTTCAACGCCTATATACTGGCGATGAATTCGTCTGACCGCACCTCCTTGTCGCAGACCTTGATTAACTCGAGCAGCGAGGTCAACCGCGCATCCGCTTTGGATCGGCATTGGTACCGCACTGAAAAGCTTGATGGCTACCTGACCGTCGACCGGCTCAGCGTCAGCCGCAGTGTCGGTCGTGCAGAAATTAATGCTGGGCGCTTCCCCATTAGCCTTTCAACCATGTCGATTTTCACCCCCAACGATTTCTTTGCACCTTACCGCCCCTTGGATTTTTACCGTGATTATAAGCCCGGTGTAGACGCGGTGCGCGTAGATTACGGCATTGGCAAAAAGGGGCAGGTTTCGGCTATCGGCGTCGCTGGCTATGACGTGCCGCAGATTGTCAGTAGAGCCGGTGAACAAAACCAGGGGTCAAGCCGCTTTTTGGTCGGCAACTCGGCGATTCTGGCGCGGGCCGCACAGACGCTGCGTGGATTTGAAGTAGCGGCATTTGCCGGTAAACTCGCTACCGACAATATTGTCGGCGCGAGCATGCAAGGTGGGGTGAGGCAGGTGGGCTTGCGTGGTGAGCTGCACCAAAAGTGGAGTCGTGTTACCGCTGGCTTAAATCAAGCCCAGGCCGTAGTCGGTGCGGACTACCGGTTGAACCCCAAGATCGTCATCGCTGGCGAACAATTTTATAATGGAGCGGGCTACGCGAACCCGAGCGGCTACGAGGGCCTGTTCAACAATCCCACCCCATCGCTGGTCTTGGGTCAGCTATATTCCGGAATCGCCGGAATTTACGAAGTTACCCCGCTGTTGCAACTGCGGACGCTGCTGGTAGTCAATGACAGTGACAGGTCATTTCTGATTTCGATGCGTGGCGTTTTTTCCGCCACTGAACGAACAGACCTCAGCTTGGTCGTCCTTGCGCCGCATGGCCCACCACCGCAGAAATTTGTCCTCAAGAGTGAGTTTGGCGCCTACCCAATGGTTGTTTCGATGCAAGCTAGCGTCTATTTTTAACCGCTGAGGGAACTTAGGGCTCACCCTGCAGATTGCTTATGTCGCTTTCCATCTGTGCCGCCAGAATCGCGTAATAATCAACCTTGTCGTCGGCGGCTTGGAGCAGGCGTGGGCTGGTCAGATTGATTTCGGAAACATAGCCGCCGATGAGGTCAAACCCGGCGAGAAAGACACCGTGTTGATGGAGTACCGCGGCTACTTGGCTGACCCGTGCGACCTCAGTGGCCGTTGGCTGGTAGGCCTCGAGGGTGGCACCGGCGCGGGTATTGGCGAGAAATTCTCCCGCTGCGGGTCGTTTAAGGCACCAGGCTAGTGGTTGGCCGAAGCCGGTAAAGACCCGCACCTCGCCGGCATAGATCGCCGGGTTAAAGGGCTGAATCAAGCGCATGCTAGTCCCTTCAGCGGTTGCGGCCTTGAGCTTGGCTAGGATCAGCGCCTTGCCATCCCTCTGCAGCTCTAGTCGCTCGACACCCCTACCACCAAAAAGAGTCAAAGGTTTCAGTATGGCGTCGCCATGAGCCTGATTCTCGACAAAGGCCATGAGGGCCTCGCTGTCGCTGCTGGCCAGCGCCGCTTGGCAGGCTGCAGGAAACAGCAGAATCGACAGCTTTTCGTTGAATTGCCGCAGCGCGGCCGGGCTATTGTAGACGCGGACGCCGCCGCTGCTGGCCGACTCGAGCAGCCAGGTTGTGGCGATATAGTCCATATCGTAGGGCGGATCCTTGCGCATATGAATGGCTGCGAAGGTCCTAAGGCTCAGAGCCTCCTCGGCACCCGCGCTAAACTCTTGCGCGCTGCCGTTAAAGGCGAGGCGTCGGCAGCAAGCGACCGCCGCCAGGTCGCCCCCGCTCCAAGCCAGATGCCGTGGTTCGCACACCCGTATGCCATGCCCCCTGGCGGCAAGAGCAAAAAGCATGCGTAAGCTAGAATCCAGCGGCCGGTTCAGCGAGCCCAGCGGATCCATGACGAAAAGGTGTTCATAAACCATGAAACGGCTACCCCATACTTGCGAGACCAGGACCTCCGATGCTATGACCCGGTGGAGAAGTCCCTGCTACTCTTGTAGCCAAAATAACCGCCGGGGTCCCCGATGAACTTGCGTATGCTTGACGACTTAGATCTTACTGGTAAAAAGGTATTTCTCCGGCTGGATCTGAA
>Ga0315291_10005123_pt1 | contig 16523 bp, 13 predicted proteins | sample YL17G12_20_MG_FD_203070 | JGI IMG/M metagenome (GOLD analysis project Ga0315291, IMG submission 203070) | Sediment microbial communities from Yellowstone Lake, YNP, Wyoming, USA - YL17G12_20 | ecosystem: Environmental > Aquatic > Freshwater > Lake > Sediment | place: USA: Wyoming | collected...
TCGATCAAAATCTATAAAAAAATTATCTTCTTGAAATACTATTCCATCAACATCAAAGTCACAAAAACTGTTAAGAATATCTTGGACATTTTCATAATTTATAAATCTATATGGTTTTCTATGTATGCTATTATGGCAAAAACTGCATTTAAACGGGCATCCTCTGCTTGTTTCCAGGTTGAATGATTTATTAAATCCATCTCTTTTATTAAAATATTCTTCTCGTATTGGATACTTTTTAAAATCAACATACTCCATTTCATTTAAATCAGGATGTATGTTGTATTCATAAAAAGCATTATTTTTGCTAAGAAATAGTTCCTTCTTTTCTTTCTTCCCATCAAGAGTTCTGAGTAGATTTAAAAATGCTGCTTCACCTTCCCCAATTATTATATAATCGATATATTTATTAATTATTGTCTGTTTGGGAGTTATTGTCGGATGAATTCCACCCCATACAATTTTGATTCTATCATGATACATTATAGAAATCTCTAATGCATATCTAATTTGCTCCCCTGTAAACACTGACAGCCCAAGACATAATATATCAGGATTATTTATTATTATTTTGTCCAATTTATTAAAAAAATCATATTCTATTCTTTGATCTAAGACAATAATATCATATTCATTTTTACAAAATGATGCTATTTTATATAAACCTGTAGGATATTGAATTGCGCGTGATGTAATTTGGGGGAAACAAAGGATTGCTTTTTTCATATTCAAAGGACCAACTTTCTTTTAAGAACTTTAATAATCTTTTTATGTATATTTTCAGGTGACAATATTTGTCCATTCTTTTGGCAAAAACAATTAATTTGGTAAAAATCTTTGTTATTTACGACAAGATTTAAATATTCACTTTCAACATTCTTTTGCAAATCTAAACTGTTCTCATGGATATCAATTTTATCCATTAGATATTCTCTATCTTTCCCTTGTCTCTCGCTTGACAATTTATTTTTAACAAATTCAAATGGAACGTGAAGAAATAATGATAAATTTGGCTTGGGAATCTTGTTGTAATTGTATTCCAAATCGCCTATCCATCTTGATATATTTATTTTATCTTCCAATCTATCATATTTAGCACATTGAAATGCAATATTGGAGCATACATAACGATCTACCAAAACCAAATAATCCCTTTTCAGCCATCTTTGAATCAATTGCTTTGCATTTTCTCTATCTCCAGCATATAAGAGAGCAACAAAATATGGATTTACATGATCACTTTCCCCATATTCACCTCTCAGGAATTTGGCTATCATTTCCCCATAAACCGGTGCATTCAATCGAGGGAAATGAATATATTTATAATTAATATTATGTATCTTAAGATAATCCCTCAAAAACTCAATTTGAGTTGATTTTCCAGATCCATCTATTCCTTCAATTACAATAAATTTGCCCACGCGATATCTCCAATAATTCGGAATATTTTAGATTCTAAAAAAACCATTATTTTTGTTCGCGTAAATCACTTTAACTATTTTTTCTCTAGATTTCATACTTCATTGACTATGTCAAGAATAGAGGATTATATAATAATATTCTTGCGAAAATATAATTTTTTAAAGGAACATTCGTTAATTTACTTGTGTTTCTAATTAAAATCATGAAAATTCTTGCCCTTCTCAATTTTGTGGATCGCCCCCACTGCTCCGCCCAAAACCTGCGCGCCATCAAACAGACCCTCGCGCATTCCGGCCTGCCTCATCAAATTGTTCAGTTCACCTCAAAAGAACACTCCGCTCAAGCCATTAAGGAGGCCCAGGCGCAAGGCTTCGACACCCTTCTCATTGGCGGCGGGGATGGGACGATTCACCACATTCTGAACCTCTCGTTTGGGAAGGGATTCACGTATGGACTTATTCCGCTTGGGACTGTGAGCGCACTGGCGCGCTCGCTCCGCATTCCCAATGACCCGACTGCGGCATGCCGCATTGCCCTTTCGGGAAGGGCGCGGTGGATTGATGTGGGGCGGGCTGCCGGTCGCCTGTTTGTCTGTTTTGGGAGTGTCGGGTTTGATGCCTCCGTTGTTCATACTATAGATGAGCGTTTCAAGTTGCGATGGGAAAGGGCGGCTTTTGCCGTGCAGGGAGTTCGCCGGCTCCTGCATCTGAGGGAAATAGCCCCGATAGATGTGGAGATTGCCCCATCGGGTGAAAGTGCGCGCGGTTACTCCCTGCTGATAGGCAATCTGCCCGTTTATGCAGGCTTCCGTCTATTTTCCGATAAAATTGATGATGGAAAGATGGAGATACTTCTGTTCAGGAAAAACACAATCCGGCATTATCTCTGGGGCGTGGCAAAGTCCCTTATAAGCCGCCGCCGTGGCGGAGCGGGGGATAGTCTTCTTCGCCGCGCCGATGTGGAACGAGTGACCGTCCGGAGCCACCGCCAGCTCTTTCTCCAGATGGATGGTGAACCCATTCCGCACAGGGCAGGCGAAGATATCATCTTTGAGGTTCTGCCCCGCGCCGCCGCATTTCTTGTCCCCATGACGGAGGCGTAAAACCACTTGACATGTATAGAAAAACCATCATAATGAATTATAAATATGATGGGAAACTTGAACATTCGGATTTCAAGATTTGCATCTCCGCCATGAAGGATTGAGGGCGTTAAAAATGGGCGACCCTTCCAATCTTGTTGCACAGGGAAATACATACCGGGTTCTCTACCTTGGTAATGACGAGGGATTTATCAAGAAATTTATACAACCCCCCGCTCAAAGAGACCCCGTCCAGCTGAATTTCTCCTACGAAACCAACAGCTTAAAGCTCTACCGTCATCTGGAGGGAGGACGTCTCAGCCTTATTCTTCTGGATTTAACAAGCGACGTGCGCAGTGGCGGACTTGACCGTCTTGCAGCCCTTTCCGAAATGATGCCCGAAATCCCGATTGTAGCCCTGGTTCAACGCGATGATGCGGGCATGATGGACGACATCTTTTTCAAGGGCGCGCAGGACTGTTTGATAAGAGAGGAATTCGACTGGACGATGCTCCTGTATCTTGCGCACAACATCATCCGGCGATGGCGCGCACAGGCGACCTTGCGCAGCAGGAAGGATGAACTCACCGGATTGCGCCAGGAATACCAGGCGCTTCTCAGAAGCACACCCAACGGACTCTGCATGGTCAATCCGGACTGGTCAATACGCTGGGCGAACCGTGCAATGACGCGCTTTTTTGACCCTGAGGCGCGTCATACACAGGAGCTGGTGGGAAACTCTTTGCAAGTATTTTTTGAGAGCCAGGCAGACTTTGAACAGTATTGCGCACTGGCGCGACGGGCTGTTCGCACATTGGGTATAGATGTGCGGGAGTGGAAGCTCCGCCGTCTGGACGGCTCCCCCGCCTTTGCCCAACTTTCCATTGTGCGCCTTGACCCGTCCCAGACCGACCCCGGTTACGCCGTTACGCTTACCGATGTCACGGAGTCCAGACGCGCCAATGAACAGCTCCGCCAGACCAAGGAGGACCTGCAAACCATTTATGATGGTATGGTGGATGGACTGGTCATTGCGGATTCTGAAAACCGCCACATCCTCCACGTCAATGCCGCCATGTGCGGACTCCTCGGTTACACGGAGGCGGAACTGTGCAAGATGCGCATTGAAAATCTCCATCCACCCGAAGAAAATCCTCGTGTCCTGAAGATGTATGAGAAAATCCTCCAGGGAAAAGTGGAATCCATGCACGGACTTGCCTGCCCGCACAAGGATGGTTCCATCCACCATGTGGACATCGTTGCCCGTCTGATTCATTATGATGATAAAATCTGCGTTATTGGATTCTTCCGCGACGCCAAAGAGCGCATGATGATGGAATCTCCGCCCCCTTTTTCATAACGATGGGAGCATTGGGAATCGGAATCGGACTCACATGCGTCAAAAAGTTTATTGATAAAGCGGGGGGCGCAATCACCCTCCCGCCCCAGGTGGGTCGTGGAACAACCATCCGGATATTTCTCCCCTGACATGCACGGGGGATGAAAAATTCCTTGAACCTGTCTAAACGCGTCGTTATTGATAGGCGTGTATTTTTTTGACGCACCCGGAAAATAGATGATGGATTTTCACAAATTCGATGACGACATCCTCTCGCCCTTCCGCGTAGAGAAGGAACGGCAGGATGAGGAAACCCTCCGCCCCAGAAAAACGGATGAGTTCGTGGGACAAAGACAAGTGGTTGACCAGCTGAAACTCTTCATCTCCGCCGCCAGACAGAGGCGCGAATCACTTGACCATGTCCTGCTCTATGGACCGCCCGGACTCGGTAAAACCACCCTTGCGCATATTATAGCCAATGAAATGGATGTGGATATCAAATGCACATCCGGGCCGGTTCTTGAACGCAAGGATGACCTCGCCGCCATTCTCACCGCCCTCAAGGATGGCGATGTCCTGTTCGTTGACGAGGTTCATCGCCTGAGCCACATTGTGGAGGAGTGTCTATATCCCGCAATGGAGGATTTCAGGCTCGATATCCTTATTGGCGAAGGACCCCACGCAAGGAGCATCCAGCTCGACCTCCCCCACTTCACCCTGATTGGCGCAACAACACGAGCCGGCATGCTGACCTCGCCCCTGCGCACCCGTTTCGGAATCACCTGCCGCCTCCAGTTTTATTCCTCCGAGGAGATGTTTGAGATTGTCCGGCGAAATTCACGAATCCTGAAGGTGGAATGCGATGATGAGGGCGGATGGGAGATTGCGCGCCGCTCCCGCGGCACCCCGCGCATCACCAACCGCCTGCTTCGCCGCGTGCGGGATTATACTCAGGTTCGCGTTGATGGCAGGATAAACGGGCAGGTTGCGCGCGACGCCCTTGCCATGTTCGAGGTGGATAATCTTGGGCTGGATATCATGGACAGGATGTATCTCACTACCATCATGGACAAGTTTGGCGGCGGACCTGTGGGGATTAACACCATTGGCGTGGCGCTTGGTGAGGACACAGAGACTATTGAGGATATCTTTGAGCCGTTTTTAATTCAGATTGGATTTTTAAACCGAACGCCGCGGGGGCGTGTCGTGACACCGCTCGCTTATAACCATTTCGGTCGGCGCCCTTCCGGCTCCGCCTCCCCCGACCTCTTTACGCCATGAAAACCATTTATCCACGAATCCACACGAATTAACACCTAAGATTCGCCGTGGTGAACGAATTTTTATTGGTGCAGATTCGTGAAGATTAGTGGATAAAAAATGTTATTTGAAAGGTTTAAGCGAGGATGCGGGCGGCATCGCGCATGATTTCCCCGATGGCAAGTCCCTGGGGACAGACGCGCTCCGCGGGCGAATAATCCAGTCTCGCCATCTTTGAACGCACCGTCTCCGGCAGCATGGAAAAATGTCCTCGCGCAAGTTCCGGCTCGCCATAGGTTCTGTAATACATCATGTATCTCATGACATCGGCAATATGGATATCCCCGCCCATGGCGCCATTGCAGAGGGAGACGCAACCGGCGCAATAGCCGTTGCAGGTGCTCTCGGCGTAAGTCCTGAGCGCATTCAGGTCGCTCAGTTCCAGTTTGGTTTTGTCCATAGCGGCGGCGACATTGGCTTGCAGGGTGGAGAGGTTATACATCGCGGAGCAGATGGTGGCAATCGCGGAGTTCTCCCAGATTGCCTTGATTTTTGCCTGCTGGGGCGAGAAGCCCTTCTGAATAAAGCGACCGGCGAGTTCGAGTTCCGCCTCAGAATCAGTCTTCACCGGTCCGCCGCCCTGACTCTTCATGGCAGTTAAGCCGATGCCCGCCTTGTGGCACGCCTCGACAGCCTTCTTCATGTCATCCTTGTGCATGATGCGGTAATTGTATGTCATCATGATGCCATCAACCCATCCGAGGCTTGGGGCGTGCTGGAGGTGCTGTGCCATGCCCTGATGGGAGCTGAATCCGAAGAATTTTATTTTGCCCTCCTTTTTCATTTTTTCAGCCCAAGCCTTCAACTCAGGGGAGAGTTCGTTCGCATCATTCAGGCCGTGGATGAAAAAGAGGTCAATATAGTCAGTCTTCATGCGTTCGAGAGAGGTTTTAAGACTTTTGGATAAACCTTCCGGGTCTCTGGTTCCCGACTTGGTTATAAGGAATATTTTTTTGCGCGTATCGGGGAATTTTTCAAAGAACTGTCCGATGCCGATTTCGCTGTTCCCGCCGATGTAAGAAGCTGCAGTATCCCAGTAGTTGATGCCCCAATCTAAGGATTTTTTGAGGATAATCTGGTTGGCTGTGAAATCAATGATGCCGCCGAGGCTGAGAATGGAGACCTTGACGCCCGTTTTTCCAAAGGGGCGCATGGGCATATCCGGTTTTTCCGGAGCAGGCGTGGGTGTGGCGGGGGTTTTATCCTGCGCAAGGGCGTTTCCCAGAAGTGAGCCCGTGGTCAGGGCGATGATGGAAGAGAGGCTGCCAAGACCTGCGCCCTTGATAAACTCACGGCGTGTTATCTTTTTTTCATCATCAGACATGAAAAAATCCTCCTTTATATGTGTAAAAGTCATTAACAATAAATATACATATCTGTCCAATATGAGGAAATCAAATGTTATCTGCTTTTCAAGAGGAGAGCGTGTTCCCTTGAGCGGGATTCATTTTCGGCGCTGACCCGGATGGCGCGGAGTCCGCTCACTGGGCACTCATGCTCGCATGTCCCGCAGCCGATACACTTCTCAACATCCACGCAGGGGGCGAGCAGGTGCGCCTCGACTTCCAGCCTGTCGCCGGTCTTGAGGGATGGAGCGCCTTCAAGGATGATAGTGTCCATTGTGTTTGCCATGATGCGGTAGCGCGCCCCCCCCGTCTCGCAGAAATAATCACCCGTGGCATATCGCCCCGCCTTCATCAAGGCGCCCTTCAGATAGACAGTTGCGCCATCAACCCTTGTCGCCTCAAAGATGCCGTCACGCACCGTCTCCCAGGACTCGCGCACATAAATCGCCTTTGGCGTCACGGGGCAATTCTCCTGGCAGACGATGCACGGGATATTCATCGCCCAGGGGAGACAGCGGTTCCGGTCAACAAAGGCAGTGCCGAGCCGCACAGGACCCCTGTCCGCATATTCCCCCAGCCCTATCTTTTCAGCAATTGTGATTGGACGGATTGCCGCAGTGGGACAGATGAACCCGCAGGCGGTGCAGTTCAACTGGCAGCCGCTTGTGCCGGAGCGGAAATTCAGGACAGGCGTCCAGAGGCTTTCCACACCGCCCTCCAGCCCGCCGGGGACAATGATATTCGTTGGACAGATGCGCATGCACTGCCCGCACTTGATGCATCGCTTGAGAAATTCTTCCTCCGGCAGGGCGCCCGGCGGACGGATGAGCCGGTGATGCCAGTTTGTCCCGAGCATCCCCGCAAGGCGGAGCATCGGGATTGCCATGACGCCCGCAAGGATAGAGAGGAGAAAGCCGCGCCGACCCATATCGGGATTTGCAACCTCACTCGCGGCGGATTCCCGCGTCCTGTAAGAGATGAGACCCTCCGGACAGACATGCAGGCAGTTGAAGCACAGGACGCATTCACTCGTGCGGATTTTTGCGGATGGCTCACAGGCTCCCTCGCACGCCTTTTCACAAAGACCGCAATTTGCGCATGTGGCGTAACTCTTACCAATGCGCCAGATGGCAAACCGTCCAAGAATTCCAAGAAGCGCCCCGAGCGGGCAGATGAACCGGCAGTAAAATCTCGGCAGGATGAAGCTCAGGAAAAGTGCGGCAAGAAAGACCGTCCCGATGACCCATGCCCCCTCATACTGCCTGAAGGTTATGGACATGAGACCGAAAGAACGGGCAAGAATCGGCAGAAGGACTATGTTCACGGAGCGATGGACGAGGGGGATGGGGTCAAGGAGTCCCGTCTGGAGTGAGACAGAACCGCCAAGCGGCACCGTTGCCATTACTATGAATGCGAGCAGGAAGAAATATTTGATGGATTGCGCCTTGCGGTATCGGTTGCGGGTAATGCGCTCGGACGTCTTTCTCCCTTTAGACCCCAGCCAGCCAAAAAAATGCTGCATCGTCCCGAAGGGACACACCCATCCGCAAAAAAATCTCCCGAATACAACGGTGAGGACTATTGTCGCCACCGCCCAGACCATGCCGCGGTAAAGGGCGTGGGTTGTGAGGATGGTTCCAATGGCGGCAAGGGGGTCTAAGTGGATGAACCAGTTCACAGGCCAGCCCCGCAACCGCCAGAACTCCGTCCCCAGCGTTGATACCACGCAGAGCCATAAAAATAGCGCAAGAAAGAAAACCTGACTTATGCGGCGGGTGAATGTGATAGGCAGGGATGATTTGGCGTTTCCTGCGGATGCCACCGCCGGTGCGGCTATCCGTTCTTCATTCCGTATATTTTGCTGTTTATCATTCATACTTCCGGAGTCCTCACGTTGTAGAGAGTCGCACAGGCTTCAACGCCGCATAATCCGCCGTTCCGGCGCCCGCCTCGGCTGCCATGCGGATGAAGGGCAGGTCGGAGATGTTGCGCCCCAGCACCGTGCATCCAAAGGCGTCCGCCGCCACATGGTCGGTGGAGGCAATCATGATGTTAGTCTGTTTCAGGTCAGAGAGAGCCCCGCCGGTGGGACCATTGGTCATCATGGTGGTGGTGCCATCGAGGATGACAAAAGTCGGGCGCGCAAGCATTGCGAGTTCCTTGATTATATTGTGGATATCCTGATGAAAGGTATTGCGGCGTCCGCCGAGGAGCCCATACCAGTTTTTCAGGGCCATGGAGGCGCCGCTGCGGTTGTGGTCTTTCAGGGGCGCCAGCCCGATGAGCTTTGTAACGCCCTCAAAGGGGACATACAAAATAGGCCAATTTCTGATAAGCTCTCCATTCTTCACCGTTGTGGGTCTGAAGTATGAACCCTTGGGAAAGAAGAGTTTTCCGCCGGATTCCTCCGTGGCGCGGGCAATGTTGCTCAACTGGAAACAACTGACCGGGTCATTGATGGGGTTATCCGTCACACGCACCTCAGATGCGCCTGCCCTGAAGCAGAGCGTGATAACCTCGCTCAGGAGGTCGGGGTGTGTGGTGGCGGAAAGGATGGGGGGCGAGGCGAAGGCGGCATTGACCTTTAAAAGGACGATGTCGCCCTGTTTGATGAATGCGCCGATTCCGCCGATGGCATCTATCGCCTTTGCCACTGTTAAGCGGCGGTTGGAGCCGGAGACGATGGCGATTTTTCCGCCCATGCCGGTTATTGAGAAATCGGGCAGGGTGACGCTCTGTTCTTTTTTTTCGCCAGATGGTCCCCACGGGTCATACAGCAATGACCCCAGCGCGCCCGTTGCGGTAATGGCGGCGCCCGCCTTCAAGATGCGCGCCAGAAACCGCCTCCGCGAAATCTTTTCAATATCTGAATCCAGAGCAGTCATTTTCTCACCACGAAGTCACTTTGTGGTTATGTGTGTATAGAGTTTCCGGGCAAGGACGAGCGCCGCATCCTTATCCCGCGCCGCATGAATCCCCGCCAGAATATCGCCTGCACAGAAGAATACTTCGATGTCGCCCGCCATGTCAATCATGATAAGACCCGGCACGGCGGTTTCCTCAACCTTCCGCTCCTCGCCGCCGATACTGACGAGAAATCTGCGGTATTCCTCCGCCAGCGCGCGCGCGCCGCCCGCGCCTCTGCGGGTCGTGACAAACGCCATCATCTCCTTTTCATTCTGACGATAGATAGCGGTCAGGACTCTTGAGAATTTTTCAAAACCGAAGGCGTTTTTGAGAAATAATTTCTCGCTTCCCTTCAGGCGGGCATCCTCGGGCAGGAGCGACATTTCAGTCAGGGAAAACGCCACGGGGGGATATTTTTGGAGGAGATTCTGCGACGAGGACATCATCGCCTCGTTAAGGACGTCTGATGCCCCCGATGCCACCATCTCGATATAGTATTTCCCGTGCATGAAAAAAATCGCATTTTCCACGGTGTAGGCGAATGGCGCAAGGGTTGCATCCCTGCCGTCTTTCCGCCGCTGGATGGAATACACGGCAAAGGCGTTCTCCGGTGCGCCCATGTCATAGAGAAAGACCTCGAACCACCCCGTCGGGGCATTCTCCTTTGCAAATCGTAGCGTATCGAGCCTCACAAAGCCGCATTCGAGATAGAGGTCCGCCCTGCCGTCAATCTTGTTTGAGAGTGTCTCGGCGTTGAATGTCTCCGCAGACCCTGACGGTTTGAAGCCCGGGGATTGAATAACGTGGAGAATCTCCGCGGGAGACTCGCCCCCTCTCTTTATGGTTGCAGGAGCGGGAAATCTTTTCTGCGATTCGGTAGCAAAGAGAGAGTCCCTGTTAAAACCGCCCTGGACAAGCAGGAAGGCGCCCGCAATTGTTGCAAGGGCGAAAAGGATGGCAATGCTGCAAAGAGTTTCGGCGCGCACCCTGCCCGGATTTTGTTTATTGCTCATAGTCATAGTTAACGTGAGTTTTTATTTTTCAGAAGCCCCAGCGGTATTCGCTCTTGAAGATTTGGTATTTCGAGCCGTCGTATTGCACCCAGGTAATGATGGCATTGCCATTGTTGTCCATCGCAACCTGGTGAGAATCGGCGCCCTGTCCGTTCGGGCTGATATTGTCTGTGAGACTTGAGGGGTTCGTCCAGACGCCGCCCCGATACTCGCTTTTAAAGATTTGGTAGTTAGAGGCGTCGTATTGATACCAGGTAATGATGGCGTTGCCGTTATTATCCATCGCAACTTGGGGAATATAGGCATTCTGTCCGGCCGGGCTGATGTTGTCGGAGAGGCTGGCAGGATGCGTCCAGACGCCGCCCCGATACTCGCTTTTAAAGATTTGGTAGTTAGAGGCGTCGTATTGATACCAAGTAATAATGGCGTTGCCGTTATTATCCATCGCCACCTGGGGAGAAACGGCGCTCTGTCCGTCCGGGCTGATATTGTCTGAGAATGAGGGATTCGTCCAGCCGCCACTCCTATACTCGCTTTTAAAGATTTGCCAATTCAAGCCGTCGGATTGAAACCAGGTAATGATGGCGTTGCCATTGTTGTCCATTGCAACTTGGTGAGCATAGGCATTCTGTCCGTTAGGGCTGATATTGTCGGAGAGGCTGGTAGGATGCGTCCAGACGCCACTCCGATACTCGCTTTTAAAGATTTGTAAGTTCAAGCCGTCGGATTGATACCAGGTAATGATGGCGTTGCCGTTATTGTCCATCGCGACCTGGGGAGAATCGGCGCCCTGTCCGTCCTGGCTGATATTGTCGGAGAGGCTGGTAGGATGCGTCCAGACGCCACCCCTATACTCGCTCTTGAAGATTTGGATATTGAAGCCGTCGTATTGCCGCCAGGTAATGATGGCATTGCCATTGTTGTCCATCGCCACTTGGGGATAATCGGCGCCCTGTCCGTCCGGGCTGATATTGTCGTAAACAGTAAACGGATTTATCCAACCTTGGGTTACCAAACGATAATGTTTTCCATTAACAACCAATTCAACTTGTCCGGCAGCATTCACCTCAAACAAGGCATTAGTTCCCAGATTTATCTGGTCCCCAGGGTTGTTTAAAACACCGGCAAGCCCAAGCGCCTTGGTCGCAGTCGTGGACGTGTCTGAATGTCCTGCGGTCTCTGCGGTGCTGGCGTTCGCGGCATTTGTTGCAGAATCGGCGGTTGTTGCGTGCCCCGCATTCATGGCATTTATTGCGAAACCTGCTGAAGTAATCCTCATCCGATTTGCCAGATTATCACCTGCGATGTTGACATTCAGCCAGACGGAATCGCCGGAAAAAACCGATTCGGGAATCAGGTTGCTCGGATCATCGCCGATGAGGGTGGAATAAATCCCGTCGGCGTCGGGTGTAACCATATCCGGGTCGCCGAATCCGGCACCGAGTTGATTCCCGCCCGTTTCGGCGTCCCAGAAAGTAAAGGTCACATCCACGGGAGTCGTAATGGGCTTCCCCTGTTTGTCGGTCAGCATCCCCTGATAATTAATCAGGCGCGGCGCCGCAGAAAGGCTCATTGCAAAAGTTAGAATTGCCAGCGTCAACACCATTGTCTTCATTTTCATCGCCGTCTCTCCTTTTAAAAAATATATATGAATCAGTATGTTATCCAACCCTGAATGTGTGGTATTTTCATTGAATAACGAACCTGCACCACGCCTGTTCGCATCACGTATGAGTCGCCAGACGCAATTCCGCATTCGCCCGCCTGACCAATAGCGCATTGGGGATGATTATAAGCGGCGGTTTCAGACGCCCCGCCCCCGCAGGTTATTGCACTAAGAGGAATTGCATAGTTTTCGCTGACCCTCACGACCGCCGCTGCCGCAATGCCCAATGCGACAAACACCAACAGACCGAAGAGAAGCCATCTTTTCATTTCTTCACCGCCTCAGTTTTTTACAGTCAGTAATTCTTCAAATCAACAATCCCTTTTTGCGAATGGTTTTACCCTTGTCTTAAAAATTGTAATCCCTTATTTAGAATTTATAAATTTAAATACTCCCGTATTTCATCAGCGCAAGGACATTTTTTTAGAGAGAATAAACTTGACCGCCGAGTCCGCCTGTGGCGGATTGTTCGAACATTATAATCTTATGAAATTCTCTGTGTCCTTTGAGTCCGCCTGAGGCGGAGGGTGAAATATTTATATTTGGAGGTCTTAATATGAGTCAAATCCGGGGATATCGGAGACTTCTTTTCGCCATTCTTGTGTTATATGGAATCTCATCCGGCGTTGCCCATGCCGTTACTTTAACCAGGGGGCCATATCTGCAAAATCTGAAGGCCGACTCGGTTGTCATCGTCTGGAAGACGGATGTGAATTCAGATGGCGAGGTCTCTTACGGTCTGAGCACGTCTTATACCAATACTGCCTCCGATGCGGCATCTGCTCAGCAACACGCCGTCACACTTACCGGTCTCACGACGGGCGCCATTTACCATTACCAGGTGAAAAGTGGCGGCCAGACCCTGACGGGCGACCTGACCTTCCATTCCGGAAAGGACTCCGGCTTCAACTCCTTCACCTTTGTTGCCCTGGGCGACCATCGCTCCAATCCTACCGCCCATTCCTCTGTCGCCCAGCGCGTCAAGTTAATTGACCCGGAGATAATCATTGATACGGGCGACCTCACAGGAAGCGGTAACAACGCCTCAAACTGGGACAGCGAGTTTTTCACCCCTGAGAAAGATGTCATGTCCCGAGCCTGTCTTTTCCCCAGCATCGGAAATCATGAAGGCACAGCGGCAAATTATCTGAGTTACTTCTACCTCCCGAATGAATCATCGGCGACGGAACGGTATTATTCCTTCAATTATGCCAACGCCCATTTTATCGTGCTGGATACCTATAGCCCCTATTCCTCGGGCAGTGCGCAATACAACTGGCTGGTGAACGACCTGACGGCAAGGCAGTCTAAGAAATGGCTTATCGTCGCCTTCCACACCCCGCCTTACAGTTCCTCAACGCATGGGAGTGCCCTGAATGTTCGCAATGCCCTATGCCCCCTGTTCACACAATATGGCGTGGCTGTAGTCTTTAATGGTCATGACCACGATTACGAGCGCAGTTATGTCAACGGCGTGTATTATATCGTTACGGGCGGAGGCGGTGCGCCCCTTTATGCAAACAGGTATAATTCATGGACACAGTTCTCTGCCAGTCAATACCACTGTTGCAAGGTGGTGATTAATAAAAGTTCCCTGACTTTGGAGGCAATCCAACCCAATGGAGGCGTGTTGGATACATTCACCATTAACCTGGCGGATATTGGCAACTGGACGATATTTTAATGGAAATCTGCAGGCAGTTTTGCGGGGGTGATTCTTTAAAAAGCAGATTGAAAAAGGAATTGCTCAAGCAAAATGTTAGCAAAAGGCATATCAGGGGCTTTTTTCGAGAATATACTATATATTGTATTTTAATATTATAATATATTCAAAATATGGTGTAGACTTCCCCAAAATTAAAAAATCCTTCCCCAATATTATTATTCCGCTCGATGTTTTGTGGTATTTTATACCAATCTTAACCAGTTTTAAGCTGTTAAACTGGTGAGGAGTAGCTTTTATTGCCGTTTCAAAAGGTGGAGTTAAAGAATGTGTAGAGCTAAATTGTATGCCAATAAATGGCAAAAGGAAGAATCAGCTATTATTGCCGAAAAATTGAGAAAAGCTGAAATTGAATTTGATTGTATTCCCACCTCAGGGCCTATTACACTAAATATGGCAAATAATATAATCTATGGGCCCAGTTCAATTTTATATTTAATTGATAAATATCTTGTTTCTGCAAACAACAAACATTTAAAGACTGTATGAACATTATTTCTGATTCTGATAAAAAAGATAAATCTAAAATATTTTTGATTAATTGTATTCCCGGCATAAGCAAACAGGATATTATTCCCAAAATTTATTGTTGCTCTGGACAATTAGGAATAAAAAATATAAAAATATTTCATCTGCATAATGAAATAAAAGATATATTGAAAGCAGAACAGGCCGAACCAGAATTTAATGGACTACCTTTTGAAGAAGATCCACTTTTGGTAGCGATGTCCAAATATTCCCCCCCAAAAATATCAAAGATATGGACACAAGTTTATAGCAAAGATTGTCAAGAAATTATTAATGATGGTTTAATTGGAATTATTATTTCAACATTTATCTGTTATCGTTCACAGACATACGAATTTTTTTCACCAGTTAATATTGACACAATTAAAGAATATCGACCAAGTGCAATTTTAACATTAATTGATGATATTTATGATATTTATTATCGTCTCTCGAAAGATAGAGAAGTCTTCGCGATTAAAAGAATTATGAATCATGACACGAACGTATCAAAGTTATTAAAATGTATTTCGATTAAGATCGAAAACGGAGAATGTTATGAAGATGAATCATTGGAAGTATATAAAAAATCACTACAGTTAGTTATGGGGAATCTACTTCAAATATTATCTTGGCGAGAAAAAGAGATCTTAACAGCGTCTTTGATTGCCCAATATCTTTCCATTAAGCATTACGTTTTAGCCATTAAGCATCCAATTGAAACATGTATACGCCTATTATTAGGTGAATATTGCAAAGATTTTAATTTGTGTGAGAATTATCCGGTTTATATTTCCCATCCGATAACCGGACCAAGAAAAAAGCAGATAAAAGAAGGAAATTGGCCGAAAGAGGTTAGTGAATTAGCTAATGTTGTGAAAGAATTAAGAGGTGAAGAAATCAATAGGCAAGTATTGACTATTATACCAACAACTATTGATGAGTATAGATTGGTCATACCCAAAAAGAAAGAAGAATATAATAAGGAATTGTATCTTGAGAAATCATTTCCCCATACTTTACACAATCGTTGGCCAATTAATTATGATAATTCTCTTTGGAGTCTACCTAAAAAAAGAGATGGCAAAGAATTTCTAAATTATAATAACTATGAAAAGGAAGGCTTGTCATTAATATTCAATCCATTGGTAGATTGTAAAATACAAGAAGAACTCTTACAAAAGAAAAACGAAGACAATTCTTTTAAAAATGTCAAAGATATAATTAATTGTGTTAAAGACAAAATAGATGATAAGTTTATTGGTGAAATTGTGGGAATGCTCATGTCTTTGCAAGAAAATATTCGAATACAAATGGCGGGTAGAGATCATAGATTGGTACGTCAATGTCCGGGCTTATTTCTTTATCGTCCAATGAATACTGAAGACCATGGTTTTTCAGGAGGTGTTATATCAGAAATAGATTTGTTTGGAGATTTGATGTTAACAGAAGAAGATAGAAAAATGTCATTTATTCACGATGAAAAAGATATTCAGAATATATTCAATGAAAATTTTGGTCTTGTCATTGCTCAGATAATTGGTTATATTCAAACCGAGATAATTAAATGGATAAAAGCGAGTGGTACAAAACAATTAACTGTTTCACTTAAAGATGAAGACCAAGCAATATTATTGGGTATTTTAAAAACTTTCGGAGATATTCCAGTAGATATTTGTGAAAAATTATTAATAAAGATAGTACATTTCAAAAATAGTTCAACAATTGATACAGGAGAAAGAGAACCGAGCCTCAAAATATATGCAAAGAAATTGAGAGAATTAATTCATGGAGAAAGATTGACAATAATTACGTCATCTGTCGCTAAATCTTCTGGGGATATAAATTGCGTATATTTGTTTGATAAAAAAAGAATGGAATATTCGATTTATAACAAACCGGGTAATAAGATATTGGTAATCCTTGTGAAGGATTTAGAAAAAAACGATCTCCTTCGGTACAAATCTGTCAATATGGCGAACGCTTTTTTTCAATCTAAATAAAAATAATATTGACAGTATATCGTTTAAAATCTTACCTTCTAAATTGATATGAATGATTTGATAGATTGTTCATTTAAATTTTTAAAGGCAGTGATGAGGAGTAGTAGGGTTGCGGGCGCCCTTGAGAGAGCCGCCGGATGGTGAGAGGCGGTGGGAGCCGAACCCGAACTCGCCTCGGAGCCGCACGGGGGAAACG
>Ga0315291_10005124_pt1 | contig 16522 bp, 19 predicted proteins | sample YL17G12_20_MG_FD_203070 | JGI IMG/M metagenome (GOLD analysis project Ga0315291, IMG submission 203070) | Sediment microbial communities from Yellowstone Lake, YNP, Wyoming, USA - YL17G12_20 | ecosystem: Environmental > Aquatic > Freshwater > Lake > Sediment | place: USA: Wyoming | collected...
TTTACCTAATAATCTATCTGCATCCTCACCGACCTTCTTCCAGTTTACGTGCTTAAGAAAGTCGCTATGAGTCAAATCACTAATTAGCTTTACAAATTTTAGTAGGTCATCATGACCTAACGGGTTAGACCTATCCAGACCCTCGTATCCGGGCAACCTATACTTACTAACATCTCTCTTTCTATGCTTCATAGACTTAATAACTCCTCTAATACCTCGGGAGCATGTTCTTGTATATTCCATACGCGTCTTTCCTTCTTATCCTTAGACCTTCGTATGATGTTGTCAAATAGTTTAGGTAAGGGCTCCTCGTGACGTACCCAACCACCTCTAGCGGTAGCCTTTCGGTAGTGTTTGAGTAGCATATTAATCTTATCATTAATCCAGTTAACCATATCTTTTATGCTCTCAAACTCGTCCATCAGCATCCTCTTGGCTTTTTTTCTTCCTTCCATCGGCAAATCTTTGTCTAGCGCGGCCGACCAATAAGCTGCTGTATCCCTATCTCTATCGTTTAGTAATTCTCCTCTAACCCTTTCTTCTTCACGAGGCATCCAGTCAGGTTTGTCGGCGGTTTCACCAGACATAAATCTCTCTTCGCCTTCATACTCGTGAATTGTAACTTTCTCTTCTTCTGGAGTGCCTAACTTCTTACCCTTTAATTGCTCAAGACCTCTAACCAAATCTGGCTCTACTAACCCTCTTTCGGTATCCTCTGATTCATCTTCTGGTGGCAACGTCTCTATCACAATTTTACGTCTATAGACTATTTTACCCGCTTTACTTCTATATTTTCCACCGTACTCTTGCCTTTTGCCGGATAAAGTCAACATTCTGTAGTACGCCCACCAAACAGCCCCGCCCTTCGTACCGTATAGCCATAGACTTAGCGGTATTTTACCTATTTCCCATTTTACTACAGAAAACTTGATACCATCCATCTCCGACATATTATCGCCTTGCGAATCCAATCTAATGTCGTATAGTGACGCCATCGCATCCATGCCTTCGCAGGCTATGATACCTTTGAGCTTCATAGCAAGTGAGCGACAAGCATTAACGAACGCAGACGGCATATATACTATCATAGGATTGAGTATGTTATCTATGTACTCTTGAACATTAATAGATAGTAGTTCGGCAGTAAAATGTTGACTTAACCACTTCTTGAAATCTTCTTTGCTTAGAGCTGTCTGAGCATCTAATAGTTCCTTCGACTTACGAGATTGTATATAATTCCATAGCTCTTTATCATTCTTACCAAGAACGCCCTCGCCAACAAGGGCATCTCTAACGTTATTGATGGCGTCCTCAAATCTTAGATACTGTATACTTCGTGGGTGCGGTAGTGGGAATGACACCATTACCTCCTCAAGAGCGCCATACCTTGCTCTACGTAGCTTTGAAATTGCTCTTTAGTAGTTCTATTGTCTATTATTCTTTGATATATTATATCCTTGGGAGATTTTCCTCTACATATTCTTAAGAAGTAACTAGTACCTTCTTCAACATACGATAACCCAATAACCTCAGTCGAATAGACTAGTCCTACTAACTTATCTTCATCGTCAAATATACTATAGGCCTTAAATTTTAATTCTTTCCCTCTATCTTGAATATGACCACCAACTGCAATTGGTCTACCAGTTCCTTCAAATACTGCCTCAGTCAAATCTTTAGCAGCCTGCACATACCAAGGAGCTTTTTCGAGAGGCTCTGGGTTACATTTCTTCATATATCTAGCTCCTTTCGTATATCGCCTTGGGTTACGTACTAATGATGTCGTTTCTAATACTTGTCTATCATCACCGCTAGCTGCTTCATCTTTACATCTTTCACAAATATTTAAGACATATGCACCTTCATAGCCCACATCAGCTAGTCTTGCGTGGATTGTAGCTACTCGCTTATCGCATATATCACACCAATCATCTTCGACTGGTATCAAGTCATATCTACGCTGCAACTCTTCCAGAATGTCGTGCTTGCGATATCTACTAAGTAGTTCATTATATACCGCTAGAGTAATCTTATGGGCTTTATATAGCTTACTTCGTAGTCTTATATATAATAGCCCTTCAGATTGGACAAAGTAGTAAATCTCTAACCAATTAGAATTAGATGGAGGATTAGTCGTAGTGCGCTGCATACGCTGAGAGCACTCTTCTGAGGCCAACCATGAGTGCAACTTCCACATTTTCTCTAACCAGAACTCAAAGGCCTCTGTTTGCTTCTCTTCTGGCCCTAGTTCTTCAATTAAGGATTTCATCTCAGACCAGTAGTCTCTAGCAGACCTTAGATTACGCTTCCTTATTAAGGTAGATACTATAGCGGCACGTTGACTAATAGCACGGAACGATTCGTCTATCAGACGTGGCATACTATTAGCTTAATTCTTCCATCGTTGGCAAGTTATACTTATTCGCGAACTCACTCGTCCTCTTGAATAGTAGGTTAATCTCTAACCTTCTCTCCAAAGTCCTGCAGATTTTATACTATCAATCATAGAGTTAACTACTTCAGGATTTCTTGGTCTAATTCTTTTGAAATATCCGTCCAAACCTTCGTTTTCAATTCTAGTTTTTAGACCATCAATCATAGTATTTACTTCTCTATCTGTTAACTGATACCATTTAACATATATAGGTATTCCTCTGCCGTCAAATATAGTAGTTGTCGCTCTTTTGTCTGCATTGTAGATTATTTCAGCTATTTTAGCTAACTCTGTTGGTGTATAATCAGATGGGTTCATCTCCAATTCTTCCATTGTCGGTAGATTATACTTATTCGCGAACTCACCCATTTCCTTGGTCGTCATCTCAACCCAACTATTACCATCCCACTTGACCCAAGTTATTCCTTCGTATCCGCAGTTAGGGCATAACTTACTTCTCATCGCCCACGTTGCGCTGTAGTGACAACGAGGACATTGCTCCATGACATCGTGGGACTTAAGAGTAGTAGGGTTACTCGCTCCTAGATGTTGTGCCGCCATTAGTGTCGCCTGTTGCATAGATATCTGCGGGTGCTTCTTCATCTCTCTTAAGGCTTCTTGCCGTATAGTTTCCTCAGAAGCGCCGCTTGAGACGCCTAACTCACTAGCTACGTTATCTGGAACCCAGCAGCGATAGAACTTACCCTCTAATTTATATACTAGATAGCCCCCAGCGTACGCCTGCGGGTCATAATCTCGGAATCTATAGTATCTAAGTGGCGTGATAGGCTCGCCTTTTAGAGGAATACGCTCTTTGTGCATCCTCTCAACTACAGTTAACTCAGACATTCTTTTTCTATATGCTGTAGTTCTATCAGAGCGAGTCTTAGCTTTGGCCTCTAATGCACGATTACGCCGCTTATTTGACGACACTTGGCTCTCCTTTAAAGTCTCTTATGCCCCTACGCATAGTCTTAATTGGCATCGTTTTAATCTTTGGGTCGTGCCACTTCGGAGTCTCGCCAAATTTCTCTATCCATAAATGAACTGCGTAGTTGTAGTGCTTACGAGATGTTATGTTGTAACTAGCAACCTCTGGGTCAACTTTCCAATTATTGCCCTCTCTATATATAAGCTTGCGCCCATACGATATCAGACCTATACTTGGCACATATGTAAGAGAGCCGCGATACGTAACTACATCTTCTACTCTATTGTTGAGCCAGGCGTCAATAACGTTATCTACAGTGGCTACTGGGTTCTCTTCTATATGCTCCCGCGTCATAGGTCCACCAAATGCTCTATTATCTTCCTCCTCTTCTTCATTCATCGGAGGTACTGGCTCCATCTTACGAGCTTTAATTTTACGCATAAACTCGTCGTACTCGGGACTGTGAGTAGATATTCTCTCTGTAGTCGCCTTCTTCTTTGGTCTATAATAGTGAGACTCACCTTCATGGACCAACTCAGGTGGTATGCCTATATGAGCCGCCTTAGCATAGCAATCATCCTTGTTTTTAGACGCGCATTGAATAACACCGCCGGAGATGAGCATGTATAGAGTATTACCTTGGCGGTCGAGCCGCTTAAATATACGGGCGCTAAGAATACCGGAACGACCAGACTGAGGGTTACGTACAACCTTAACCTTCCATCTACTAATTAATTCTTCCATTACTTTGCGGTTGTCGGGAGTGTCGTATATTCTAACTAGTAACTTCGATGTAGTCTTGCCACCTAGCGCTTCGGAGTCACTTGTAGTCCATTCATCAATCGGATACGGCGATAAGCTTGATTCTCTCATATCTAACTTAGCTCGCCGAACCTCGTCTAAGTCAGTAAATACTAGTAAATAGATAATACATATACCACTTACGTGACTGCGTATAAGAGGATTCTCTTCTTCCGTCTCTATAATTACTACAAACTCTCTCCCGCACTCGCCGCACCTATATTTATCCTTAATAGAGAACCCGGCAAGACCTATGCTACATACATAATCAACATTAAAAGAGCTGCAGTCGGGACACTTCTTGTCATCTGGGTTACGCGCCATCCTTGTCTCTAGTGACTTCTTTACACTCCTCTTGTGAGCTGTCGGATGACTATGCTTCCGATGATGCCATAGCCAGCGCATACGGTCTTCGAACATACCACTAGGAGAGCGCTTACCACAGATGGTGCAATGAACAGACTTAGGATTATCTTCTATAAATCGTTGGTCGCGACTTGCGTTCTTTATATCTATCCACTTATCTACTATATCATTTACAAAATCTGGTGTAAATGTATTAGCCCATGAAAGTACTCTATTTAGTGATTCGAAATGCTCAGGCGATTCCTCGTACGCCCTCTCAAATTTCGCCATTGCGTCAGTGGCGTGTATTCGTCTTTGTATGCGCCTTGCTGTAGGTCTTTCATTAGGATTCTCTTCGCTTCCAAGGTATTGGGTTCGTTCTTTTGCCTCCTGCCTACAATTACATGGATAGTATCCGACGAACGTTGGGTCTCCGTCGAACCAAGCTGGTGCAGGTTTTAGTTCCTTGCCACAATCACTACAATATGCCTTACCATCCTTATATCGTACTTCGCCGGGGTTTTCACCAATCGGTTCGACTACATCTTCCGGCACATTCCACCACTTCTCCTTGTAGAACGTCTTGAGCCCGTCGTTCTCACTAACCACAAAGAACTCTTCACCAACCTTAAATTCTAATTTTGAGCTACCTTTTCCGGTCAACTGTTTTGCGGCAAATTTCTTAATTACTCTTACTCGCACGTGAACCTCCTTATGCCATTGTATCCCCGCATTGCCACGCCATTCGTGGTTAAGCTTCCACGAACCTGCTGTATGTTAGCCTGTGCCGGGGCAATAAATACATCTAAATAAGAGCTTTTGTCTACTTTAATGGCACTTTTTATACCAACTAATGTAACCATATACCTACTTACTCAATCTACTATCCACTATGCTACTACTTACAGTTAGATTGCTTAAGTCCTGATTTATCATACCGTTACACTCTCTCCACCGAGTGCATTTTTAATTCGTACTGGTTGGTAAATACAATTTTCTCCACCTGAGGGCAGCAATTATATGGGTCGGTTGGTAAATTCATTATTCAACCTCTATACTATCTATCATATCTATCCCACCCACTCCCTTCTCGGTCCTATGTCTACGTGCAAGAACCCTTGCCCGCGATACTTGCCAACGCCACCAAACCCTAGCTTTTTAGCTAGCGCGGCCATTTGGTCTACTGAGTATCCGGCTACTTTAATATCCGCCGCCATTCCAAATAAATGGTACGAGTTAGGCGTACCGCCCACTTTCTTATTCTGCGTAGGGTTACGGTAGCCAGATATAACCTTTATTGGTCTATCTATAGTATTTCTCATAACCTGTAGACCTTTAACAAGTCGTGCGTCGACCCGGAAATTCGTACTATCATAGTTCTTGTTGTAGAACTCCGAGGCGTTGAAATTAGCAGTAATCTGGGTGTTCTTGTTCCTAACGACCGTCCCTTCATTAATCGGTTCCTCTGTATACCCAGACTCGTTATTTTCCTTGAACTGTTTTATACTCACTAATATTGCGGCAACTATCGTACTCGATAGTAAGAGTGGCCACCATAGTACCATACTATAATTTCTGCTATTTTGTCCGTTCTATGACAACCTGTAGTCGTGCATCAACTTTCTCGAGGGATATTTTTATGTCATCTATACCATTCTTAAGGTAACATATATCACTTTCGAGAATAGATATCCTAACCTCATGGTTATTAACCATATCAAATGCTTTGTCAGATTTAACCGTGGTTTGGTTCAGAGCTCCTTTTGTCAATCCGTACGATACCGCTACACTTAATAGAGGTAGCAGAATCATAATTAGGAGAGATATCCATGCTACGGGATTCTTCACTATTATTTCTCCATCACCGTTCTTTTTAACTAGCGCTGACATTTTTACCTTTCTATCATACCGGCGCTAATAACGTCTCAACCCAATCAAGAGATGCCATCCAGTTAATTGTAGCTGCGCCAGGGTCTTGTACGGTTATATCTAAAGTATCTGTTCCTGCGTTAACGGCGGCAACGCATGTCCATGCAATGGCGCCACCGTCAACAGCAGTTACCACCGGAATTGGCGGCGCTCCACTAATATTAGATGTAACACCAGCTACGTTCTTTGCACCACCATCAATCTGCCACGCAGCTGAGTTACCTGCAGCTGTATTGTCTCTAGCGATAACCATAATACGGTAGCGGTAGCTCTTGTTCGTCTCTAGGTTAAACTTTGTCCCTCCGGCGGCGGTGATTAGAAGTATGTGTGGATTAGCGTCAGCGGTTCGTAGCATCATATATACTTGGCCGAACTGAGCATCAACTCCCTGACCAGCTATACTACCAGAAGAACGAGATAACTGAGCCATTCTAGTCGCCTCGCTGAACCACCCCCCGGAATGTGACGTTGCACCCGATGCTGTAGTACTATTACCTTCTGCGTGAGACTCTGCACCACTTGCTGTAGTAGCGCTACCTTCCGCGTGAGCATTGATATTATTCGCTGTAGTGGCATTACCTTCCGCGTGAGCATTAGTATTGCTTGCTGTATTACCACCACTAGCGCCAAATCCGCCGCCTTCTACGTGAGATGCTATGCCACTAGCTGTATTGCATGGCGCTACACTAGATTGACCTCCTTCTGCATGGGACGCAAGACCACTTGCTGTAGTATATAATCCTTCTGCATGAGATGGGTTGCCAGTAGATATACATGCATTACCTTCTGCTGTTGAGTACGCTCCATCACTTCTTGCCATATTATCTCCTTATCTCATTACCATATATTACGCTGTGAAGTTTAGCACTTCGACCCACTCCATATAGGCAACCCAACGGATATTAGTAGCGGCGATACCAGTCACCGTAATTCTTAAAGCTGATGGTAGCGCCGGTGCACTAACTCCAATTACAGCTGTAGCTAGATTAAGTGCTACATCTTGCCATGTCGTAACTACTGAAGGTGCACCTATATTAGATACAACACCACCAGCTACTTTACATAGTCCATCAAGCTGGAATTGCTTAGTATTACCTGCATCGTCTCTAGCTATCAGCATAACGCGGTAGCTATATGACTTATTTGCCTCGAGTAATACCTCGATACCATTGTTGAGCATGACATCACCGCCACCGTCGTCAGAAAATGCTCTTAGTACAAAGTTAGCGTACTGAGCATCGCCGTTAGCGGCAAAGTGACCAGAGCCCTTTGAGTGCTGACAAGTTCGACTTGCCTCACACTCCACACCCTCAACGTGAGAGTTATCCCCGCCAGCCGTTGCGTTGTTAAGGCTTCCTTCGGCGTGAGCCACTACAGCTCCAGCAACTACAATATTCCCTAGTCCTTCAACATGGCAGTCAGTTGCAGCCGCAATACCAGAGCCACCTTCAACGTGCGCTGCGATACCACTTGCAACTGTACCAGTACCTTCAGCGTGAGCATACGTAGCTGATGCTATACAATCGTGACCTTCTACGTGAGATGAGGTTGCAGAAGCAAGACCCGAGACACCTTTATTAGTGCTATCACCCTCAGCGTGGGAGTAACTACCAGAGGCTGTCATCGCGTGACCTTCAACGTGGGCTGCGATACCACTAACTACGTTGCCATCAGCAGCTGCTGCACCACCGTTCTCGGCGTGAGCAAAAAGCCCTGTAGCGGCCACTACGTTAAATCCACCTTCAGCGTGAGAATCTATAGCCAGCGCAGTGATTATCTGACCGAGACCTTCGGCGTGAGCGCCACTACAGTTGGCGCCAATTGCGTTACCAGTACCTTCGACGTGAGCGGCTATAGAACCTGCTGCTATTGTATTCGACGCGCCTTCAGCGTGACCTTCTGTGGCGCCTGCAGTAACAGTATTCTGCGTACCTTCAGCGTGAGAATCATTAGCAGCAGCTACGTTAGTATTACCTTCAGAGTGAGAGTAGTCTCCAGAAGCTGTGCAAATTCCACCTTCAGCGTGTGCCGCGAGACCACTTGCAATAGTCGAACCACCTTCGGCGTGAGATGATATACCACTAGCGGTAGTACTAATACCTTCGGCATGAGCTTGTGCAGCTGACGACCACGCTAGCTGACCTTCAGCATGTCCTTGAGCTCCAGTTACCGTCGTATTAAGTCCTTCGGAGTGTGCATATAACGCGTTAGCTATTGTATGGTAGCCTTCAGCGTGCGTGTAGTTAAGCTGCGCTCGGCAATAGTGCCCTTCAACGTGAGACGCAATGCCCTCAGCTCTGCCGTGAGTTACGTCCGCTGGGTCACCATCACCTTCAGCGTGAGAGTAATTACCTGACGCTACTGTATTATAACCCTCAGAGTGGGCCGCGGCACCACTAGCGAGGCCATTGACGCCTACATTAGTAGATGCACCTTCAGCGTGGGCAGCATTGCCACTAGCTGTAACAAAGCTACCTTGAGCACTAGCTGCTGCGCCTGTTACAACTGAACTTATACCTTGAACAAATGCGGTATCAGCGCCAAGTGTTAGAGTATTACCTACACCAAGTCCAAAGTTTATACCAGCTGCCACTGTAATTGCATTACCAACTCTCAAGCAGTCTGATGCAGCTGCACCAGGAGCTGGGTGCGCAGTTCCTATACTAACTATATCTAATGCATTATCATAGACGAACGCGGCGTTACCACCGAATATACCGCCATTATTAAACTGGACAGATGTTGGCGGTGGGGCTGGTACGGCCGCGGCAGACGCTATAGCTTCCCATTGACCATTAGCCGCGACCCAAGTTAAAACGTCGCCATTCACAGGTACAGCGTTGCCGGCATTAATCCAGTTTAAGCCGTCGTACATCAAAATATCAGCTGCTGTAGCAATTATATGCCATGGTGCAACATTAAACGCCGTGTCCGTGTGCACGGCTGGACCTGATATTATGGTATGCGCACCAGCAGCACCACCAACTACAGCCTCCCATCTATCCCGCGCGGCTACGTACGTTAATACAGGAACACCGGCCGGAGCCAGCGGAACTACTGCAATAGTATGACCTTCGTCGTCTTTCCAACTTCTAGTGTTAGCCATTTAATTACTCCTTAACATCTTGACCATTGGCTATCTCTCCTCTTACAATCTTCGCGTCCATCTTACTTTTGTCTAATTTCGCGTATATCAGCGTCGTATTTAACGACTTATGACCAAGCGCGTCTTTTACCTCTTCCAACGTAAAGTCTAGTTTTGTGTAGAGATACGTTGCATATGTATGCCGAAATCTATGTGGAGTAATATCATATACATACCCCTTACCATTTACTTCAAAATCGTAGTGGTTCAAAGCCCATGTAAGCCAGTATAATGTATGTCTATTGGCCCAGTCGAATAGAGGTTCGCTAGGTTTGAGCTGATTAGCGCCCAGTTTATGGTATAAGTATATACCTATATTATCTATCTCTATGTCGAACGCTGGCGCAAACTGAGACTTAAATAACCCGAAAATATCTATAACTGGAGACGTACGCTGAACTCCACCTTTACCTCTAACTGTTATCTTTAAAATTCTATCTTCAGTTATGGTTAGGTCTCCAGCCTTTAACTTTAGTACTTCACTCTCTCGCAGCCCAGAATTCATAAGAACAAGCATTATAAGCCGTTCTCTCTCTTCTGTAAATGTTATTAACCGCTTGTTCTTAATATTCTCCGCTAATGGGGCTGCGTATATAGTCTCGTATATATACTGGTACTCTTCCTTAATTAAGGGCCTAGGCTCACCGCGCACAACATCTATGCCACGCGTTAACTCAAATGGAGTACGCGTTAGGTCGCCGTTTATCACTAAGTACCTATAAAAGGAGCGAGCTGCATATATGGATATACTACGCGCCTGAGCTGACCTATTCCTTGGCATTGATATCCGGAATCTATTAGCTTGAGCATCAGTCATCTCTAATGGTACGTCATCCTTCATCATGTAATCGAATAAATATAGAATATGTGATAGATACGTTAATATGGTATCTTCAGAAGGATATTGCTTTAGAGTTAATACATGCTCAGCCCAGCCAGTTACAGCAGCTTTCATCTGCTGCTGATACGACGGCCGCTTCTCGAATATCTCGTCTATCTTACCATACACATACCCAAGTCTAGCCTTAACTTGGGCGTACGAGTTAATTAGACTCGATTCGCGAGTATCTTCGTCGGCCATAGATTAGTGAGGCAGTTCTTCTGATTCGTCCTTTTTAGGTGGTATTGGTTCCTCTATATCTAAGTCGCTAGTCGACTCGTATTTATCCGCATCTGCTTCCTCTACGTCAATACCAATTATTTCTTCTTCAACTACATCAAAATCTGCTTCGTCTGAATCAAATAGAATGTATATTGTCTCCTCGGCTTCAGCCTCAGATTCAGCGTCAACGACTATATTAAGAGTTGCCTTAGTCGATACTGTGCAGCGATATTTAGGCATTTATACCTCCTCTATTGCTATATCTTGTGTACTAAAATACCACCAACTAGAACGAAGTTACAAAGAATGAGGCTACCAATTGGTGGTACACCAGCGCCACGAATATATGAGCTCTCAATAGTCACTGAATTACCACCAGTTACGCGCATGAGTTTCTTGGACTCAAATGGCCAGTTATGATTAGGTACTATAGCATCTATACGTTCAGTCTTATCTGTGATATAGAATGAACCATTATACGAAAATCTACCAGTGTAGTCATCATACACCTGAGCAGTATACGTAGTCACAGCTGGTGGAAATCCTATGCTAGTATCTCTTACCGCGCAGTAACTCCACTTCTTGATTAAGAAGTTTCTGTCAGTGGGTAGCGATAAATTCTGAACTTTGAAGTCATCGTCATTCCCGAGTGTACCAAGAGCTGGGCATGAAGGTGCTACTATAGGGTTCGCGGGTTGCAACGGAAACATACCCGAGTTATCTTGCCGCGGATAGTGCATGAACACCATTACCAAAGGCCGGAATAACCTGGTACGAATTTCCGCTGGCGGCTCTTCTACGAAATACCCGCCGATATGAATCGCAGGGTCAAAGGCTGTCGCGCTAACAATTATAGGCGCTATACGATGCTGGTTTAGGTTGGCCACGTTTATCATGTTGTCAGCGGTAAACTTAACATGAGAACCTCGTGGTAGATACCATAGACAAGGCATCTGATATTTCTGCGGGTAACTAGGTATTGCGAGATACGGTGCGTCATTTCGGAACAAAAGTTCTCTATCGTCTATAGTTATATTGAACAATATATTACGAGCATCTGGCAAAAGAACATCAGGTGCCCATGCGGCAGGGCCCCAAACCTGCGGTGATACCTGCTCTACTGGCGGGTTCTTCGATATATCAGTTATAACGAAGTCGTACGGCATCTGTACTGACTCGTTAGGTAGTAATATATACGAGTACCTAGTATTGTACCGAATCATCGAAGTTATCTTGTCACTATAAGGTGGAATCGGCGTAACCTTTTTAGTAGCAGTAGTTTCAGCCATCTAATCCTCCATCTACTTTGCTTATATACAAATACATTTCACTTTACTTCCATGATAAACATATTCCCGAATCTTTCATCGTCTACCATCCGTCGAAACTCCCTCTTTGACATAACGCGTAGTACAGCTATAGCAGAAGCTATTTCACTTCCACCAAAGAATGTAGCGTTACTCTTAGTTACGACGACTTCTTGAACTTTCTTAATCTCTCGCCATACGCACAATCCATACAATACACCTAATAAGGCGCCTCCTCGTATATCAACGTATATGTCGCCTTTTTTGGCTACTTTTAGCTCACTCTCGAAAAGGTTACCCATTAAAGGGATATCCCTAATGGGGGCGGGGGCTTTGTCGCCCAGAGTAAGAACTTTAAGGTCTTTAGCCATAAATTATAGGCCCGAAGATTAAAAGGCCAATATGCGTTATAGCGCTCAAGCGCTTGGCGAGCGCAGACGCGCGGCAAAATCTTCGGGCTCTGTTATGCTGGATAATCAAGTAAAAGTTCCTTTAGTTCTGACTGCTGTATCTGATTACCATTTTCGTCTTGAACGTCTACTATCTCTACACCATCTTCTGTGGTGTCGGACTCGTCCCAATCATCGTCGTGGACCTCAATTGCTTCTTTAACAGCATCTGCCATAGACTCAGCTTCAACTTCCAACGTGCAAAGTATCTTCTTAAATCCTACAACTGAGAAAGTGCGCATTGCGTCTCCTCATCCTATCATACCCACTATTGTTCTATATACGCTATTGAACGCGGCTACGTTCGCTGCGCCTGCGAAATAGCCACCTAAATATAGTTCCTCGAAAAACTTCTTGTAGTTATCTCTATTCGCCCATGCTCTCTTGTATCGACTAGCTGAACCGACCAACCTTATATAGTCAAGAACAGAATCCGTAAAGCTATCGTACTCCCTATATCTTCCGTGAGATTTCTTAATGGACGCGCCGTGCCAGTATGAGTTAGTGACCTTATCACCAACTTTAATATTAAAAAGGTTCTTGCCTATCGTAAGCCTAGCCCACCCAGACTCATTCGCAGCATGAGCTAGAATTATACCGTGAGCGAATCCGTAGTACTTTTCTAGCGCGAAAATCATCGGACCGAAAATTTCTACAAATTGGTACTTATCGTCTACATAAGATACTCTACCGGGGTGCGCAGCGCTTTCTCGAGGCGCCCTCTTCAGAGCGACTTGAGGTATCCTACTACCTACGACGTCTATAACTGGCATAGCGCCAGATTCTGCTTCTCTTTTATGCTTTCTTGAGTATAGAGCTCTAATTAATAGAGCTCCAGAGGGAATAAGCCACCACACAAATACATTACCTCTTTTACTGTCATCACTATACTAGTCGTACTGCACCTGTTCATCTGGTGCTGTATCTGGGTCAATCTCGTAGTCGGCTGTAATCTCTGTTTTCTCTTGCTCAGGCTCTGGTGTAGCCTCTACTTTAGCCTCTTGATTAACTCTAGGTCTAACCCTTGGTCTAACCTGCTGCGGTCGAACTGTATTAACCTCATAAGTCACCGGCTCATTCTGAGGTGCAGGTCGCTCGGTCTCAAACTCCCTCTCTACTTCTGGAATAAATCCGCTTTCCGACTGAACTGGTAATATAGATTCAGGAGTTGGCTGGGCTAATACGCCCATATTACCAATATAGCTACCACCACTGCCGCTATCCTTCTTCTTGCTTACAAGCAAGTATACACCAATAGCGCCAATAGCCCACCATAGCCATTTCTTGCTCATATTATCTCCACGCAGGAGGGCGGCGTAGGCCGCCCTCCTGCATATACCACTAACCGATTGCTCTCCGCTCTCTGCGCCCGAACAAGTGGCAGTAAATCCACATTCTAGGCGTAGTGACACCAGTGGCGTTCATTATGTTGTTGTTCCACTGAACGTTAACATAGAACGGAATACCCTTCTCGAGAGTCACCGGAACCTCGAGAGGATACATACCACTCTGCTTGAAGAACGGAGTATCCTGGTGCTCGAACCCAACGATGGCACCGATTGTGCTTGTATAGAAGTACTCGCTCTTGGTTGTGACGATTTCGTGCAGAGGCCCCTTATTGTAGACCTTGTCTCCTATATGAAGCTCCCAGAAACCGAGCCTCATTAGGTTCGCTGCCACAGCCCATGTCGGCCATGTAGCAGCTCCCTGCATCGTAATCCAATCCAAGTCCGGAGGCGAGAACGTCATCGCGATACCCTTCACCTCGAACAACTCGTCAGCAGGCAGATAGCCACCGACGCTCATGTTCGTCTGGAAGGTGTTCTTACCCTGGATATCCTTGAAGAACTGGTAGTTGTTGATAGGAGCCGCAAAAAGAGGGACCTGGACGCTGTCGTAGTAGCGGTAACCCATCATTTCTCGCTGCTTGCGTAGAGTAACGGGCACCTTGGCTATTTGAGCAACACCAGGTGAAAATACCTGAGGATTATTAGTCATGATATTACTCCTTTAACCAATCGCCCGGCGCTCTCTGCGACCAAACAGGTGGCAGTAAATCCACATGGCTGGCCCAGGTACGCCCGTAGCTAGAGAAATGACGTTATTCCACTGGACGTTGACGTAGAAGGGAATACCCTTCTCAAGGGTGACTGGAACTTCAAGTGGATATATACCACTTGACTTGAAGAACGGAGTATCCTGGTGCTCGAAGCCTGCGACCACCGCAGGACCACCGCCTACAAACTCGCTCTTGGTCGCTATAATCTCGTGAAGCGGGCCTTTATTATAGACCTTATCACCGATATGTAGTTCCCAGAAACCGAGTTTGAATACGCCGGATAGCGCGGCCCATGTAACAAACGTGGTCGCGCCAGTCATTGTTTCCCAGTCAAGAATCGTCGGAGCGAACGTCATCGCGATACCCTTCACCTCGAATAGCTCGTCAGCCGGCAGATAGCCGCCAACGCTCATATTCGTGCGGAAGGTATTCTTACCCTGAACGTCCCTAAAGAACTGGTAGTTGTTGATTGGAGCTGCGAAAAGAGGAACCTGGACGCTGTCGTAGTAGCGGTATCCCAGCATTTCCCTCTGCTTACGCAGAGTCACTGGTACCTTAGCAATCTGGGCAACCCCAGGTGAAAATACCGGGGGATTTCCATTTGCCATATTTACTCACTCCTGCAGCACATTTCATTCTGTATTAGCGCTGCGTTTATGTTTAACAGATTATTTGCTAGTTTACTATACAAGGTATTGTATCTATACAAGGTATTGATATCTATACAAGGTTTAGTATTGACCGTAGGTCTCGAGATTGCCGAACATATCGTAATCACCCTCGTTCATCATATCGTTCCAGGTTTCATGGCCTGTTTCACCTGGTCCGATTGAATAACCGAGGTCGTTCATCGCGCCGTCATGCACCCACCCAGCATCGCCAGCATCTATAGCTGGACCGTATTGGGCTACCATATTCGGCATCCGATATGTCCCACCCATACCTGGATTATACGTTGCTATCTGACCAGGTGCTGTTCCGTACGAACTCAGCTGCGCGAAGTCTCCTAGCGAGCTCGGCAGGTACTTCGTTATACCAGTCTGGGTCGGCAACACGTCCTTCGCAAGCCGTGCAAAGGCATTAACCCAGCAACCAGCGATAAGGGCATCCTTCCCCTTGAAATGGATAGGAAGGAAAGGAACAGCTGCGGCGATTAGCGTAGCGACTATCGAATCCGTTGTAACCGCACCTAAAGTCAGACCAAGACCACCTGACTTTAGCTTCGGCGCGAACGTATTTGTTAAGAAGCTAGCCACTGCAAATCCGCCGATACCCCATAGGCCGGCGACAGCACTAGTCTTCAACTGTTCCCATGAGAACGCTGGGTTGAACGCTACTTTAAGGGCTCCGTACTTGGCACCAGCTGGAACCCGGAACTTCAGAGTCCGCGACTTACGCCGACGACGGGAGTACGCCCTCTTGACGCCCTTCCGACGACGCGGCCATGCGCGGTGCTTACGATGGACGAACTTGGCGACCTTATACATCTCTGCTCTTGAGAGACCCATCTTACGAGCGACTGCGCGGGCAGGATACCGATGACGTGCGTACCGACGAATCTGCCGCTTCTGACGCTTCGTAACTGGGACTCCACGAGGATTATACCGGCCGCGAGCGCGCTGATACCGACGACGATAGACCCTACGAGCCGGGTTCCTACGACGACGATAGGTACGCTTCCGTGGATTGGCAGCCAACTCCATTAGTTCGGCTGGATTCCTACGACGACGATATACCTTACGATGAGCGACGGGCTTACGCCGACGATAGACCTTACGTCGAGGATTCACCGCCATCACTTCGACTGGATTGCGAGCGCGGCGCCGACGACGATGAACCACTGGATGCGCCCTGCGCTTTCTTCGAACTACTGGCATATATTCTCCTTATTTAGTTTAGTTTTCATATACATTACAACCCGAGACGTTAGACGACCGAAACAAAATAGCTCCGACCGTCGAACATTATGGTCCCCTCGTTGGGACTAAGCCAATCTGCATCTAATCCTACTTCAAGCTCG
>Ga0315291_10005125_pt1 | contig 16518 bp, 14 predicted proteins | sample YL17G12_20_MG_FD_203070 | JGI IMG/M metagenome (GOLD analysis project Ga0315291, IMG submission 203070) | Sediment microbial communities from Yellowstone Lake, YNP, Wyoming, USA - YL17G12_20 | ecosystem: Environmental > Aquatic > Freshwater > Lake > Sediment | place: USA: Wyoming | collected...
CCCGCCTTCGATGTCCTTGACAAAGTCGGGCATCATCAGCTCCTCGCGGAAGCCCAGCCTGCGGAAGATGTGCTGGGCGCCGACCTGCGGCCGCATCATCCGAGCGATGATGAGTTCGACCTTTTTTTGGACGGCGATGAAATAGAGCTCGCGGATCATGATCGTCCCGAGCCCTTTGTGCTGAAACCCGTGGGCGCTGATCACCCGAATCTCTCCCTGATGTTTGCTCCACTGCTCTCCGGAGAGTTCGAGGGCGCCGCTGGCGATGACTTCGTTGTTCAGGAGCGCGATGATGCGGATGTCATCGCCGGTCTCAATCCGCTTGAGCCGCTTGGCGACCACTTTCCGGTTGAGGACGTCGAACTTCAAGTATTTCCGGTCTTCGATCGGGAGGCCTCGATAGAATTTCATGAGTTTGTCCAAATCGTCCAACCGGAGCAGCCGGATGGTGACGCTCGTTCCATCCTTCAGTTTTTCGATCTTGTCCATGACGACGCCTCCCATGCGATGGTGGCCGTGTTCTCCACGGCGGACCCCCACTATAAAAAAGGGACGTGGTGGTTGTCAAGGAAAACTCGGGGGATGCCGCCCGTCACCACGCGGATTTTCCCCGGCAAGAAGCGCGGCCGCGCTACCCGGCGTAGGTCTGTTGACAGGGGTTCGAGACAAGTGATAAGGTGGGCTTGGATGTGGGTCCGATAATTTTCCGGCGTTTTAGAATCGCCTGAAGGCCGTCCGATATCGATGAGGAATTTGCTCCGGTCCTTTCATAATCTCCCGATCCGCAGCAAATTGATCCTGAGCTTTCTGGCCGTGATCGTCGTCAGCGGGGTCATCATCCTCTTCATCGGGACCCGGCTCGAACACCGGACCATCATGTCCTTGGCCGAGTCGAAGGTCAGCCATGACCTCGCTTCGGCCTGGATGGTCTACAACGAAAAAATAAGCAGCATCCGGGACATCGTCCGCTTAAGCGCCGGCCGCGAATTCCTTCAGGATTATTTCCGGTCCGGCGGCCGCCCCGACTTGGAGAAGAAGTTGGACGGGATTCGCCGCGAGTACAGCCTCGACATCCTCACCCTCGTCGACCGGAGGGGCGGGGTCATCCTCCGCGCTCGGTCGCCGGAGGCCGCGGGGGACGACCAATCCCACGACCCCTATGTCCAGCGAGCCCTGCAAAAGCAATCGATCGCGGGAACCCAGATTATCCCCCGCGAGGAGTTGCTTAAGGAAGGGTCCGACCTCGCCGCCCGAGCGTATTTCGAGTTCATTCCGACGGCCATGGCCGCGGAACGTCCGGAGAACCACGAAGAAAACGGGATGATGCTCAAGGCGGCCTCGCCCGTCACCGACGACCGGGGCGACGTGCTGGGCGTTCTCTACGGCGGCGTGCTTTTCAACCGAAACTATGAAATCGTCGACCGGGTGAAAGACATCGTTTTCAAGGGCGAGAAATACAAGGACAAGGACATCGGCACGGCCACGATCTTTCAAGGCGACCTGCGTATCGCGACGAACGTCCTGGACGACCGGGGAGACCGGGCGGTCGGCACGCGCGTCTCCCGGGAAGTGAACCAGGCGGTCCTCGGCGAAGGCCGGGCTTGGGTCGGTCGAGCCTTCGTCGTGACCCATTGGTACATCACGGCCTACGAGCCGATCAAGGCGGTCGACGGGGCCATCATCGGGATGCTCTACGTCGGGATGCTCGAAAAACCTTATATCGACCTCCGCAACAAGCTGATGGGAACATTCGGTCTCCTTGCCGGCCTGAGCATGGTTTTCCTTCTTGGCCTCCTGGCCTTCATCGCCGCGAACATCACCCGTCCCCTCCGAGAGATGGTCGTCGCCGCGAACAAGATCGCCCGCGGCGACCTGACCCATCGCGTCCGGATCCGGATGGGGGACGAAATCGGCCAGCTCGGCGCGGCTTTCAACCAGATGACCGAGGACCTGCGCAACGCCAACGAAAACCTCACCCAATGGGGTCGAACACTTGAAAAACGGGTCGAGGAAAGGACGCAGGAGCTCCGGGAGGCCGAGGACCAGCTCATTCGCTCCGAGAAGTTGGCCTCCCTGGGCAAGATGGCGTCCGGCGTCGCCCACGAGATCAACAATCCCTTGACTTCGATTCTCATCAACGCCTCGCTCATGCTCGAAACCTGCGGGGACGGCCATGCGTTTCTCGAACCTCTGACCATGATCTCGGAGGAGACGACACGCTGCGCCCAGATCGTCAAGGGATTGCTCGAGTTCGCCCGCCAGACGCCCGCCCAGATCGCTCCGGCCGACATCAACGACGTCATCGAGCGGACGGCGCAGCTCATCGAAATGCAGGCGTCGGTCCGGAACGTCAAAATCATCAAGGCCCTGGACACGTCGCTCCCCCAAATCGAGCTCGACAAGAACAAGATCCGGCAGGTCTTCTCAAACTTGATGATCAACGCCATTGAGGCGATGCCGACCGGAGGGACGCTGACGATCACGTCCCGCCTGAACGGAAACGGGCGCCAGGTCGAGATTCTCTTCGCCGACACGGGCGTCGGCATCCCTCCGGAAAACATTCAGAAGCTGTTCGACCCGTTCTTCACCACGAAATCCTTCGGGACGGGGCTCGGGCTGGCCGTGAGCTATGGTATCGTCCAACAGCGGGGCGGGACCATCGACGTCAAAAGCGAGGTTGGACGAGGATCTGTTTTTACGGTAAAATTACCGTTAGAAGAACAGGGCGGCGAATTTTTTTCTCAAGGAGAGGCCCATTATGACTAATCTTCCGAAGCAAAAGATTCTCATCGTCGACGACGAAGTGACGGTCTGCAAGAGCATTCAACGGGCCCTGTTCAGCGATATTTACGAAATCGATATGGCCCTCAGCGGGGAAGAAGCCCTGCGCAAAGAGGACGAGAAAAAATATGATGTCATCATCGCCGACCTGATGATGCCGGGCCTCAGCGGCCTAGCCCTCCTCCAATCGCTGAAGGCCAAGAACGCCCTGGCCAAGGTTATCATGGTCACGGGCTATCCGACCGTGAAGACCACGGTCCAAGCGATGCAGATCGGCGCCTTCGATTACTTACCGAAACCGTTTTTGCCCGCCGAGCTGCGGCTGATGGTGATACGCGCCCTCGCCGCCGCGGAGAAGGAGAGGGCCGAGAAACCGGCTTAGCGCCGGCCCGACAACGCCTTTTTTAGAGTCGAACCGATCTCGGCCGGGCTAGCGGCGACATGAACGCCCGCCGCGGATAACGCTTCCATCTTTTCTTGGGCCGTTCCTTTTCCGCCGGCGATGATCGCCCCGGCATGTCCCATTCGCCGACCGGGCGGGGCCGTCTGCCCGGCGATGAATCCGACGACGGGTTTCGGGAATTCGGCTTTGATGTAGGCCGCGGCTTCGTCCTCGGCCGTCCCGCCGATCTCGCCGATCAAGATCACCGCGTCCGTCCCCGCGTCGTCCCGGAAGAGCTTCAAGAGTTCGATGTATTTCATCCCCACGATCGGGTCGCCGCCGATGCCGATGGCCGTGGACTGACCGTAGCCCTGTTTCGAAACCTGCTGGACGGCTTCATAGGTCAAGGTCCCGGACCTGGAGATGATGCCGATCGTCCCCGGGGTGTGAATGTGTCCCGGCATGATTCCGATCTTGCACTTGCCCGGCGAGATGATCCCGGGCGTGTTCGGTCCGATCATATTCACCGGCTTGCCGCGGAGGAAGGTCTTGACCTTCATCATGTCGAACGTCGGGATGCCTTCCGTGATGCAGACGACGAGCCGGACGCCGGCGTCCGCCGACTCCATGATGGCGTCCGCGGCCGCAAAGGGCGGAACGAAGATCGCGGCGGCGGTTGCGGCCTGGTCCCGGACGGCCTCGGCGACCGTGTTGTAGACGGGGACACCGAGATGCCGGGTTCCCCCTTTGCCCGGGGTCATCCCGGCGACGACCTTTGTCCCGTATTCCAGCATCCGCTGGGCGTGGAACGTGCCTTCGCCTCCGGTAATTCCAAGAACGACCACTCGTGTTTTTTCGTCGACGAGAATGCTCATAGCGCTCTCCTTGTTAGGCCCTTATCTCACGAAGGCGACGACTTTTTCGGCCGCGTCCTTCATCCCGGTCGCCATCGAGAAGGGGAGGCCCGAGTCCTCGAGGATCTTCTTGCCGAGGTCGACGTTCGTCCCTTCGAGGCGCATCACGATCGGGATCTTCGTCCCGAGCGCCTTGGCCGCCTTGACGACGCCGTTGGCGATCATGTCGCAGCGGACGATCCCGCCGAAAATGTTGATGAGGGCGGCCCGGACATCCGTGTCCGAAACGAGGATCTTGAAGGCGTTCGTCACGGCCTCTTCGGTCACCCCGCCGCCGACGTCCAAGAAGTTCGCCGGCATCCCTCCGCTGTACTTGATGATGTCCATCGTCGCCATGGCCAGGCCGGCGCCATTGACCATGCAACCGACGTTCCCGTCGAGCTTAATATAATTCAGGTTGTATTTCGAAGCTTCGACTTCGAGAGGCGATTCCTCGTCCAGGTCGCGCATCGCCTGAATGTCCGGATGGCGGCCGAGAGCGTTGTCGTCGAAGTTCATCTTGGCGTCGAGGGCGAGGACATCGCCTTGTGTCGTGACGAGGAGGGGATTGATTTCGGCCAGGGACGCGTCCGAGCCTTCGAAGGCCTTGTAGAGGCCCAGAATGAACTTGACCGCCTGTTTCTGGGTGTCGCCATCGAGCCCCAGAGCAAAGGCTAGTTTCCGCGCTTGAAACGCGAGGAGCCCCGTCCCCGGATGGACATATTCCTTGAAGATCAACTCCGGCTTTTCGGCGGCCACCTTTTCGATCTCCACGCCGCCTTCGGTCGAGGCCATGAGGACGGCGGCTTCCCGGGCCCGGTCGATGACGATGCCGAGATACAGTTCGCGGCCGATGTCGAGCGCCTCCTCGACCAGCAGCCTCTTCACGACCTTCCCCTCCGGGCCGGTCTGAGGGGTCACGAGCGTCATACCGATCATCCGCTTGGCCAGAACTTCGGCCTCGCCGGGCGTGGTCACGACCTTGATCCCGCCGCCTTTGCCCCGGCCGCCGGCATGGATCTGGGCTTTCAGGACGACCCGGGGGCCGAACCGTTCGGCGATGTCCTTGGCCGCGGCGGGCTGTTCCGCCACGGCGCCGCGAGGAACCCGGACGCCGTACTTGGCGAGAATCTGTTTGGCTTGAAATTCGTGGATTTTCATGAGTCCCTTCCTTAACTCTGAATTAAGACTGAGGACCGTCGTTTCCCTGTCCGGGATCTCGGTGGCCCCGCCCGCGGAGGCGGGAAAAATTTTTATAACAGAGGACTCTCCTCTTGTCAATGAAATCGCGGCCGTCCTCGCGCTTCCTATTGACACTCCTTTTCAAAGTGTATAAAGTATCTTTTCTGCTTTGGCGTATACATAACGAACCATACGTGATCTATGACGCAGTTATCAATTCGGGCGCGATGCGTCCTCCGCCTGCGGATACCGAAGATTCTTTCCATGTCCGACGTCGGAGCCAGAGCCCTTCATCCCCCGCTTTTTTTTGACCGATCGATGACGCGCGTGTTTCGAGCAAGCGAGAGGCGTCCGACATTTCCCGAGAGAGGATAAGCCATGGCGAAACCGAAATTTGCCCTGTACTGGGCAGCAAGCTGCGGCGGATGTGAGATCGCTTTCCTGGATATCCGGGAAAAGCTCCTTGATTTCGACGCCGCGGCCGACCTCGTCTTTTGCCCATGCCTCATGGATACGAAATACCGGGATGTCGAGGCGATGGCGGACGAGTCGATCGATGTCGTCTTGTTCAACGGCGGCATCCGGAACGAGGAAAACCTCCACCTCGCCAAGCTGTTGCGGCAGAAGGCGAAAGTTCTCGTCGCCTTCGGCTCATGCGCCAGCGAGGGCTGTATTCCCGGCCTGGCCAACCTGACGACCAAGGAAGAGATCCTTGATTATGTCTATCACCGGGCGCCGTCCGTCGCCCCGGGCAACACCGTGCGCCCGCAGATGGTCACCGACACGGCGTCCGGGTCATTGACCCTCCCGGCTATGTTCGATCGATTGCGGACCCTGGAGCAAGTCGTCGACGTCGATTACAAAGTTCCCGGTTGTCCTCCCGTGGCGGAGCAGATCTGGGCCGTGGCGGAAGCCATCCTCACGAACAAGCTCCCGCCCAAGGGTTCGATCGTGGGCGTGAACCCGAAGACCGTCTGCGATGAGTGTCCGAGGACCAAGGAAGAGAAGAGGGTCAAGGCCTTCCGCCGCCCCCACCTCGTCCCTCTCCGCGACATCGACCCCAAAAAATGTCTGCTCGAGCAGGGGATTATCTGCAACGGACCGGCCATCCATGCCGGATGCGGCGCGCTCTGCCCGCAGGCGAATCTGGGATGCCGCGGCTGCTATGGGCCGGCCGATGGGGTCCAGGATGTCGGGGCGAAGCTCGCCGGGTCGATCGCCTCGATCATCGATAGCGACGACCCCGCCGAAATCAATAAAATCGTGAATCAAATTCTCGACCCGGTCGGGACGTTCTACCGGTTCAATCTCGCCGGCTCGTTTGTAGGGAGACGCATCCGATGAAGACGATCACCATTGATCCCGTTACGCGGCTCGAAGGTCACGGCAAGATCTCGATCTTTCTCGACGACGCCGGCAACGTCGCCGATGCCTATCTCCAGGTGCCCGAGCTCCGCGGCTTCGAGAAGTTCTGCGTCGGGCGGCCGGTCGAAGAGATGCCCCGGATTACGACGCGGATTTGCGGCGTCTGTCCGGAAGCGCATATGATGGCCTCGGCCAAGACCTGCGACGCGGTTTACCACGTCGAGCTGCCCCGGACGGCCAAGCTCCTGCGGGAGTTGCTCTACGCCATTTTCTACGTCACCGACCATGCGACCCATTTCTACGCCCTCGGCGGCCCGGATTTCGTCATGGGCCCCGACGCCCCGAAAGAACAGCGCAACATCCTGGGCGTCATCCATAAGGTGGGGGTCGAGATCGGGCGCAAGGTCATCGACCTGCGCGGGACCTGCCATGAGCTCATCAAGAAGATGGGCGGGAAGGCGGTTCACCCCATCGGCGCGCTTCCCGGCGGAATGAGCAAAGGCATGACCAAGGAGGAGCAGGAGGAGAACCTGAAGGCCGGCCGGAACGCCGTCGAATTCGCCAAGTTCAGCATCCAGCTGTTCAACACGATCGTCCTTGGCAATCCCCGCTACGTCGAGCTCATTCTCTCCGACGGCTTTACTCATCACACCTACAACATGGGTTTGGTCGACGAGAAGAACCACGTCAACTTCTACGACGGCCGGATCCGCGTCACCGGTCCGACCGGAAAGGAACTGGCCACGTTCAAGCCGGCCGATTATCTGGAGCACCTCGTCGAACACGTCGAGCCTTGGACGTATCTCAAGTTCCCGATCTTGAAAAAAGTCGGCTGGAAGGGATTGGCCGACGGCCCGGAGAGCGGGATCTATAAGGCCACGCCCCTCTCCCGGCTCAACGTTTCGGACGGGATGGCGACGCCTCTGGCCGACGAAGAGCATGACCGGATGTACAAGACCCTGGGCGGGAAACCTGTCCATCAGACGCTGGCCACGCACTGGGCCCGCCTCGTCGAGATGCTTTATGCGGCCGAACGATGGGTCGAACTCGCGAGCGACCCCGACGTCATCGGGCCGGAATACCGCGTCGTTCCCGACAAGACGCCGGATGAAGGGGTCGGCGTCGTCGAGGCTCCTCGGGGAACGCTCTACCATCACTACAAGACCGATAAGAACGGCATCGTCCAGGAGGTGAATCTCATCGTCGGGACGACCAACAACAATGCGGCGATCAACCTTTCCGTCAAGAAAGCGGCGATGAATTTCATCAAAAACGGAAACGTCAGCGACGGCCTGCTCAACATCGTCGAAATGGCGTTTCGGGCCTACGACCCGTGTTTCGGATGCGCCACGCATGCCCTTCCCGGCCAGGCTTCGCTCCGGGTCGGCATCTTCGACCATCGCGGCGGGCTCGTCCGCGAATTGAGGAGATAGCCCGGTCATGAAAGTCCTGGTCCTGAACAGCGGCAGCTCCTCGGTCAAGTTCCAGCTCATCGGCATGGACAAGGAAAATTTGCTGGCGAAGGGGATCGTCGAGAAGATCGGGTCGAGCGACGCCATCATCACCTTCCAGCCGGAGGGGAAGAACAGGATCAGGGAAATCCGGGAGGTCCTCAATCACAGCGTGGCCATCGAGATGGTCCTCCGGCTTTTACTCCATCCCCAGCACGGGGTCATCCGCGACCGGAGCGAGATCGACGGGATCGGGCACCGGGTCGTTCACGGCGGCGAGGATTTTTCGGAATCCGTCCTGATCACGGACAAAGTCAAGGCCACGATCCGGAAGTGCATTCAGTTTGCGCCCCTGCACAATCCGCACAACTTGGTGGGGATCGAAGCCTGCGAAGCGCTCCTCCCGGACGTCCCCCAGGTCGGCGTTTTTGACACGGCGTTTCACCAGACGATCCCGCCCAAGGCTTTCACCTACGGGCTTCCGTACGTTCTTTACCGGAAGCTGGGCATCCGCCGGTATGGTTTCCACGGGACGTCCCATGCGTATGTCGCCCGGCGGGCCGCGGAGATGCTGAAGAAACCGATCGGAGCGATAAAGGTCATCACCTGCCATCTGGGCAACGGGGCCAGCATCACAGCCATCGACGACGGCAAATCCGTCGATACGACTATGGGCTTTACGCCCCTCGAGGGATTGGTCATGGGCACCCGCTGCGGGAGCATCGACCCGGCCCTCGTGCCCTACATCATGGAGCGGGAAAAGCTCGGGCCTAAGGAAATCGACTCGATCATGAACAAAAACAGCGGGATGCTCGGGCTGACCGAGACCTCCAACGACATGCGCGAGATCGAACAGGAAGCCGCCCGCGGCAGCGAACGCCACCGGTTGGCTATCGACATCTACTGCCATTATGTCAAAAAATATATCGGGGCCTACATGGCGGTGCTCGGGCACGTGGATGCCATCATCTTCACCGGCGGCATCGGCGAGAACTCGCGTCTCGTCCGGCGACTGGCCATGGAAGGCCTGGAGGAGCTCGGCGTCGTCCTCGACGCGGCGAAGAACGAAAAAAACGAAGGCGACATCAGCCGCGGCAAGGTCAAGATTCTGGTCGTCCCGACCAACGAAGAGCTGGCGATCGCCCGGGACACGAAGCGGATTCTTGCCGCGATGGACAAAGCCGAGGCGCCGAAGCCCGCCGAGGCCGAGACGAAGCGTCCGGTCGTCTTCCGGCCGGAAGAAACCGCCCGGCTCGTCCTCCTCTGGGCGCAGAATCCCAAGGCCGGCCCCGCGGCCCTCGCGGCCAAGCTGAGCCGGGACCTCGGCCGGCCGGTGAGCACGGACGCCGTCGCGAACGAACTCGCCCGATTGAGCCTCCTGACCGCCGCGCCTTTGAAGAAGGCGTCCAAGACGAATTAAAGGACTCAAGCCATGGATAAAATCGACAAGGAAGAAGCCGGCTGGTTGGTCGCTCTGGCTTGGCTCAGCGGCCTCGAGGAAACGGCCCGCGACTTTCACGGGACGCGGCCGCGGGTCTTCAGCCAGCGGGCCTACGAGCACTCTGTCCAGTACTATCTCCATTTCCTGGGCGATGAGTATGGATTCCAGATCAAGAAATCCGATTCCATCCGGGCCGCGGTCGAGAACTATATCCAGATCGGCATGGCCAGCGGCCTGTTCCGGGATGCCGCCAACTTCGAACTTGTCGAGGCCAATCCTTTTCACCTGCAAATCACGGTCCACGATTGCGTCTATCTCAAGAGCTGCCAGGCCCTGATCGAGGAGGGTTTTTCCGTCCGCGACCTGACCTGCGCGCGCATCGGCTGCTTCGGGGCTGCGGTGAAAGCCCTGGCCAGCATCGATTGTGATTATCATGTCACGTCCTTCAACATCGACGGCGATTGCAAAGGCTATATCGAAAAGGTGTAATTTTTAGATGAAAGAGTCCTCCGCCTTGGCCTCCATCCTGCAGACGATCCGCGAAGGCGACAACGCGTCCGCGGTCCGATCCGCGATCATGGACCTCGGCTACGAAAAGAGCGAAGCCGCTTATGCCGTCCTCGTCGAGCAGTTGAACGACCCGAATCCCGCCGTCCAGCACGCCGCGGTCATCTCCGTCGGGCGCTTCGGCCGGACCCAGGCGATCGACGAGCTCATCAAGCCCAAGATCTTCAACTCGCCCGTGGGCAACATCCGCTGGGCCGCGGTGGCCGCGGTGGGGAAGCTGGGCGACTATCGGGTGATCGACTATCTTCTCAAGGCGGTCGACGACCCGGAGTGGATCGTTCGGACCCAGGCCGTCACCGAGCTGAAGGCGAAGGTCGAGGATATCATCGCCCACAAGAACGTCCGGCTGGCGAGGGTCCTCGTCCACATGTTTACCTTGGACAACGAGGAAATCGTCAACCTGGCCGCGGACGGGTTCCAGGAAATCGGTCCGGAGAGCTTGCATCTGCTTCATGACGCGATTCACAATTCGTCCGCCCGGATCAGGGCCCATGCGGCCCGGGCGTTGGGCAAGCTCCGTTCCCCGCAGTCCGTGCCGTATCTCATAGAACTGCTCCAGGATGAGGAATGGTCGGTGCGGGCCGGCGCCGCCGAAGCGTTGGGCCAGATCGGGGACAAAGCCAGCATCGAGGCTTTGGTCCAGAAGATCCAGGACAACGTCGAAAAAGTCCAGGACCAGGCGGCCACCGCGATCATCCGGTTCGGAAAGCAGGCGACCGTCTCCCTGCTCAACGCCCTTGGCCGGGAAAAAGAAAAATTCTCGCAAAGGGCCCTGCTGCGGTGCCTGGGTCGGATCGGCGATCCGAAGTCCGTCCCGGCGCTCATTGATTATTTGCGGTCGAGCTATTTCATCGTCCGGCAGGCCGCCGTCTCGTCTCTCGTCCGGTTCGGCCCCGTGGTGACGAAGATGCTTATCCCGACGCTGTCGTTCAATCTCTCCGATATCGATCTCTTGAAAAAGGATGCCCTCTCCAAGGATCAGCCCGAACTTCAAATGCGGGCGATCAAAGCCCTGGGGGGGCTGGAAGATCATCGCGCCGTGAAACTTCTCAAGCAGCTCGTCGAGGAAAGTCTACCGGACGTCCAGGAAGCGGCGACCGCGGCGCTTTCCCAGATCGGATGTGCCGGCTGGGGCCGATGCTGCGCCTTGAAGGTCCTGGCCGAAGTCGGCGATTCCTCCTTGGCCCCGCAGATCGTTCCGCCCCTGTCCGACCATTCGGAAAACGTCCGGTTCGAAGCCGTCCGGGCTCTGGCTAAAATGGGCGGCCCCGAAGCCGTCAAGCCGCTGGTCCGCGTCTCCAGAAAAGACAAGGTGGATTTCATCCGCGCCGAGGCCGTTCGGATGCTGAGGACGGTGGGCATCGGGCAGCCCGGCGTCTTAGAGGCGGCTCTGTCCGCTTTGAGGGACAAGGCGCGCATCGTCCGCCGCCAGGCGGCCCGGCTGCTCGGCAATTTCCACGACCAGCAGTCCATCTTTCCGCTGCTCAAGGCCATGGCCGACCCGCACTGGAGCGTCCGCGAAAGCGCCGAAAACGCCCTCATGAACTTCGGCCCGGCGACCGTTCCGTTTTTAATCGAGGCGTTGAAAAGCCGGTCTTGGATGATGCGTTTCCGCGCCGCCCGGCTGTTGGGAGAGGTCGGCGATCCCAAAGCCATCGCTCCCTTGAACGACATCCTCGCCAAGCGGGGAGAAAGGAAAAAAGTTCGAGACGTCGCGGACGGATCTCTCCGGAAATTAGAAGGTAAGACCGTGGCCTCATCTTAAGCTCCGGCATTTTATATTTTTTACTCCAGGGAAGGAGAGCGAACATGCGAGTCAAGCTTAAAGCTGGACCCGAAGTGAGAAAGTTTATTGAGAGGGTCGAGGAACTTTCCGGGGAGAACGTCTATGCCTGTTATCAATGCGGACGGTGTTCCGCCGGATGCCCGGTGGCTTCCGAGATGGACGTCCTCCCCAACCAGGTCATCCGCCTGGTTCAAATGGGGCTTGCGGAGGACGTCCTCCATTCCAAAACCCTGTTTCTCTGCGCCTCCTGTTTCACCTGCCAGTCGCGTTGCCCCAAGGGGATCGATATGGCCCGGGTGATGGAAGCCGTCCGGCATCTCTTGGACCCCAAGGGGGCGGATGCGTTCGGCCCGGGCGAAATCCCTCCGGACCTGGCCAACGAATTGCCCCAGCAGGTCATGGTGGCGCTCTGCCGGAAATTCAGCAAGTAAGGAACGACGATGAAGGTCCATTATTATCCCGGATGCACGCTGAAAGAAAAGACGACAGCCCTGGACGTGTCGACGCGCGAAGCCATGAAATGCCTGGATATCGAGCTCGTCGAACCCGAGGGTTGGACCTGCTGCGGGGCCGAATATCCTTTGACCGAAGAAAAGATTGTTGGCCTGGCGGCCCCCCTCCGGGTCCTGCGCCAGGTTCGGGAGGAGAACGGGGATTTCGTCATCACCACGTGCTCGTTCTGCTACGCCGTTCTGAAACGAGCGAACAAAGCCATCAAGGACGACCCGCTCAAACACAAACGGGTCAACGCTTATCTGCGGGACGATATCAAGATCAACGCCTTGACCAAGGAAAAGACGACGGGCTTCGAGGATTATAACGGTGAGGTCCGGGTGCTTCATCTTCTGGAGTATCTTCGGGACCACGTCGGATATCAGAAAATCCGGTCGCGGCTGAAGCGGCCATTCGGCGGCCTGCCAGTCGCGGCCTATTACGGGTGCCGGCTGCTCCGGCCGGCCAAGGACATGGACCTGGGCGAGCCGGACGACCCGCGCCTTTTCGAGGAATTCCTGGAGGCCGTGGGCGCGACGCCGGTCGATTATCCGTTCAAGCAGGAATGCTGCGGCTCCTACCTCTCCGTGTCGCTGCCGGACGCGGCGACCGAAGCGTCCTACCGCGTCCTGCGTTCGGCCCGGTCCAACGGCGCCGCGGCTATCACGGTCACGTGCCCGTTGTGCTTCTATAACATGGACCGCCGCCAGGACAAGATCAAGGAGGCCTTTTTGGACTTTCCCGGCTTGCCCGTGCTGTTCTTCACCCAGATCCTGGCCTGGGCGTTGGGCGTCGAAAAGACCGTGCTCGGCCTGAACCAGCACGCCGTTCCCGCCGACGACCTGTTCCGCGACGCTCCTGCGCCAGAGGTGACGCTATGAAAGGCCAAAAGAAAACGAAACGGATCGGCGTGTTCGTCTGCCATTGCGGCGTGAATATCGCCGGCGTCGTGGATGTCGAGAAGGTGGCCAAAACGTTGACCGATTATCCCGGAGTGGCGTTCTCGACGAATTACATCTATGTGTGCTCCGACCCGGGCCAGCAGATGATCATCGACACGATCAAGGAGAAGAAGCTCGACGGCATCATTGTCGCAGCCTGCTCCCCGACGCTCCACGAAAAGACGTTTCAAGAAGCGGCCCGGCTGGCCGGGCTCAACCCGTACCAAATCGAAATCGCCAACATCCGCGAGCAGGACAGCTGGGTGCATGTCGACAAGGACAAGGCCACGAAGAAGGCGGTCAAGATCATCAAGGCCCACGTTGAGAAGGCCGTCCGGAACGAAAGCCTCGAGCCGATCAAGGTTGAGGTCCATAGGAGGGCCTTGGTCATCGGCGGAGGCATCAGCGGGATCCAGGCCGCCCTGGACATCGCCGACCACGGCTACGAGGTCCTTCTCGTGGAGAAGAATCCTTCGATCGGCGGCAAGATGATCCAGCTTTCGGAGACGTTCCCGACGCTCGACTGCTCCCAGTGCATCATGACCCCCAAGATGGTCGAAGCCTCGCGCCATCCCCGGATCAAGCTCCTGACGTACCACGAGGTGGAGTCGGTCTCCGGGTTCGTCGGCAACTTCAAGGTCCGGATCAAGAAGAAACCGCGCTACGTGGACGCGGTGCTCTGCAACCTCTGCGCCGAGTGCGAGAAGGTCTGCCCCCAGATCGTCCCCGACGAGTTCAACATGGGGCTGTCCTTCCGCAAGGCCATTTACATGCCGTTCCCGCAGGCGGTCCCCGGTACCTATACGCTCGACGCCGAGCATTGTCTCGGTCTCAATCCCGTGCGCTGCGGGAAATGCAAGGACGTCTGCGAGAAGAAGGCCATCAGCTACGAAATGCAGGAGACGATCTTCGAGGAGGAGGTCGGGGCGATCGTCGTCGCCACCGGCTACGACCTGTACAGTATGCAGGCGCTCGGCGAGTACGGCGGCGAGAAGATTCCGGACGTCATCAACGGCCTCGAATTCGAGCGGATTCTCTCGGCCTCGGGGCCGACCGCGGGAATTATCCGCCGTCCGTCCGACGGCAAGGTGCCCAAGTCGGTCGTGTTCGTCCAGTGCAGCGGCTCCCGGGATACAGAAAAGCACAATCCCTACTGCTCGAAGATCTGCTGCATGTATACGGCGAAACACGCCATGCTCTACAAGCATCGCGTCCCGGACGGCCAGGCGATCGTCTTTTACATCGATGTCCGGACGGGCGGAAAAGCCTTCGACGAGTTCTATCAACGGACCATCGAAGAGGACAAGGTGCTGTACATCCGCGGCAAGGTCTCCAAGATCTTCAAAGACGGGGACAAGGTCGTCGTCTGGGGCGTGGACACGCTGACCGGCAAGAAAGTCGAGGTCGAAGCCGACATGGTGGTCCTGGCCATGGCCATGGTCAAAGCCGAGGGCGTCGGGGACCTGCTGAGGAAGCTCAAGATCCAGACCGATATCCACGGCTGGCTGGCCGAAGCCCACCCGAAGTTGCGCCCCGTCGAGAGCCTCAACGCCGGGTTTTACCTCGCCGGCTGCGCTCACGGGCCCAAAGACATTCCCGAGGCGGTCGCCCAGGCCTCGGCCGCGGCGGCCAAGGTCGGGGACCTCTTTGCCCAGAAAGAGCTCAGCCATGAGCCGACGGTCGTCCCCGTGGACGAAGATAAGTGCTCGGGCTGCGCGATCTGTATCACGATGTGTCCTTATCAGGCGCGGACCCTGGACACCGAGCGCGGCGTCGTCGTCGTGAACGAAATCCTGTGCGAAGGCTGCGGCGCCTGCGCGGCGGCCTGCCCGTCCGGCGCGGCGCAGCAACGGAATCAGACCGACGACCAGATCTTCTCCATGGTCACGGCCATGATGAAAGGTTGACCATGTTCGAACCTCAAATCATGTCGTTTCTCTGCAAATGGTGCACGAGCGCAGCGGCGGACCTGGCCGGGACGTCGCGGCTCCACTACGCGCCGAACCCGGTCAATCTTCGCGTCATGTGCTCGAGCCGGGTCGACCCGCAGCATATCCTCTATGCGTTTAAGGAGGGGGCCGACGGCGTCTTCATCGGCGGCTGCCACCCCGGCGACTGCCATTACGTCGAAGGGAACTACAAGACGCTCCGCCGGGTGACCCTGTTCAAGCGGATGCTGGATGACCTGGGGATCGACTCCCGGCGGCTGCGCCTGGAATGGATCTCCGCCGCGGAAGGAAAGAAATATGCTCAGGTCATGGACGAATTCACGGAGCAGATCCGGGGCCTGGGTCCGCTCCAGTTGAATGAGAACGCTTTAATGAAAGAGGAAGAGAAAGATGAGTAAAAAAGAATCCAGGGTCGGAAAGCTCGATTCTCGGCCAAAAAAGAAAGAGGCGGGAAAGGTCCCCATATTCATCATGGGGAAGCGCTATGATGTCCCCGAGTCCCTGACCATCCAGAAGGCCCTCGAGTACGCCGGATACCAGCTCGTCCGGGGCTGCGGCTGTCGGGGCGGCATCTGCGGGGCGTGCGGGACGGTCTACCGCTTTCCGGATTCGTACCGGATCGAGGTCGGACTGGCCTGCCAGACCGTCGTCCAGCCGGACATGTATATCGCCCAGATCCCGTTCTTCCCCGGTAACAAGGCGGTCTACGACATCGAGACGCTCCAGCCCACGGGAGCGACGATCGGCGCCCTGTACCCCGAAATTTTCAAGTGCGTCGGCTGCGGAACCTGCACCCGGAGCTGCCCGATGGACATCGACGTCCTGGGGTACATCTCCAAGGCGCTCCAGGGCAACGTCGCGGCCTTGGCCGAGAACTCCTTCGACTGCGTCATGTGCGGGCTCTGCGCGTCGCGCTGCCCGGCCGAGGAAGTCCAGTACAACGTCGCCATCCTGGGCCGCCGCCTCTATGCGCGCCATATCGTGCCCAGAGCCAAGCACTTGGCCAAAGCCGTCGAGAATATCGAAAACAAGAAGTTCGACAAGACCCTCATGGAACTGAAGCGCTTGAGCGTCGACGATCTCAAGAAGATCTACAAGGCCCTGGAAGTCGAGCCCGACATGGCCGACGAGTCCTGGGTTCCCAAGAATAAGGCCCATGTTGTCGAGGACTGACGGTCCCGGAGCGAGACAAGGGAGAACGCAATGCCTTACACACCGGAATTGAAAGAGCTTGTTAAGAAGGTCGAGAGGACGCGGCCGGAGCGCGTCGACCGGAAGAGGCGGGGCG
>Ga0315291_10005127_pt1 | contig 16513 bp, 13 predicted proteins | sample YL17G12_20_MG_FD_203070 | JGI IMG/M metagenome (GOLD analysis project Ga0315291, IMG submission 203070) | Sediment microbial communities from Yellowstone Lake, YNP, Wyoming, USA - YL17G12_20 | ecosystem: Environmental > Aquatic > Freshwater > Lake > Sediment | place: USA: Wyoming | collected...
GAGGCCGCGATGGCGGCCTTATCAAGAAGCTGCTCGGCGTAATCCAAATACGCCTTATCGTTCGGGTCGATTACCGCCAGCCAGTAATAGCAATTTGTGTATGCTTCGAGCCATTTGCCTTTCACTTCGAATTGCGAGGCCTTGTCTATCGCCTTTTGCAAAGTCTTCTTCACAAATGAGTCGGACAGAAGCTGCTGTTTCTGTGCCTGGTCTGCAAACTCGGACGCCTTGGTAATAATCGTCAGCGCTGAAGTGATATCGTTGACGTCGTTGGCATCGCTGCGGTCATTTGCGTCCTTCACATCGTTGGCATCTTTTTTGGCCCGGGATTTCTCCAGATCAGCCAGCTGCTCACTATATGCTTTTTCCTTTGCCGACCGGCGCCGTTGATTTATAGAACCGGCTTGTTCGACAATCTCTGCCAATCTCGCCAAAGACGACCTGGCAGACCCGGCTTTTTTAATCAACTCGCCGGCGGAATCGAATTTGCCCTGATAAATCAGCTCGCAGGCCTTCTCGACAAGGCCGGATTCGGCCGCCGCGGATTTAGTAATTTTGTCCGGGCTTTCACCCGCCACGGACATCTTTGGCGGGCCGGCAGGCAAAAGAACAATCAGGACCAGCCAGAGCAGCCAGGTTACCCCCGAATGTTTCTGTCGGGGGCTCGGGGTTTCTACAGACAGCTTTCTTGAGTTTTGCGGTAACAAAGAACTAACCTCCAAAATATTTGCAATTGACGATTGTCGATTTTCGATTGCCACCTCAAATCGTAAATTGTAAATCGTAAATCGAAAATCACAAAGGCCGATTACCCCTTCGACTTCGCTCAGGGCGGTGAGCCTGTCGAACCGCTGCATTCGGCTGCTTTTCCTGCGCAGCCAAGAACGTGCAGCTTGTGCTTGACCATTGCTTTAATGGCGTCCCTGGCCGGGCCGAGATATTTGCGCGGGTCGAATTCACCGGGGCTCTCAGCAAAGACCTGCCTGATTTTAGCGGTCAGAGCCATTCTCAGGTCCGTGTCGATATTGACCTTGCAGACGCCCATTTTGCCGGCCTTGCTGATGGCCTCTTCCGGAACGCCCATCGCATCGGGCATCTTGCCGCCATATTTATTAATAAGGTCCTTGAACTCTTTGAGCACGCTGCTTGAACCGTGCATAACCAGCGGAAAGCCGGGCAGCTTGTCTCTTATCTCCTGTATTATATCGAAGGCGATTTTTGGTTCACTTTTGAACTTGTAAGCCCCGTGGCTTGTCCCGCAGGCCACCGCCAGCGAATCGCAGCCGCTCTTTTTCACAAACTCCACCGCCTGTTTGGGGTCGGCCAGGTGGCTGCGCACATCATCCACGCCGATGACATCCTCTTCGATTCCGCCCAACTGGCCCAGCTCGGCTTCAACCACCACGTCTCGCTGATGAGCGTATTCTACGACCTTCCTGGTGGCTGCGATATTTTCCTGAAACGGCTTATGCGACGCATCTATCATTACCGATGTAAAGCCGTCATCGATGAACTGTTTACATACCTCAAAAGTGTCGCCGTGGTCGAGGTTTATTGCGATGGGAATGTCGGGGTTTTCCTCGACCGCCACGTTGATAATCGCCTTGAGATAACTGATTTTCGCATAGGCCCTCGCACCCTTGGACACTTGGAGGATGACTGGCGCCTTCTCTTCGGCGACGGCATCCATAATGCCCTGCGTGATTTCCATATTGTTCACATTGAAAGCGCCGATGGCATAGCCGTTTTTGTAAGCCATCTGAAACATCTTTTTAGTATTAACCAACGCCATAACAGTCTCCTTAAATTATATTCTTTTCTCTTTCAGCTCCGGCCCGGCCTGTAATTCGCGGTCTGTTGGCTCAAGATACTTTTCTATCTTACAACCTACATTATGTCTTAATACCCTGCTCCGCCCGCGGATGGGCCAAGCTCCATATATCTTCTGGGGCCCATCCCCAGGTCCGGCACGCCTTGCGGCCATATGCTGAACACAATCGCGTTATTTTTCAGCGATTCGTCCGCGCTGTATGTAATGCCCCAGTACATTCTGTGATACTGCCGTATGAGCGTTATGTCGCTTCGCACGTTTTTGCCGTAGTCGAAATCAAACTGCTGCGAAAAAACAATCGTGTATCGCGGGTCGAGCACGTAGGTGGCCGCAAAGGTGAACGCATTCGAGCCTTCTTCATCTCCCACCCACACCCGCCTTAAATATCTGCTTCCTATATAGTAGCTCAAGTTAGGCCACCGCAGGTGCGAAAGACCAATGTCAAACTGCTGCACAACCCCGCTTTGCATGTCAAAATTCATATCTGATAACAGCGCAAAGGTGTCGCTTAAACGCCATATATAGTCCGCACAGAACGAGTTGCGCCTCAGTCCGAATATGTCGCTGCCGCGTCTGTCCTGCGGCGGTATGGCCGTGCTGTATCGATTGACGAGCGGAATAAAGGGCTTGTTCCAGATAAACCTGTCAGGTCCTCCCGATGTGTCACCTGAATTGTTCACCCAGGTAACGTCCATATCCAGCCGCATCCAGTCAACCGTTCGCTCTCTCCCGACAGGCCCGCGCTTGGTTTGCAGCCGCTGCGAGATACCCGCGTTAATCGCGTCACGTTGTTCGGCGACCGAATCGCTTTCGGCAAAGCCAACCACCGTCATGTGCGGGTCGATTACGTGCCGCAGCTGGCTCAAATCCAGCAGCCGCGATTTAACATCCGGGTAAACCTTCCAATATGACTGCGGCGATGCGCGAACGCCCGCTTCGCCAATCAAGATATTGTCCTCACTGTTCTGTTCCGTCCCATCGATGTCGGTCCGGAAGCCGCTGCCGTCTTCATATCCTGCCGTGCCGGCCACAAACGGCACCAGCTTCGTCCTTCCGACGGTCAACGGCAAATCAAGCTCGTTCCTCGTTGAGCCGAACGTAAAGAAATCCTGTGAGACGGTCGCGGTGCTGCCCGAGGCCAGACGCTGGCGGAACCGGCTGAGCTGACTATCGCTATAGAAGGTAAATCTATCGTCGAAAAGCGACTGGCCCGTCCAGTGGAACTCCGCGCCGGGCAGCTCCTCTACTTTGTTCATAAAGTCGTTTATCCGCCAGTTGCCCAGAAAGGCAAGACCCCAGTTGTCCTGAATGCGCTTCAGATGAATCAGCGTTTCCTGCTCCTTTTCGAGATAGAATTCATTCCGATAATACGCTTCCAGAAAATTCTCGTCGGACAGGTACCCGACTTCGGTGGTAAGCTGCCAATCATTCGGCAAAAATTGCCTGTGCTGCCAGCTAAATCGCCCGCGAAGCTCCCGCGGCGGTTCGAGGTTTCTCCGGCTGTCGTCCCTGCCCAACCTGTCTTCGCCACTGTCGTTAATTATGTAACCTGCGAGCTTGCCGAAATAGCTCTCTCTCTTGTAATCGATTTTGACTCCGGTGCCGAGGCCGTGCTTGCCGTAGTAGTCCAGCATAAGTGTGCTGTCCGTGCCCTCGGATTCCTGCAGCCCCAGCAGGCGAGCCAGATACCACTGCGTCTCAAGCATCGCCCCCCACGTGCTGTCATAACCCGTATGAAGGCTCTTAAGCGGAATGTCAGGCCTCTGCATATTGCTGCGGACTCTGGGCCAGTAGAAAATCGTCTTATCATACATTTTCAACCGCACATCCTCCATCTGTGCATCGTAACTGCTTTTCGAGACAGCGCCCTGCTGCCGGTCGATGCTGGTCGTATCGGTAATGAGTATCTCTGATGCGTTCAGGGAAATTTGAGGCACATAAAATTCGCTGGTCGTCAGCGTTACGTTCTCCGCCGCGAATTTATTTTCCGCCAGCTGCCGGAGCTTTTCGGCCCTAACGTAAATAGGAACCCCTTCGGCCACGTCGAAGGTCCTCATCACGGCGTTTATCGCAATCCCCCTTTTTCTTTCAAAATCGTAAAATAACTCGTTGGCCCGGATTGTGCGCTCGCCCTCGGTCATTACCACGTCACCCGATAGATACACTGCATCGATGGCCCCTTTTGCGAGGATGTCCAGTCCGGCTTGCGCCTGTTTTTCGTCTGCCTGAGGCTTGCGGCTCGAATAAAACAGAACGGCATTGTCGGCCTGCAATTCCAGCAGGCCGCCTTCCTCATCCTGTTTTTGCCACAGATAGAACCTGCCTATCACCGTTCCTATTCCCTTTTCCTCGTCCCACTCGATATTTGGTGCAGCTTCACCTGCGGGCGCCAGATTCACAGGATACCTGAAGCGGGGTCTTTTCTCCTCCGCCCCCGGATGTTTTGTCGGGGGGACCTCAGGCTTAATAGCGACCTCAGGCTTCTTTACAGGCGATTCAGGGGTCGGCTTCTTGAGAGACGGCTCCGCTGCAACAACTGCGGCAAGGGCCCTCCGGTAAAGCTCCATCCCGCGGGGGTCGGCGGATTCTCTTTTGTCGGCTGTTACAAAAATCTCGCCGCTGACGGTGAACCGAACGACAATTGCCCTGTCCTGCTCAATAATGGTTTCAACCAATTCGGTTGTCCTGGCTCCTCCGGCCTTTTCCACCACCGGCTTTCCTTCCAGATACGCCCTGACTCTGTAGTCAACGCGGACCGACCCGACTGAGCTTGCCGAAGTCCGCCCGCCAAATTCGGTCCGGATGCTTTCCAGCCACACTACGGCGCCGTCGCTGGAAAAACGATTGGCGCCAATCGACATCGAAAATCCGTTTTGGAAAACGAGAGTGTGCTCGATGGCGCTCAACTGGTAACTTACCAGGTCCCTGCCTGTCAGGTGCAAATCCTGGCCGACAAAGGCACGGGCCTTCTGGCTTTCAATGGCCGATGAGGCCGGCCTGGATACCAGAGCCAAAAGACCCAGCACAAATAACGCCCTATTTCGCATAACAGCTCTCGTTTCAGTCCGCCGACGACGACGCGGCGGATTGCCGCAAGATTATAGCCGGTTGTCCCGGCGAAGCCAGTAAAAAACGCCACGCCCGACAAGAATAAACACCGGTGTCTGGCAAGTCCGCCATGACGACTTAGCGGATCGTGGCGGATACCGCCAAAGCCGGCCCCAGACAGAAACATTCGGGGGCGGATTGCCTTGCGGCGGTTATATTGGTATATTATATGGACGATATACAAAAATCAGAGTCCGGTAGTTAGGTTTTTTTCCAGAGGTCTATATGACTGAAGAATATCCTGCTTCGGCAAAGGTGTACCCGACCGCGGAGCTTGGAAAACTGAGCATCAGCGATATGCTGGCTTACTTCGAGGAGCACGGCGCGATGCGCGTCTCGGACCTGCATCTCAAGGTGGCTGCGCCGCCAACCTACCGCATCGACGGCGACCTTGTTAAACTTAAAGGTCCGAACGTAACGCCGGAAATGGCAAAGCAGCTTATCTACCCCCTTCTGAGCGAGGACAATATCCATAAGCTCCAAATCCAGCAGAACGTGGACTCATCCTACAGGCGGGGGATGCTGCAGTTTCGCATAAACGTCTTTAAGGACAATGACGGCATAGCGGCGGCGATACGGGCGCTGTCGCTGGATATTCCGAAGGTGGAGGAAATCGGCTTTCCAAACAATGTCTGGGAAGATATTATCAACCGCAAGCACGGGCTTGTGCTTTTGACGGGCATTACCGGGGCCGGCAAGTCCACAACAATCGCCTCTCTAATCGACCGAATCGCCGAGAAGCACGCCTGCCGGATTATAACCGTCGAGGACCCAATAGAATACCTCTACGTCCAGCGGCACTCAATTATCTCGCAGCGTGAGGTCGGCAGGGACGTCAAAACTTTCCTGGGAGGTTTAAGGGCGATGCTGCGGGAAGACCCGGACGTAATATTTGTCGGCGAGATGCGAGACCCGGAAACGATAGCGATGACGCTTATGGCCGCCGAAACCGGACACCTTGTCTTTTCCACGCTGCACACAAGGGACACGGTCGGTTCGGTGGCGCGTATCCTCGACTATTTCCCTGCCGGCAGGCAAAATGAAGTGCGAAATCAGCTTTCGCTGGGCCTGGCCTATATCATCAGCCAGAAGCTTATCCCGAAGAAAGACGGCACAGGCAGAGTTGCGGCGATGGAGATACTTAACAATAACTACGCGGTCGCCAACCTGATACGCACCGGCAAGACAGAACAGGTGTACACGCAACTGCAAACCAAGACCCGCGACATGCCCGACGAAAAAATGATGACGCTGGAAAAGCATCTGGCGATACTGGTCAAGCAGGACGCCATCGACCTGCTGGAGGCCAAAAAGTGGGCCAACCATCTAAAGACATTCATTGATGCCGTCCAGCAGGATTAGGCAGCTGATATTTGCGATTTTCGATTTACGATTTACAATTTACAATCGGCATTCGACAATCGAAAATCGACAATGCTCCCGAAGGGTTGAGCTTATGACAATCCAGTTCAACTGCCCCGCCTGCAACGCGATAATTGCCTTTTCCGACAAGCACTGCGGCAAACGGGCCCTGTGCCAGACCTGCGGCCAGCTTTTTATAATCCCCTCCAGTGACCACGAAAAGCCCCAAAAAGTCGAAGTCAAAATTACGAAAGGCAAGCCGCTGCCCGGCTTTTATCGAGCCGTGTTTGTCGATACGTGGAAGCTATTTATCGACCCGGCAAACGGCGTCCAATTTATCTTCGTAATCGCAATGGTATGTTTTAATTTTCTTCTTGGCCGGGCAATTTGCTGCGTGGGTTTTCTGGCATTTGTTGCCACTTGGGGCTGGCTGCTCGGATTTTACCTGAACATCATTTATGAGACCGCATTCGACATTGATAAACTGCCGGAGATTTATCTGGGGACAAGCATCACCTTTTTGTGGTACATTATTCAGCCGTTCCTTGTCTTTTTCTTCACGATGATAGCGGCGCAGGCGCCCTTTATCGCCGCCCTGATACTGCTTAAAGATAAAGGCCTGACATATCAAAATATGTGGGATGGGTACAGCGGCCTGCAATTACTTTTGCAGGGTCTTTTTGTCTTCGGCCTGTTTATCTTCCCGATAGCGATACTGACTACGGCGGTGGGTAAGGACATCACTATGCTGAGGCCCGATTATCTTTTACCTCCAATATTCAGGGCCTTTGTCCCGTACATTATTGTGGTGGGCTTACTCGCTGCCGCTGCCGCTCTTGAAATGCATGCAACCGCATACGCCGGCAAAAACGCTGCGGCAAGCGCGCTCGATTTATCGCTCAATCTGGCCGTGCAGGTCCTCGCGATAATAGCTATGCGTGCGATAGGATTATTCTACCGCCACTATAGCTGCCATTTCCGCTGGTAAGAAGCCCTTCGACAGTAAGCTCAGGGCCGAACTGCAAACGCATTTGATTGTGGTGATTGTCACTCGACAAATCTCTTCAACAATTCCCCCAGAAGCTCCATCGGCAGGCCCATCACGTTCGTCAGGCTGCCCTCTATTCTTTCGACAAACTCATCGCCTTTTTCTTTTATGGCATAAGCACCGGCCTTTCCCCGCCACGAGAGGCCTTTGATGTGCCCGGCAATTTGCTCATCCGTCAGTTTCTTCGGATAGACAATCGTGGTGTCACTATCAATTATTTCGGCGCCGTCGCTTAATCTTACAATCGCAATGCCGGTTATCACCTTGTGCGGTGCGCTAAACAGCTTTCTTGTAATCAGCTCCGCCTCTTTGGCATCGGCGGGTTTGCCGATGATTTCGCCGTTGAAATCCACGACGGTATCCGCGCTGATGACAAGACAATCCGGAAATTTTCCGGCGACTTTTTTGGCTTTGGCCAGGGCAAGCCCTTTGGCATATTCAGCGGCGTTTAGACCTGTGCCCCCCACAGCGACATTCGGGGGTGACTCATCGATATCGGATGGGACGACCTTGAATTTATAGCCGGCCTTCGCCAGCAGTTGTCTTCGCCGCGGTGACGCCGAGGCCAGGACAATCGATACCTGCCGTTTATTGACCATAGACAATAGATGCGCGGGCGCTCAAATATTCCGTTTTTGCCTTGTATCGAGAGTGGACTTGTGAGCTTATTACCGTTTACTTCTGGTCGATTATCTGTCGGCAGAAAGCCAGATACCGCTGTTCGACCTGCTCGAATTCATCGCCGATATACTGGTGGAAAAGCGACTGCCCGACGACGCGGTTCCACAAAATGGTGCGAGGATGGTTTCTGTCTTCCGCGATTTTTTTGCTCACTTCATCCAGCGGCCAATCCCCTTTCAGCCCGTCCAAAAGCAGCTGGCGATAAGTTCCCGGGCGCTTGCCGCAGCCGCCCTCACGCAGAAACCGCACCAGGGCATACGACTGGCCGTAAAAGGCCATTATCGCCTCGGATTCGTTTGTGGCAAGCACCTCGCCGGGGTTAATGCTTATCAATTCTTTCAGCGGCATCATTTCATTTTTACTGAGGGTCCGCCTGAGGGTCTCTAATCGATACGTGTCTTCCCACGGCTCAAAGACATAAGTGCCGTCCTCGGCCCTGGACGATTCAAAGAGCATCGCCACGCCCTCATCGAGCCAGCTCGGCAGGCGGAACTTGAAGTGCTTGCTGTTGAACTGGTGCCACCCTTCGTGCCCGAGTGCCGAAAACGTCCGCTTTCTGCCGATATTGTATGCCACACAGACGCCATTGTGGCAATATGCGCCCGCCTTTATCGCGCAATACAGCTCGGCCTGCTCGCCTGCGAAGTTTTTTGTAAAGGCCGCCCACTGCTGCCGGTCGGCAAAAAGATAAACGGTGAACTTCGTTGTCGTCTCAATCGGCTCGGACATCTCGCCGTTATAGGCATTATAGGCCGACTCCATAAACAGCGGGACTCGCCGGAGCATTAGCGGCTCCAGAAGCGTTGTAAAAATCTCGTAATGTGCCGTGGTCAGTTTGAGCCCCGGCCCATAATCGCTCTGCCAGACTTCCGCCGATTCCAGGGCCGGCAGGTTCTGGTCGTGCAGATATTCTACCGCCCTGCCCCCGACAGAGACATCGGGGGGGCTGCCGGACGCATCCGGACTTCCAGCGGTGACTGCTGTCGCTGCAAATCTTTTTGGTCCGGAGCAGCCAGATAAGCACATAACAGCGAGCATCAAAACCGATGTAATTATTTTTGCCATAATCCTGGGCCGCCGTCTAACCGTTCAATCGTTTGTTCCGATTTACGTTATCTTAAAATCGGCTGCAAAAATTGAGTAGTCCACTATATTTTGTCCACCCGAGGGCTATTTTTCGTCTAAACTTGCGCTTGATGACGATTGGATGAAGTGTAAGGCAGGAGAGCAAAGGGACAGTCATATAAAAGGCCCCATTAAGCGGGCCAAAGGTAAAGATGCTCTATATCTCGCTGAAATCCGCGCCGAAGACCTCGGCGGTGAATAAATACACATCCGTCCCCGGCCTCTTCCAGGCATCGGGCGCAAGTCCGGCCTTGTGCGCACAGCAATATGAAAGAAACTCCTCCTTGCTCCAGCCGGTCTCGTCAGCGACCTGCGGCAGAAAGCAGCCCGATGCGCGTCCTTTTCGTATGTAAATACCATCGACCCCAAGCCGCAGACCCAACGGATTATCCGTCCGCCGCAGCGGCGACAGGACCGATATCTCGATGTCTAGGTCGTTCAGCTCATCGCGGGTTATCGGGTCGGCAAAAAACCTCGGGTCGCCTGTGGCCGATGCCCTTGCCATTTCGCCGACCAGCACTATCAACGGCTCATCGGAAATAAAGTTTCCGATGCAGCCCCGCAGCTTATCGTGGTTTTTTAATGTTACAAAGCAGCCGCAGGGAGCGTTCAGCTCGGGGTCGTCCGATTCGCACTTCGGGACAGGCCGCTCGTTTATAACCGCCTCCACCGTGTCCTTTGCAACCTTAAGCAGAGTCTTTCTCTGTTTCTCGTTCATACTGAATCCCGGCCATTTCCAGTTTGTCCCGGCTATGAACTACGAACTAATGGAGCCATTTTATCACAAGAAATCCGCCAATCAACATCACAACCAGCGCAAGCGAAAGCCAGTCGATATATTTTTCGATTACGGGCTTTACTTTCTCGCCTTTCCAGCCGATAAGGCCGGCCACAAGAAAGAATCTTGCTGAGCGGCTCAGCGCCGATGCAATGCAGAATCCGAGAAAACCAACACGGGCGACGCCGGCGGAAATGGTCGCCGCTTTATACGGTATCGGCGTGAACCCGCAGGTGAAGACTATCCAGAAATCGTATTTGCCGTACCAATCCTGGAACTTCGCGAAGGTTTCTCTTGTCAGGCCCGTAAATCCTAAGTTGGCATAGACCCACTCGCCTATTACCGACCACAGAAACACCCCTATTGCATAACCGAAGATGCCGCCCAGGACCGAAGCTATCGAGCACAAGACTGCAAAGCGCAGCCACTTTTTCGGCGCCCCAAGCGCAAGCGCCCCCAACAGAACGTCCGGCGGGACGGGGAAAAAACTCGATTCGGAAAAACTTAAGGCAAACAGCGCCACCTCGCCATACTTTGTCTCGGCAAAGTGCATCACCCAGTTGTAGAGCCGCCTGTGCCAGTGCCACCACGGAACAGGCCGTCGCCCATCGCCCGTCGCTCGTCGCTCGTGATTTGCCTCGCGATTTATCATTTTGTTATTCGACATTCAAAATTCCTGCTTGTCATTCCCGCGCAGGCGGGAATCCATTTTTCTCTGTGTCTTCCGTGGCTTTGGTTTTCTTCGCAAACCTCCCTGCCGGCCCGCCGGCCGTGAACAACACCGCAAACCGCGTCACCAATGCTCCCAATAGAACATATCCTAAAAGCGCCTGCACTGTTATAAGTATATGACCAAATATACTCTGCGCATTTGCATACATATCGCTAAATCCGAGCGTCATCGTAATAATAGAAAAATAAAACGCTCGCAAAGGCACAAGCCACCAGGGTACTGCAACACCATTTCGATCCACAAACAAATTATCCACAACCCCTGGCGGCGCTATCCGCCCCCAATGGTAATAAATGTTGGCAAAAACCAAGGCGACCCCCAGGAAAACAGCCACTATCCTGCCGGTCGATATCCCATAGTCACTCATCAACCAAAATGGTTTAACCACCCATTTGAGCTTCGGATGCTCCTTATACCAATCCTCCCAGTTAATTCGCCGGATATTGTATTCCAAAAGCTGTTTCGTAGCAGGGTCAATACGTATGCTGTCCAGACCAACACCACTAAAATCGGTAAAACGTTGACTTTTGGAGTATCGGTTAATTTTACAGCGCCAAAAACTTGTCGCCCCATCAACTATTGCTAATCGTAACCAACAGCCCTTTAAATCTGCCAAAGTAAATTTTGTTCCATTCAAAAAAGAAGATATCAAATCTGCGTTTTCCAAAAAAGCATGTGCGAAGTTGCAGTCTTCGAAATGTGCAACAGACAATTTAGCATTTTCTAAATGGGCTTCATTAAAAGAAGTTCCTCGTGCTTTGGCATGCTGAAATCGGCTACCCTCTAAATGAGCGCGGAAAAACTCAGCTTCCTCCAAATGGGCTTCTTCAAAAATTGAATCCTCAAAATGAACCTCACCACTAAAATTTGTCTCCCTTTTTGTTTGGGGGTCAAAACGTGTGCCGTGCATAAAGTTTGCTTTTCTCAGGTAGAACCCAGAAAAATCTTTGCCTCGGAGCCAAATGTGTTCGTCGGGATGTTTTTCTCGCCACTCGTTCCACTCGGTCATATCTTTTCTTTCCGAGCAGCGTTTGAGCATTTCGTACTGCTCCAGGTCGCACCGCAAACCTTTCTTTAGAAGCTCAGGGTCAAACCTCCGCTCCTTTTTTGGCTCCTCATCTTTCGGCTTCGATTCTTCCATTCGTCCTAATCTCTGTCTTCTGCATTCTGTTTTCTGTCTTCTACCCTTGCGGTTAATTTTCGTGTCCAGAATATGGACGGCCTGATATAATGTCAACGAATAACTCTGGTGTGTCAGTTGTGTCACCAGGTGCCATTCGCGAGCCACGAATCATGAGCCACGAAACACGGACGACTATGGTTGGCAAGGCACAGTTCAGGACTGTCAGCGGCGGCTTGTTAGTGCGGGCGCCTGCCAAGATAAATCTCAGTCTGCTTATAGCAGGCAAACGTCGGGACGGTTTTCACGAGATAGAAACCGTAATGGCCAAGGTCAACCTGTATGACGAAATCCGGATTCAGCGGGGCCAAAAACCCGGCATCGAACTTATCTGCCGCGGACCATACTGGGCGCCTGAAGGCAGGGAAAATCTTGTCTATAAAGCCGCCGAGCTGTTACTGGAAAGCTGCGGCGCACAAGCCAATCTGAAAATCACCCTTACCAAGAACATCCCCGCCGGATCAGGCCTCGGCTCAGCCAGTAGTGATGCAGCGACCACTCTTATCGGCCTAAACCAATACCTCGATTTGAACATCAAAAACAAGGACCTGGCAAAATTAGCGGCGAAATTGGGCAGTGATGTGGCCTTTTTTTTGAATGGTCCGCTGGCCTTTTGCACGGGAAAAGGCGAAAAAGTTAAAAAATTAGATATAAATTTCAACTTTTTGGCTCTTTTAATACTTCCTAATGTAAGTGTCAGCACAAAAAAGGTTTACGCCAATTATGAGCACGATTCGTCCCTGTACCACCGGCTCAGCAGGCAAATAAAAGAACTTATCCGGAAAAACAGGATTGATTTAGTAGGAAAAATGTGCGCAAATATGCTGCAAATAAGTTGTTTCAGTCTGGTAAAAGGTCTTGCGGACCTCAAAGCAAATGTCGAATCGCTCGGCGCAGGGCCGCTGTGCCTTACGGGCAGCGGCAGTGGGATGTTTTATATAATCGGACGCAAGGGTCGGGAGAAAGCCAGGCAATATAAGCGGGAAATCGAGAAAAAGATAAGCTGCAAAAGCATAATCGTCAGTAGCAACAAATGGTAAACTTTTAGCGAGGCGAAGAACCATGGAAATCACTGAGGTAAGAGTCAAATTGGTGGACAATAAAGATGACAGGTTGAAGGCTTTTTGCTCAATAACACTGGACAACGAGTTCGTTGTCCGCGATATCAAGATTATTAGAGGGGCAGGCGGCTTTTTCGTAGCTATGCCTTCCCGAAAAATGAGCGACCACTGCGAAAAATGCGGAGGTAAAAACCATTTGCGGGCCAAATACTGCAATAACTGCGGGGCGGCCCTTTCCGAGAACCGGGCAAAGAAGGATTTCAAAGGCAGAATGAAGCTCCACGCCGACATAGCCCACCCCATTAACATAGAATGCAGAAAGAGAATCCAGGAAAAGGTCACATCCGCCTTCAACGAAGAGATGGAAAGGTCTAAACAGCCGGGTTATAAGCCTGTCGATATGGATACCCCGGATGACGAGGATGTTCCGGAGGTAATCTCGTAGTTGAGGGTAAAAACAGCCGGCAAGCGGCCCCAATCGGACAGCTTTAATTCGACATCCGCCCTATTGCCGGGACCGCGGGGGACAAGATGCGGTTCGGGGGATGGCTTTATGTCGCAAGGTCCTCCAGGACCTTATCGAGGACTATATCCAGCCGCTCGTTAAGATTATATTTGCCTTCCGTAAGCTGTCGGCGGACGGCCAGAATCTTCTCCTGGCGCACCTCCGGCAGCGAAGCAATCTTTTGAAGCACCTGGCCGATGGGCGTGGTCGTGATGTTCTTTAGAATCTGCTCCATCATCAAATCTTCTTCCGAAGCCAGGTTCTCATCCGCCCCGCTTATATTGCGCTGTGGACCTTCTGAATTACCTCTGGAATCGCAGTTTGGCATCTAAAAATACCTTATCAAGACAAGCTCTTCGGCAAAAATATCCTTGTTTTCTGCCTGAAAAACCGCAACCACTATATCTTGTATGCCCCTAAATCCCTTTGGAGGCCCTGAGCTACTTTCTACTATTGGTATCGACAGGAGCGGTTCGAAAACTTTAGAAAAGTTCGTCCCTTGCAAAATGATTGTAAAGCCATAATCCTTAATGAGTTGGAGCAAAAAACCAATTATCAGTATTGAAAATGGTGGTCTGGGAAACCTTGTGCTTTCACAGACCTTCTCCAAAACGGTATTTTTCGCAAAAAACCAGCCCATATACTACATATAGTGATGAGGCCGCTTCTCAGGATACAAAACTGCAATCCTCAAGGTCGGAAAGTATGAGAAACGGCACCCTTATATGGGCAGGAAAAGTCCTATATTACAGTGTAAGAGCGGGAGCAGGCGAATCTTGCCGTTTATTAAGATGGATAATACAGGTGGTTTGGGCAAGGGAAAAGTGGGTCAAAAAAGGGTCCGCCTGAAGTCGGATTTCCGCTTGCAATTGGACACTTGGTGAGGTGGGAAAATGACGAAAAAATTACGTAAGTGCATAAGACATAAGAGCTTAATAGCATAAGAGCGAAAATGCGAAAATTGGCGGTTTTTGACTGTTTTTTGCCATTTTTTGCAGTTTTTAACAGAAATTAATCACAGATTGCGCGGATTTGCACAGAAATTTAACCACCTTCAAAATCAGGGCAAAAAAGGGGGTTGAAAAGTCAAGAGGAAAAATCCGAAAAATATAAAAAATTTTACCACTTTCTTTCTTGACATATTTACCCTCCCCGATGTAAAATCTCTTTTCACGAGTAGAGATAATCTGAGATTTTAAGGAGGTATAACTATGGCCGGTAAAATCTTTCTCATTTCCTCAATCATTCTCTTGTTTGCGGGTATAACACATCCAGTGTTTGCAGACGTCTCGTCACAATTCAAAGAGGCAGAAGACAACGTCAAAAATACAAACTATGCCGAAGCCGAAAAGATTTACAGGCAAATCGTGACAGATTATCCGGGCAGCGATTACGCCTTTGCGGCCCAAAAGAATCTCGCTTTCCTTTATATTGCCTGGGATAAGCAGCCGCAGGCAGAAGCGGCCTATCAACAACTGCTTGCCAACTTCTCAAGCCATAAGGATATAGCACAGGCAGTCCACGACATTGCATATCGGTATCGCTGCGAAAATAAACAGGACAAAGCTAACCAGATTGACCAATATGTGGTAGAGACCTGGTCTCAGAGCGACTGTGCGGTGCTGGCACAAATGGACCTGGCAAAATCGTATGTCAGCCTCGGTGAGATGGAAGGCGCTGAAGCTGCCTTTAATAAATTACTTACCGATTTTTCCGGCAATGCACTTATAGCAAAGGCTGTTCACGATGTAGCACAAGAGTATCGCGGGACACAAAGATACGAAAAGGCCAACGAGCTTTATCAATACGTTATAGACAACTGGCCGAAAGCTGAACACGCATTGTGGGCGCAAGCTGACCTGATAAAGTCAAATATAGCCCTCGGTGACGACCCCAATACCGAAGCTGCTGTTCAAAAACTGCTTACCAATTTTAACGACAATCCGCTTATAGCAAGAGCCGTTTGGGACACAGCACAGTATTATCGTGAGTTAAAAAAATATGAAAACGCCAATCGGCTTTATCTGCACATAGTTAACAACTGGCCTAAGGCCGAACACGCTTTGTGGGCACAGGCTGACCTGATAAAGTCGTATCTTGCTCAGGGTGAGACAAAAGCCGCTGAAACCGCCGTTGATAGATTGCTTGCCAATTTTAACGACAATCCGCTCATTGCAAGGGCCGTTTGGGACACGGGGCAGTTCTATCGCGAGTCAAAGAAATATGAAATGGCCAACAAGCTATATCAACATGTGGTAAAGACCTCGCCTGAGTCCGAGCACGCTCTGTGGGCACAGGCGGACCTGATAAAGTCATATCTTGCCCTCGGAGACGACCTGAACGCTGAGGTTGCTGTGAAAAAACTGCTTAGTGAATTTTCTGGCAATAGGTATAAACCAAGGGCGATTCACGACACAGCCTGGGAGTATCGCAAGCTGGGAAACTACGGCAGGGCTAACGAGCTTGACCAATACGTTATAGACCACTGGCCTGCAGATGTGCAGGTGATGTGGGCAAAAATGGATATGGCAAAAACGGATATTGGGCTTGGAAATGACGCCGCTGTTGAGAAAACGATTGATATCTTAATTGCCGATTTTAATGACCATCCGGAGCTGCCGACAGCGATATTCATTCTGGGAGAGGAATATTATAACCAGGCCTTTCAGTATCAACACAAAGATTCTAATGAGCAATCAAAAGAGTGTTTTCACAAAGCTATAGCCATATCGGGCAGAATAATAACAGAATTGCCTGAATCCACCATTACACCGCAGGCATACATCCTTTCTGGGGAGTGCTACAGCCGCCTTGGCCGGCATCAAGAGTCCCTGGGCTGCTATCAAAAGGTGGTCAGTAATTGGCCCAACTGTGAGTATGCCTGGTACGCACAATTTCTAATTGGCTGCACTTATGAGAAATTGAGAGATAGCGGCGATGTTGAAAAGACTGTGGCATATACTGAGATAAAAGCTGCTTACGAGGGGGTCCTTCGGGACTATCCGGACTGCCCGGCAGTGAGGGCCGCCAGTAACTGGCTTAATTGTTATGTGAAACCAAGTCAAGGAGGGCAAAAATGAGCAAGCGTCTTTTCACAAGTG
>Ga0315291_10005128_pt1 | contig 16513 bp, 17 predicted proteins | sample YL17G12_20_MG_FD_203070 | JGI IMG/M metagenome (GOLD analysis project Ga0315291, IMG submission 203070) | Sediment microbial communities from Yellowstone Lake, YNP, Wyoming, USA - YL17G12_20 | ecosystem: Environmental > Aquatic > Freshwater > Lake > Sediment | place: USA: Wyoming | collected...
ACACCTGAAGGGGTAGCTGATGAAGCCGCTGTAAGATTTCCATTGCTGAGAGTCATCGACCCAGACTTGTCAGCAGGATTCCATGTTGCGTAAGTGCGTACTTGTCCTTGCGTCGTAGGAAGCGGCAGGACAGGTGGAACAAAATTATTGTTGTAGCGCGAAACTCCCTTGGTGACACGGATGGACGCCAGATTCCCTGTCAGAGGATTCGTCCCCGCGTTATCTCGTGCGCCCATCCCAAAGGAGGTTCCCGAAAGCACTGAACCATTGACACCCGAGCCTACCAAGACTCCGTCGTAATACCCCCGAACGGCTGTACCCTGCCGAACAACTGCGAGATGATGCCACGCTCCCGCACCGAACGTCCCCGAAGTAGTAAAGATTAGGGAGCCGTTTATGTAGAACTGCCACCCTGCGGAAGTTTGGAGGAACAGATACCACTGGGCTACTGCGGCACCCGTTCCCATAACAGAAACGGGTGCGCCTGCCGCTACATAGGCGAAACACTCTACTGTGAAATCCCCTGCCCCCAAAGCTAGATCGGCAGAAGGAGCAGAAAGATACGATGCGCCGTTACCGAGGTAGGAACTCGTAAGTCCCACCGGGGCCAATGCTGAGGAGTATGCAGCACCACCCTGCGAACCTATGGGGTGCGCGAAAGTAGACTGATCTGTGAAGACCGTGGTCCCGTTAGGTTTGCTGTCATTCGCGGCCAGCATCACTACACTCGCCCAGTAGGGGTCTCCACCCGTTACAGGCGGCGCTGTGAACTTCTTGATGGCGGCAGAGAGCAGCCGCGCGAGGTAGCCCATTACGCGACCCCGATGCAACGCCACTTTAAAGTGACGGCGTTCCAGATGAACGAAACGTCGAGGCGATTGGTGAGCACAGTCGTGGTCGGCAGCGACACAGTCGATGCCTCGAACTTCGCGCCCCACGTCAGCGCCACCGGAGCCGTGCCTATGATCTGCACGTTGAGGATGTCGCCGTCGGCGGGCGCGCCGGTGAGATTGGTGGTGAACTCCGCGGCTGTGGCCTGCGCCGTGAGTTGGAAGATGTCGGTGATGTCGGTGTTGATCGCCGGATTCGCCGCCGAAGTGACTGTGACCACGCGGCCCTTGATGCGCGTATTGTGCAGCCCCTGTGTCCCCAGCACCTCCAGCCCCGTCGAAGTCAGCAGCAGGATGTTCGCGCCGAGGTTGTCGCGGAACTGTTGCGTGGCGACGAGCGAGCGGATGATGTTGAGGCTCGATGTGCCATCGACGATCAGATCGCCGGTCAGGTGCAGATCAACCTGCGTCGGCGGGTTGTCCTCGACGAGCGTGCCTTTAACGCGCAGCGTGACGCCGAGCGGGATGGTGAAGAATCCCGGCGTTATTTCAGCGACGCCCACACCGCTGGCGACGAGCCACCAATCGTTCGTTCCCGCGCGGTACACGCCATTGTCGGGGTCGTTGACGAAAGCCATGCCGGGCGCTGCGGGCGTGCCATCCGCGATGCGAAACGGCACGAGCATACCGCCGCTGCCGGTGCGCGAGAGCGAGTCGGTCAGTGCCGCGCCGACATCGTCCATCGTACTGTTGGCCCATGTGCTTTCGATCAGCGTGTCGGGCGCGACAGGGTTCCCCGCCGGAAGGGTGTAGTTGCCGTTGATGTCCCTGCTCACTGTGGATTCTCCTGTTTGGTCGCGCCGTGGGCCGAGGTGGCTCCCATGTATTTCAACAGTTGCTCTTGTACGGGACTAAGTGGCCGACCGGCCCGGCGGGCCATCTGGATCGCGGTCAACGCAGCTTCCGGGTTCTGCAACATCCGCGTCAGCTCTTTGTCGCGGCCCTGGTTGATGAATTCGCTGGCCGCACGGATCGGCGCGCGGAGCCAGCCTTTGGCGAGATCGCGCTCCATCCGGTCGATTTCCTGGCGTTGCGTGTCCCCCATCCGCTTGCCCGCGATCCCGGCCGAGCGGAACGGGGCTTCCTCGCGCTGCACCGAGCGGAGAACGCCCTGCAACCCCTCAAGTGTTTCGGGAGCCGCAGCAGGCTTCGACGGATTGAAGCGGCTCCGCTGTTCAACAGCCAGGGCCTGCGCGAGCGGCCCGCGCTGCATCTGCGGGACATCTCCGGCCATCATCTTGCCCCCGGTGGGGAACACCTTGGCCGCCATATCGACGGAAGCCTCGGCTGTTTCCACCGGGCGCGATAGCTTTTGGTATTCGGTGAGGTACTCACTCCAGACGTTCTTCCCGCCCGTCCCGAACGAGGATGCCTCACCGAGCCCCTTGTCGATCGCCTTCCGCAGCTCCAGCACTTGCGGCTGTGCCATTTTCGCGGCCGCGGAAAGCTCATCTCCGCCAACCGCGGGGGCTTTCAACAGGTCGCCCAACTCTTTGCGGAGCGCGTACAGCCGTTCCGCTGCGTTCGGGCTGTCGGGCGCGATCTCATCCAGCGCGTTCTCTACCCGCTGCACGATCCGCTTCACAGCCACCGTTCCACCGTAGTCGCCCCTGGCGATGTCACGGGCCGCGTTCCGCACCTCCTGGGTCGCCACCATCGCGGCGTTCCCCTCGTTGGCCTGGCGCAGCGCATCCTCGCGCAACGGATCGGTGGCGGTCTTGCGGGCGGTTTTACCTGCCCCAACGTCGCCGCCAGCAGCCAGCGCGCGCCGCGCTTCATCCGACTCTGCCTTGTTGATGCCGCCGTAAAACTGATCCCATTGCCCCGACACCGCCCGGCCGCCGGAAACATCAACTTCCGTCCGGGCCATTGCGGGTGACTGTGCGCGCGTCGTGGCCGACTGTGGGATACGGGACTCCACAGTTCCAGCGGCCGGAGCCGTGGCAAGCCGCTGCTCGATGTCATCGACATAGCGGGCATTCCCACCCGCCTCCCCCTCGAGCCCTTTCAACAGCTCATCCTGCGCCCGGGTGGAGGGGCGGACTTTCCTGATCGCGCCCATCGCCGCGGGGAGTGCGCGCGCGACCGCCCCGCCGACCAGGGCGCCCCCTGTGGCCCGCGCGCCGCGGCTCTCCTCCTCAGTCAGCGGCTGTAGCGCACCCTGCGCGGCCCCGGCGAGCATGGCCTGGCGAGCTGGCGTACCTGCGGCCCAGCCCAACGACTTCGCCAACAGCGGAGCCCCGGCCTTCCCGGCAACCCCGGCGACTGTTCCCGCGCCAGGCATGGCGGCAAAGGGGAGCGACTCCCCCACGAACTCGGCTGATTTACCGATCGAGGGAACCCAATCGGGGGCAATGCCGAGGTCGGTGGACTTGTGCAGGGCTTCGTCGCGCGCGCGGCGCTCGGTAACGTCCTGGCTTGTGGGTGCGGTCTTGAGCCCGAGCATCTGCTGGACGCCATGCCCCACATTGGTGAGCCCGCCCCCTATTGATGCGAGCGTCTTTTCACCCATGCCCATCCCAGCCGTGGGGTCGAACTCTTTGGTGTCAGCCGCGCGCTGGGTAGACACAGCCGCCCGGCGCTGGGAGAGCATCTGCCCGACGCGCGGATCGTCCACGGCTACGCCGTCGGGAATCTCGACTGTTACCCCGTCTTTGCCCTCGGCTGTCCAGCCCATCACTCCACCCTTACCCTTTCGCCCGGCCGCGGGACGTAGCCACGGGCTGTTGGCGCGGCTACGTTGGCGCGCGCGCCTGTCGTGACGCCCCCCTCCGAGGCAGCCACCGCGCCAAACATTTTCGGCAGCTCCCGCTTCAAATAGTCGGAGGAGTCCTCGGCTTGCTGCGTCCAGGCCCGTCCTGCGCGCACCTTACCTGCCTCGATGATCCCCAAGATGCGATCCATCTTGTACTTTTTCGCCAGCGGGGAGTCGGTCATCGACGGCATATAGGCGTCCCGCAACGACTGAAACTGTTCCGGGTTCGCCGCTGCTCCGGTGTCGAGCCACACGATCGCCTCGACCATATCCCGCTGTGCTTGCCGGGACACCTGGCGCTTCGGCGACGATGACCAGGATGCTGCGCCCTCGGCGAGATCGGACTTTCCGGCGAGCGGGAGCGAGCGGATGGTGGCCTCTGCGGCTTGCGGCGCGGCGCTTTCCGGCCCCATCGCAGAAAAATGCTTTGCGGCATTTGCAATGCGCTGGACGTTGAAGCTCGCGGCGGCATTTGATTCCGTGGCTCCCTTCGGGACAGTCGTCGGGTATTGCGTGGGCCGCTGGGCTCCACCCGCGCCCCCTCCCGTCACCTGACCTGTGCTCAGGTTGGTCATTGTGCCGCCGACAGGGTCGATGACGTTCTGCCCCTTGGCGTCCCAAAACATTTCGCGGCCCGTGTTTTCGTCCTTGAATTTCTGGTATTTGCCGATGTCCATTTCCTGTTTCAGCTTCTCGGCCATCGCGGCCGCCTGGCCTGCCTGAGCCCCGTGGAGCCCGATCTCGGATTGCCGGAGCTGCTGCTTGCCCGCGGCCTCGCCGAACTGTTCCTGCGCCTTGGCCTGCCCGCCCAGGGCTGCCTTGAGCCGATCCTGCTGTTTGTAGGGATCGGCGTAGTATTGGCCGCCTGAGTACCAACCTTCCCCCATCTCCATCGGGCGCTGGGCCTCCTGCCCTTCCTTGTAGGCAGACGACGCAAGGCCCCGTGCAGCCTCCGGCCCGGCAACAGCCAGCCCGAGCCCGGTTCCTTCGCGCTCGAGCCCCTGCGTTTCGCGCTGGAGCCCCATCTTCAACAGCCCGGAGGTATCCGTCGGCTTGATGGCCTGGCGGTAAGCCAGCTCTTGCAGCCGCCGGGCGTTCGCCATCTGATCGGCGAATTTGCCCCCCACCATTGTTCCGGCGGCCATCAACTGGTTGAGTTCGTCGATGTTGTTCATGGCTGGCTGTTCCCTTCCTCATCAGCATAGCGCGCCAAATCGGCCGGAGTGATCCCTTTCGCGTTCAGTTCCTTGGCTGCCGCCAGTTTCTCTTTCGGGGTCTTGGCCGCCTTCCATGCGTTGACCACCTCCATCGTCTTGGCAGAAGCCTCCTGCTCTTTCGCCCTGGCCCTGCCTGTGAGTTCCCCGGCTTTGTACCCGGCGATGGCGCGGGCTGCCTGCGAGGCGTAGTCCATGCGCGCGTTGGGTGGTCCCCAACCCTCGGCCTCTTTCCGCAACTGTTTCGCTTCCTGCTCCACCGGGCCGACTCCCATCAAGCCCGCCTCGAAGTCCGTTTTTCTGCCCGCCTCGGCTTCCCGGGCTGCTTGAAGCCGCAGCGTTTCCGGGTCGAGCATGGCAGAGGGCGCCGCAACAGCCGCCACCGGAACCCCAGTGGCCACCGGAGCCACAGGCTTGGGCTTGGGGGCGAAGGCGCGGACAGCCGCCGCGGGGGCGATCGGGCCGGGCGTTGCCACCGGGGCAGGCGCTACGGGAGCGGGCGGCGCGGCGGGCGCCCCCATCCCCTGCACATTCTGGAACATCTCGTAGCCAGGCAGCGGGCCAGGGCCGACCGGCTGGAACGGCTGTGCCGGAGCTGCGGGGGCCTGCTGGGCCTGCTGGATCGCGGGATTGATGAGCGGCTGTCCGCCGCCGATCGGGTGCTGGAAGTCATACGCCCCTGGCGTCGTAGTCCGATACTGCCGCACCTGTGGGGATAGCCGCGCGCCCCGTGTCTGGTGAAGCCACGGGTTTTCCGCCCTCAACTGTTCCTCGAAATCGTATGCCATGTGACTCCCCTGTTATGCCGCTGCCCGGAGCCCTGCGCCGAGTAGTGTTCCCCAATCCGGCTGTTGGGAAGCCCATTGGTTCCCCTGCGCCGTCGCCGCGTTCAGCAGCGGGGCGGCTGTTGCCGATCCGGCCGCGCCGATGCCAGGCATCGTGGGCTGGTTGATCTGCGCCCCGGCCAACAGCGCGTTCATTTCGTTGAGCGACATCTGCCGTGCCTGCATCTGCTCGGAGATCGCGTTCTGGCGCAACTGTTCCTGCTGGGCGGCCGCGGCCTGCTGTTGAGCGAAATTCTGCTCGTTCGATTTCAGGTTCTGGCCGAATACCTGGCCCGAGGCCGCGTTAGCGAAGTTGCCCGCGCCGAGGTTCTGCCCGTACACATTTTGCAGCGCCTCATTCTGCTGCTTCATGCCACCGGACTGTTGGCCCCATGCCTGCTGCTGCTGCGCGAGCAGCGCCTGTTGCATACGCGCCTGCTCCTGCCCGGCGTTCATCAGCGCATCGTACTGCGACGCCGAGTGCTGCATCCCCATCCGGCCCATTTCGCGGTTGTACGCCTCGCTGCCCATCGGCATCCCCATATTGGCGAGCCGTCCCTGCGCGGTCTGCGTTTCCAACTGCTGCAACGGCATCATGCGGCTGAACATCGCATTGGCGATGGCGTCGCGCTGCGCGGCGAACGCGGGCTCGTTGGTGGTCTGCGTAGTCTGCGTGGGCATCGCGGTGTTCTGCCCCGGCGTTACGATGCTGCCCTGCACGTTCGTGCCGCTCGTATTCTGCACAGTCGCCGCCGTCGGCGCTGCGGGCAGCGCGCTCCAATCGAACGGCTTGGAGAGCGACTCCGCCACCTTGGGCATCATGCTGTTGGCGAGGTTCGCCTTATTCGCCTGGAGCCCCATCTGTTGCGTCAACGACCCCTGCAACGTCGGGTCGAGCGATACGTTCTGCGACCAGTTCGTGATCGGCTTCCCCGTCGCCGGGTCAGTGCCGAGCGAAGATGTCCAAGAGGACGAGCCCCACGGCGTCGTCTGGTTCGGCCGGTTCGAGGCTGTCTGCTGATTGGCAAGCTCCCGACTCTGCTGCCCCTGCTGGAGCGCAGCGCCCTGGTAGTCGGGGGAGCTGGTGCTGCCGCCGTAGAGAATCAAGCCAGCCCGGCCCATGTATCCAAGCAGCCAACCATGCAAGATGTCGAGTATCTTTTTCATGCTGCCATCCTTTCCTCTTTCCGCAAGTAGCGGCATTGCTCCGGGGTCATTGAAAGTACCACAATGTCGCCGCCATCGTCGTGCATCCCCACTAGCCGGTACTCCTCTTTGAAGCCGAGGTGGCGGTCGAAACGCATCGCCTTTTCATTCCGACTGTTCACGATGCCGAGCAGTTTTTTTACTTTGAAACGGTTGAACGCGATGTCCATCACAACCGCCAGCATTTCGCGCGGCGTGTAGTGATACCCGTCCTTCATCGCAACATGAAGATGACAGACGCTGCCGATGAAGTTGTTGAAGCAGATCGCGCCGAGCAGCTCGGGCTTCGCCGGGTTGCTGTTGTTGACCCAGCCGATATGCTGTGCATCGGCGGTCAGTTTGACGTGCGCGTGCTTCTGCATGAACGCAGCGAGGATCATGTCCTGCTCGCGTGTGTTCGGGAACGCGATCACAGCGGCCCCCCTTGTTCCACGTTGTAATCTACCGATGTAACCCGCGTGCCGCCAGCAGCCACATAGTCAAACTGGCAGGTGGCCGCATAGCCCCCGCCGTTGACCCCGAGCCACTTTTTGATCGGCCGCGACAGCCCCACCCAACGCCCCTGGTCCCAGTTCGCTTGATCCCAGCGCGAGCGCGACGGCTGTGGCAGCGTCGGTGTGGTGAACGCCTCCGTCTGCCCGTAGTCGGTCAACAGCGTGAGGTTCGCGGAAGGCGTCACCGGCGCGACAAACGTCGGGCGCACCATGTTGAAGTTCTTGAACATCCCCGGCGAGCCGAAGTCCTGATACGCCCCCACCATCCGGCACTTGATCATGTTGCCACTGGTCGGGGTAGCGAGCGCCACCATGTCCAGGGCGTTGTCGAACAGTTGGAGGACGCGGCCGCCTGTGCTGTACTGCGGGGCGTCGATGTTCCCCCCACCCATCACGAGCTGGTCATGCCCATTGATGCACGACACGGCCACACCCTGAAACCGCGACCATGCGTTCTGCCGAATCTTGAGCACGAGTTGAATCGGCCCCTGGCCCGACAAAACCTGCGGCACGCCCACGAAAACCATTTGCTCGCGCGGGACATATTTGACGTACCAACCATCACGATCGGCGAACTGTTGCATATAAGCGCGGATCAGCGGGTCAATCCTCCCCGCCGACTGTTCCGTTACCTCTGCCGCGATCTGGCCCAGGGACACCAGTTTCGAGAGCTGCGTCAGCCCCAGCACAGACAGGATGTGGACATCGCCGCCGATCGGATCAACCACGCGGCTGCCTTTGGGCAACGGGCCGACGTACCAAATTCCCCGGATGCTGAATGTATCGACACTGTCCGGGTCGGTTCCCTTGTAGATCACCACATCGCCCTGCGACGAGATCGCAACAAGGTAGTCGTCGAGGCCCTCCCCGCCGTCGGTAGTCCACGACGCGAGCGCAACCAGCCGCCCACCGTGGCGGAAGTTGCTGCCGAAATCGAACTGCGTGGCCTTGCCCGTGATCTGCTGTGCGGGGAGATACCACGCGCGTGAGCTGTTCTTTTCGACAAACCACAGCCGACGCTTCCACGCGGTGAGGTAGATCAGCTTCTCGGGGTCGATACCGTCGATCTGCCCCGGCAGCGGCCCCGCCACTACTTTCTGGAACCCGCCCGCCGAGGTGGCGAAGCCGGGGCTGAACCCGGTGCTGAACCCGGCCCCGCCGTAAGTGTAGTAGCCGCCATCTTCGTTGCACGCGCAGAGGAAGTTCGACGCCTCGTTCTGGTAGTTCAACCAGCTCCAGTAGTCAGTGGTGCGCCCCGATACGTTCGGCGCGGCAGCCCACGGCCCCGCCCCGCCCACAGTGATGTCGTAGATCGTGCCGTTGGTACAGGCGAACAGCGCCCCTCCCAATACTGGCAACGCCGCGCGCGGCGCCGGGATTGGGATTTGGTTATACAACGGGGCGGTGTCCCTGCTGCTCACTGACGAATTCGCCGCCGTAGCGGGGTAATACGACATCAGCGTGGGTACGGGAAGGCCGCCAGGCAGATTGATGGCGAAATCCTGAAAGCCGTTTCGCGTAGACATCCCATAACTGTCGGACAGCACGTTGATCAGGTCGATGGCGTCGTCGGGGCGCATCCGTGCGAAAGCGTCGCGCGCATTGATCCCGCTCACGGGCAACTGTCCCGCGATAATCGTTGAGCTGGTGGGCAGCCCGCGCGCCACCCTTTGCGGCTGTTGAAACATCAGTTGCCCAGGTTGGTGTCGGGTGCGTTCCAAAAGTTGTCGATGTAGCGGAAGCCGGTGAATGTGCCACCGTTCAAACTCAACTGTTGCGCCATACGGTTCCGCATCGTCAACTGTTTCAGGCGCTCGTTGAAGTCTTGCTGCGCGCCCATCGTGCTCATCCCGCGCGACTCCAGCCACTTGACCTTGAGCGCCGTGGTGAACAACATCCGGTCGTGCATCGGCACATCGCCGTTCTTGGTAATGAATTCCTTGAACACCAGCGGATCGTCGGCGTCCTGCACCCAGTATTTGCTGGTGTACTCGAACGTGATCTTTTCCCCGTCGCCAGGGGCCATCATGAATTCCAGCTTGTCGCCCATCAAGGTGACAGCGGGGTTCACGAAGAACGACTGTGACAGCCACGATTTGATCGCAGCCCATTGCTGCTGGTTCAGGATGATCACCGGACGGCGCTTCGAGTAGCTCCACCCGGTGTCGTTCGTGAAGCGGTTGAAGTCAGGAGGGAGATCGAACGACGTTTTGGTGGCGTCGCCGATCACCGTGAACAGTTTGTAGAACTGTTGCCACTCGGCGACATCTTGAAGCATCTCGCCGATGAGGTTGCCGTAGTTCCCCATGATGAGCGCGTTCTCATCATTGGTGTCGAACACACCCGTCGGCTTGACGAGGTTCAACTGGCCGCAAGCGTCCTGAACCTCCTCAAGAATTGTTCCGTAGGTGTAGAGCGACATGACTATTTTCCTTTTTTCTCCGCGGCCAGCGCGGTAAGCCGCGCCAGTTCACGCCCCTGCGTTTCAATGATCGCGGTGGCCTCCTCCAGTTTTTTCGACAGCGCAGCCAGCGGGGCCGCAGACTTCGAGGCTTCCACGAACAGCACAGCCGATTGCTTGAGGGATTGATAGCCCATGAACAGGCTTGTCACGCTGTCGGGGGCGGCGATGATCTGCTCGACTGTGCGGATATTCACCGCGTGCAGCTCGGCGATCCGCGACACTGTGAGCTGCGGGTGCGGCCACATTTCCAGAGGCGTTCCGACCAGCGTTTCGCCGGAGGTGCGCGCCTTGAACGCCGCGTAGTGCCTCGGGAAGCGCGCCAGGTCGCTCGGGCGAATCGGGCGCGTGGTGATTTCTTTGCTCCCAGGGGTGCGGATGTCAATGCACTCGACATCCTTGAAAATCTTGCGCCCCTGCGCCAGCGTTTCCTTCGTATCTTCCTCGGCGCGAATGAAGAATTTCACCAGCAGATTTTCATCCCCGGCGTTCTCGCGCGAGTGTACGGTGTAGTCATACTCCAGCGTTTGCAGTTCCATTGCGAGGTATTCCTTTATAGTTTTAAAGTGATGTCAGAGTTGGGTTGATTGATACAGTGAAATCCATTGAGTAAAACGTGATACTCGTTGGGCCTTGCGGCGACGATAGCCGCACTTCAAACACATCGGCGGCCACCACTCCGGCGACGAGAATACTGAACCCTCCGGTGTTCTGCTTGTTCTGCGTCGCGCCGTTCTGGCCCAGCGTGGCGCGGGCGTACCTGACGCCGTTCCGAAAGACAGCGGCATCCAGTTCGACGTTGTTGATTCCCGATTGCCACACCACGTTGTAGCCGAGCGTCATGCCGAAGCCGCCGACAGATGGAACGATCGTGCCGGTTATTGAGTTGACTGTGAGCAGCGTGGGGTTGTTGTTGATGCTGTTCGGCATCAGCACCGGGTAGTTCACCGGCGTTGTCGTAATCGACTGTGCCACGCCGCCGCCAAGCGATCCGTAGAGGGTTGCCGCTCGCGCGAACAGGCTGTCGCACATATCAAGCAGCGTCGCGCGAAGGATCGCCGGAGTGATCTGCCCGGTGGTGTTGTCGGGCATCGTCGCTGCGATCTGGTTCTTGATGTCCTGAATCAGCTTGAACGTCATGGTGATCCCTTATGCCGTGCCAGCGGGCGCAGCAGATAAACGAAACTGTGTTGCGATGCCGATGATGCTTTGCATATACGCATAGAGGCCCGGCTCGCTCGCCTGATAGCGGCCCTCGGCGACATTCCACGGCAACACGATGCGCGTCGGGCCTTGGTACACACCGATAGCCATAGCGAGATTGCCCGATGTGGCTGGAAAGATTGCATTACCTGTCGGCGTGACGTAGGTGATGTCATCATCCTGCACCAGCACGAGTGAAACCGCCCCGCCCCCGTAGACGTTATCCGGTGTAAGCGCGCCTGCCGCTGGTGCGGCGCGAAAGCCTCGCGTGCTTACCGATACCTGCGCGGGGGTGATGGTGAAGTCTTTGCTGATGATCGCCGGAGCGCCTGCTACGCCATTCGTCGCATAGACCCCGCCAGCGGTGTATGGCACGCCCTGATACACCACGGCAGCCGCAGCTACGTTGTCGCCTTCCAACTCACCGTTGGGGCCGTAGGGCGTAGCGCCGGGGCCGTGGTCAGTTGCGGTTGTTGCGCGCAGCCCCACCACCGCACCAGCGGCGTTGTAGGGGATGCCATGAGCAACGTGAACGATCGGCCCCGCGCCCAACACAACCGCATTTGCCGCATTGAGCGGCAGGCTGCGGAAGTAGTGCGTGATCGGGCCGGAGCCAACATTCAGCTTCCCGGCCACGATCAGGTCTTGGAAGATGCTGCTCACGCGAGCAGCCCTTTAGCCGATTGCGCCCGACGCAGCAACAGCCGAGCCAAAAATCGACTCGCCGATCTCCAGCGTTCTCGTTGAACGGTTGACCCAGCCCGCTTCGACCACCGCACCGACGGCGACCTGCGCTGCTGCCGTAACTATTTTCAGGCTGAACCCTTGGAACGCCGGGCCTGCACCCGCATCGCGGTTGCCGCCGTTGCCTGCACCGAGCAGCGCGATCCCCGTGGTGTAGGGAACAGGCGGCGCAATGCCTTGCACAGCGGCGGTACATTTGCCCCCGCCGATATACATCATCGTGGAGTCGATCGCCTGCGTCGCTACCACCGGGGGCGGCCCACCGGCTGCGTAGGCGGTGACGCGCTCGCCGGGGATCAGGTTGTCCTCGAACCCGGCGCTGAAAATCGAACGCGGCGCGGTAGACCCCGGCAAGATGCCGATGATGTCGTTCTCGCCGATGCCGATGCCTGTCTGCAACGCTCCGGTGCTGGCGTTGCCGCTGGCGGTGACAGTGCCGGTGATGATGTCCACTTGCTTGTCTGCGTCCAGCGGGGAGCCTTTCGGGCCGGAAACGGGATCGAAGATAACGAACGTCCCCAAACTCGGATTGGCGAGGTTCTGCGCCGTGGTGCTACCGGGAAGTGCTGCTGGCATGATGTTTCCTCTTTCAAAAAAGGGCGGCGGTTTTAAAGCGCCGCCCAAAGCCTCGCAACGAAGAAAGGGACGGCTTGCGCCGCCCCGATCTACCTTTAGTCGTTATCGACCAGACGACCCTGGAACTGGCGACCCGAGCAGGTCAAATTGCCCGCCCACCCGAGGATTTGTACCTCGGCGTCTTGGTTGATGGCGTAACGACGGTTCGGTGACAGCGGAACCATGTTGCGGCTCGCGTGCGGACGGAAGTGCAGGTACTTCGTATTGAGGAAGTACGCCGTTTTCGTCGTGGCGAAGCCGCCGATACCGCCGTCGAGCACCACATCCGCGTCCATGAACTTGATGGTGGGGAAGCCCCGCGTTGCCGCTCCGGCGCTGTTGAAACGCTGCTGGTTTTGCAGCGACGCGATGAACAGGCCCCAAAACAGGTTGTCCATCACGATCAGGTCGGGGCGATCCATGCCGCGAATCAGGCTCGACCACATCGTGGACATTGCGCCGTCCACCGTCGTCGCGCTGATCCCCGCTGCGGTGTATTTGTTTTGCCAGAACGGGAAAGCCACTTGGTCGATGCCGCCGTACACACCCGCGCCCGAGGGCGTGATCTGCACCGCTTTGTCGAGGCCGGTAATCGTCTTGCCACCGGAGCCCGTGCCGTCGGAGTAGATGCCCTGTGCGATCAGGTTCGCCATGCTCGACTCGGCCACCGCGAGGCGGCTGTCCAGCAGGTCGATCATCTGTTCGCGCCCGGCATTCTGCAACTGCTCGAGGCCGGAGATCACGACGGGGCAAGCCGCCTGCTTGATCTCGAATTCGGCTGCGCTGATGACATCCTGCGCGGCCACCGGGAGCAGGTCATAGCCGGAATAGAAGCCCGCGTTGCCGTTGGCGGCGAACGAGAGTTCCTGCAAAATCTTGTAGCCGCCCGAAATGGGCTTGTTGTTGCCGCGGCTTTCGAGCCAGGTCAGCAGCGCGTTGTTCTTGGTGACGTTGTCGGCGATCTTGCGCGTGCGCGATTCGATCGTGGTTGCGACGATGTCGCTGATGTTTGGGAAAGACATGATGTTCCTCCATGCGGTTGAAAAAGAGTTTCACTTTTTCGCTCGCCGCATGGCATCCCTGTGTTCCAAACGGATGGCACGCGCCTTTGCAGGCGGGCGCAAATATCGCTTGACTGTCGAATGGGCCGACTGTTTCCAGCTTTCGACTCCCCCAGCGCGGGGGAGTATCGTCACATTTTACTGCTGTGCGTTCGCTACCCGATCGAACGCCGCTGCTACGTCATCCGCTCTTGAACGGTTGGCGTCCTCTACTGCCGTGCCTAGCGTTGCCCTCGGGCCGGACTTCACACCAACTGCTGCGGCTTTCGCACGCTGGGCAGCCTGTCCGGCTGTTGCCGATGACTGTGACGCTACGCCTTTCAGAAGTATAGCCCTGATTTCCGAGTTTTGCCAACAGGCGGCGTCGTAGGCGTCTTTCAACGACAACGCGCGCCCCTGGCGCTCGGCAATTTCGAGCAAGTCTGCCATCGGCCCCTGGACATCGGTGAAGTACGGATGCGCCGGATCGGTGGCGAACTGTTCAATGGTTTGGTTGACCTGCCCCACCTGGGCTGCCTGCTGGGCCGCCATCATCTGCCGAAAGGGCGCCAGCTCCCGCTGGAGCAACTGTTGTACCTGGGCCGCCTGCTGGGCCGCCATCGACTGTTGGGTATCCTCCGGCCGCGGCGCGGCTCCGGCCAGGGCGTTGTCGAGCGCCTGGATATCGATGCCGTAGCCCTTGATCAGCGAGGTGATTGCCTGCGCTTTTTCCAACTGTGTTCCGTGGCGCAGCCGGTTGTCGTAGTCGAAGAACTGGCGCATGGCCCCAACAACATCCCCACCGTTCGCAGCCCGGATATTGTTGATATACGGCGCGACAACCTGCTGCATCGACTCCACCGCCCGACGGCTGGTGGCTGTTTCTTGCAGCGTGCGGTTGATCTCGACCTCCCGGCGCATGATGGCCTCGCGCGCGGGGGCGGGGACGTTTTCCCAGTTTGCCCGCTCGGCAGGTGTCCAGCTCGATGGAGCAGCGACCTTCGCCATCGGCTCGGCCGGTGTGGCAGGCTGTGGGGCCGCCTCCCCCAGTGGCTGTGCCGCCGCGAGCGGCTGGGCTGCCACCTTGGGGGCGAACTTCCCTTTTTCGTCCCGCGCGCGCGCGGCCCGGACGGCCTGTTCACCGACCGGAGGCTCGTCCGGCTTGTCGGCCGGGGGCGGTGGGGGCGCGTCCGGCTTCTCGACAGGCGGCGGTGTTTCCGCCTCAGCCTTGTCGAACGCCGCGTTTAAGGAGTCGCGGAGAGTGTCTTGCGGGGGCGCTTCCGCAGCGCCGGTGTCATCAGTTGCGAGGGACATGATTTTCCTTTTTATTTGCTACGATGAGTTGCGAGGGCTCGCGCGACATCCTCGCGCCGCGTCGAGTCCTTGCCTTCCTGATACCACGCGGCGCGCTCTTTCGCCGCCTTCGCCCACGTTTCAGTGTAGTCGCTGGCGAGCGACAGATTGTTGCGCCGCGCGTACTCGCGGTGCTCGGCGCGGCTGTTGTAGCGCGGATCGCCGTCATCTTGGTACAGGCGATCGTTCCACAGCAGCGAGTCGCGGTTCGGCGCTGGCTGCTCGTAGTCAGGCGACACCTCGACCCACTTGTTGCCTACGGCGACAAATCGCTTACGTCCCGCCATCTGTAATCTCCTCTAACATGACTTGCGGGATGGCATACTTGAACCGCCTACCCACCAGTTCGCACTTGGGGGTGGCGCAGCACATGATGGCAACAAGCGCGCCCTTCGTCCAAGCGGTCAACGGGTAAGGGGTATTGCAGCCAGGGCATACCAGCGTTGCCCCGATGTTGCGCGCGGGGATCATTTTGCCTTTGCTGCCTTCGGCAGCAGCTTATCGAGGATTTCGCGGATCGTGCCGGGGTCGCCCTCAATGCTGATCTCAACCTCGGATTCTTCCTTCCCGCCCTCGGCTTTATCCTCGGCGGCTGTTTCGACTTCGGCCCCGCATTTCGGACATTTCATGGTCATGCCCCCTTGTAGCCCTGAGTTGCTTCGGTCGGCCCCATTGGGGGTTGCGTACGCGGCATCTGCGCGGCCTGTGCATTGGCGATCCGCTGCCCGTGCATTTCGACGACTGTGTGCGCGGTTTCCGCCTGCGTTTTCTGCGCCGTGGCAACGTCTTTTGCCGATACCGCCTTGTTCCTCTCTATCTCCGACTGTTGGATCAGCGTCGGGTCGGGGGGCGGCTGTTGCGACAGCGCCTGCGCTGCCTGGTCGAGCACGCCCTCGATGGACTTGCCGACGCGGAACCCGGCGATGCTCCACTGGAGAAGCTGCATCAGTACTGGTGTCGCCTCCGGCTTGGCTTGCATGAACGGAGTGGACATCGCGATAAATTGCCCGACAGCCGCGAGGAACTGAGTGCGCGCGTCGCGCTCCGCGTTCCAATCCGTCGCGGACATACTATCCGCTTCAATGTTGAGGCGATACTGCGATATGCCCTCGTCCTTCAACAGTTTGATCGCGTCCGGCGCGATCTGCGCGTCCGGCGTGCGGTCGATGTTGCTGCGCTTCACGATCGTTTCCGGCTGGTAGTGCTTGGAAATAATATCGGCCTTGATGCGCTGCGTGTCGCGCACGAATCGCGCAATCTCGAACTGTTTGAATTGCAGCCGCGTGCTGCCGAACTGTGCTTTCAACGTCTGCGCCGTGGCTGTTTCACTGGCGCGAGTTGCGCCGCGCATGATGTCGGAGATGCCGAGCACTTCGTAAAGCTGCTGCTTCTGCTCCTCCAAATCCATGCGGAGCACCTGGATGACGTTGCTGATTGTTTCGATCGGAACCCAATCCATGATGCCCTTGAGCCCGCCGCGCTCGGCGAACATCGCCCAGTTGTCCACCGGGATCATTTTGTTTTCGTTCCCCTGGAGCACATTACTCAACGCGGGGGCCGACTCTTTATCGTACACGCCGCGCACCTTACAGGCGTCGATCAACAGGCGCAGCCGGGCAACGATAACGTCGATCTGCTGGTACTGGTCGCGCGCGAGCGTGTAGTCGGCGCGGGGGATCAGCGTGTTGTTGGTCTGGTTCGCCAACATCGGCTG
>Ga0315291_10005129_pt1 | contig 16513 bp, 12 predicted proteins | sample YL17G12_20_MG_FD_203070 | JGI IMG/M metagenome (GOLD analysis project Ga0315291, IMG submission 203070) | Sediment microbial communities from Yellowstone Lake, YNP, Wyoming, USA - YL17G12_20 | ecosystem: Environmental > Aquatic > Freshwater > Lake > Sediment | place: USA: Wyoming | collected...
CCCTTGACGTTAGTTATTCCCATATCGTAATCAGAGGTCAGACCAGACCAATGAGCTGAAACCTCAGCACCTCTCACTTTCGCTCCATACTCGTCAAGGACTGTAATTACTGCTTTGCCGTAATAGCTATTAGTCTTCCGTTCATATGCCCTGGTTACCACAATGCTGGAGGAATAAATATAAGGACCGGAGGTAACATGGATATAATTCGTTTTGATCTCCGAATCGGAACCACAGCTGTTTGAGGCTATTAAGGTGACAGTATAGTCACCTGGATTATTGTAAATGTGTGAAGGATTCTTCACATAAGAATGGGTGGTGCCATCGCCAAAATTCCAATCCCAGGACGTTGGGCTATTTGTTGAAAGGTCAGTGAAATTAACCGTTAAAGGAGAAGCACCAGTAGTAGGACTCCCTTGGAAGTTGGCAACTGGAGCAGTCAAAACCGTGACATAATTTATTTTGGTCTCCGTATTCGTGCAGGAATCGCTGGTGACCTTTAAGCTTACAGTATAAGTCCCGGCATTCTGATAGGTATGTGACGGATTTTGTAAACTGGAATGAGGGGTTCCATCGCCGAAATTCCAGTCCCAGGAAATCACTGGTCCGGTTGACAAATCTGTGAACTGAACTGTAAGAGGATAACAGCCACTTAAAGGTGTACCTGAGAAATCTGCACTAACGTCACAGCTTAATACGCTCAATACTGCCTCATAAGCGTCGATGACCCCCCACCCATATGTATTTTCTTCACCTGCTGTCCCCAGGTCTCGGGTAGTACTCATTAAGACGGTCTTTATGGTCTGCACATCTGCATTTGGGTTTGCCTGCCGCATTAAAGCTACCACACCTGCTATGTGAGGTCCAGCCATGGAAGTTCCGCTCATCCGGGCATAGCTGCCACCAGGATAAGAAGAGTAGACATAGACACCCGGACCAACTACCTCTGGTTTTATGGTGACCCCATCACAGTCAGAAGGACCCCGGCTGCTGAAAGAGGCAATCGGATAGGGCCAGCCATAGTTCTCACAATCAACCGCTCCCACTGAGAAGTTGGTCGTAGGGGTTTTGCAGATATTAGCTGGTGACCGGTGAGTTTGAGGACTGGGTCCCTCATTTCCAGCACTGAAGGTAACCACAACCCCAGCCGCCTCACAGTTTTCAATAGCCGTCTGCCAGCGGTAGTCGCAATCCTGATAATCATAGCCAAATCTGGCATCAATCCCCCAGGAATTCTGAACAACGTCCGGAACATCATCTGTGGTATTAGGATTTCCATCCGGGTCAGCAAACCACTGGAAAGCATCCAAAACATCATTATCAAATGCCGGACTCACGCTTTGGTCAATAGCGTTATCTGCTATCCAGAGTGCATCAAAGGCAACACCCACTGTATCACCGGTCGAATGGCCTGCTCCGCACATTGTTCCCATAGTATGGGTACCATGACCATTATAATCGACCGGGGATGTGGTTCCATAACCCAGTGCATCTCTCCAGCATTCCTGCCAGGGATGAGAGTTCCCTCTCCATCTGCTGGTCAGAGCAGGATGGACACCATCCACACCTGTATCCAGATTAGCCACTAATCTGCCAGCTCCTGTAATTCCCAGCTCTTTCCATACCCTATCTGCATTTATAGCTTTCAGACTGTTGGTTACCCCTATCCCGGCTATGGGAGGACCCATATAGACAGGCTCAATTAAAGTTACCCTGAAATTTCCTTCAATTGCCTCAACATCACCGCGTTGAGCAATTTTCTCCAGCTCAGCTTTAGTGGCATAAACCACTACCAGATTCGTTATCCAGTAAGGGGTGTATCCTTTAACTGTGCCGGATTCTTTCTTCGCACTCAGATAATTTAAAAGGGCAGGTTGCGATCTTTCAGCTGTTTGCTTCAATACGGTTAACACTCTCTCATGACGGACTTTCATCAGGGCTTTTTCCTGTCGTAAAGTCTGGTCCAAAGCCTTGATGTCGGGACGATCCTGCAAATAGATAATGGCAGAAACAAAATCACCATCCGGGAGTGTACTTAAATAGGCTGCAAATTTTGGCTCAATCTCTCCGGCTAATGCCGGCAGATTCAAGGCAATTATTAAAATAAGCAGTCCAATTGAGGTTAAAATTAGTTTTTTCATTTAAAAACCTCCTAAAGGTAAAGGTTAAAGATTAAAGGTTTGAATTTTAATCCCCTTTGAATTAAAACACGTTTTTATTAATATCACCTCCATTTTTATAAAATCTGAATGATAAGTTCAGAAGAAATGAGTGGGAATTTTCTTCCTTATTCATCACCTCCTTTAATAAATAGTGTAGAAGGTTAAACGCTATAAATCGCATAAAAAGATGAAATTTTGAGATTGTTATTAATAAATAATTTTATATGATATTTGTCAAGAAAAAAATGATACTTCCCCCCTGTTTTTGCTAAAGATATTTTAAGTCTCTTTGGAACATTAACTTAAGTCTGAATGATTTGTAGTTTGAATTACATTTTTCAAAAATATTCGGGATTTATTTTCTCTTTTTCAAAAAAAACCGCCTAAGGAGGAATCCTCAAGCGGTTTAAAAACTTCTACTTATTCTAAAGATTATTTCAGCAAGCTCATCTTCTTAGTGATAACGTTATTGCCCGCACTGAGCTTATAGAAGTAAATCCCGCTTGCTACAACCGAGCCTGCCTCGTTCTTACCATCCCAGGTTACAGTGTGATTCCCGGCTTCATAGAGACCATTAGCTACCGTCTTTACCTTCTCGCCTAAGATGTTGTAGATGGTTAGATTCACATCTGATTTGACCGAGACATAGAAAGATATATTGGTAGCCATGTTAAATGGATTAGGATAATTCTGGGACAAATTGAATTTTACAGGCAGAGAGGCATCAGCAATCGCCTTGGGCGAAGGGGTTCCACCTAAGGCTCTGCAGGCATTAATCCTTCCAGTTCCCAACTTGCCCACATAACCTGGATTCAAGGCATCGATATTATCGGTGGTATTCTTTATCTGGTTATAAATATCTTGCCAGGTATACGAGGGGTATTGAGACTTGACCAGAGCAGCTTCTCCGGTGACAAAAGGAGTTGACATTGAGGTCCCGCTCATCACTGCCACATAATCATTTGCAGGGTCCTGGTAGTTGTGATAGGTGCTGACAATATCCACGCCCGGTGCAGAGACATCAACCCAGGTACCATAGCTTGAGAAGCTGGCTTTTACATCGTTTTTATCTGTGGCCGCCACATTCATTACATCTGTTCTGCCGCCGAGGTAGTCAGCTACTTCATTATTGCTATTTCCTGCTGCATGGCAGATTAAAACTCCATGAGCTATGGCATAGTCAACCGCAGCACCAAAACCACCAGTATTTGAAGAACCCCAACTGCAGTTAGCTACAGTAGCGCCTTTGTTCGCAGCATAATAAAGCGCTGAGGCAGCGAATCCCATATTTACATATCCATAACCATTTGCAGCTAACCAGCCAATTCGCAAGCACATAATTTTTGAACCATTGCCAATAGAACCTGTGGTTCCATCACCCCAGCCACCAGCCACTCCAGCCACTCCGCGGGAGTTATTGGTCATAGCACCAGTAATTCCTGCTACGTGAGTTCCATGACCGGCAAAATCCTTCGGGTCATTATCCGCAGTCTTGCAGTCCTCACCTCTCATACAGCCAGTAACTCCGGTCACCCAATCCCAACCCATCCAGTCATCCTTTAGACCGTTGCCATCATCATCTTTGTTATTCCCTTTAATCTCTCCGGGATTAATCCAGATATTGCCGGAAGTAGTAGGCCAGGTTGAACCTCCTAAATCCTTATGATTATACCTGACACCTGAGTCGAGGATTGCCATCTTGACGCTGGTGCTTCCAGGATTAATCCCCCAGGCACAGGGAGCATCGATATCATGGTCATTGGCATTGTGCAAACCCCACTGATTCCAGGGATCTGCCTGCCCCTGAAAATAGGGATCATTAGGATAAATATCATAAAGGGGATGGATTCCGATTGGCTCCACATGCTCTACATCCGGATTGGCTGAATAGGCACTGATAACCTCATCCAGTCTGTGATTACCTCTGAAGGTAACCATATAATACCCGGATAAATCCGGAACACCTGGCTCAGCTTTTGCTCCAGGGAACTGCTGGATCATCTCTGAGACCCCGAACTTTTCATTCAGGATATCAAAAGCCGGAACCCCGGTCTTAATAACCCCTTTCTCCAATGCGGGGTGAAGGGTTCCCACGTCGGGCCTGAAGTTCACCACAAACTGATTGGGAACATATTGAACCTCTCCAGATTGGTCTTCGAATGGGGTATAAACTCCATCTACTGCCCATGTAGAGGAGACTAAAATCAAGGAGAAAATTAGCAAAAAGAATAATTTCTTCATATTAAACCTCCATAAAAATTGAAGGATTTGGATAAATCTGTTATCAAAAAAACCAAAAAGATTTAGAACTTATTTTTGTTCAATCACCTCCTTTTTAGAAAAAGTTAATGAGACCAGTTCTATACTGAATTGGCTTATACTTCTTCATCACCTCCTCTTACTTAAGTTAGAAGGTTAGCTAATTAAAAAATTTAAAAAAGAAGAACAGACAAAAATTAACTAAAAACTAAGTTTGTATTTCCTAAAATAATACTAGTTCAAATTTTGTCAAGGAAAATTATTACCTATTCTTATAATATTATTTTAATTAGATCTTGCTACCTCTCAGGTTAACTACCGACTCTTTCGCAAAATCGAATTAATCGCTTGACAGGCTTTAAATTACTTTGTAGATATATTTTGAATAATGTTTCATTCTGCTGGAAATGAATTTGATCATTTAAAAAAACCCGGATAATATAATCCTTATATCCTTTTTTATGGCTAATCCTTTAAAAATTAACCTCCCCCCTGAACTACAAGATGAGGAAAATCAAGCTTTCATGTTTTTCAAATGGTACAAAGAAAAAAAGATCAGGAGATGGATAGAATATGACCGGAGAAATGAATATTTGATCAAACTGGTTTCACCCCTAGCCGGACAAAAGATTCTGGATGTTGGCTGTGCCTGGGGGTATTCCCTGATGAGACTGGATTCGATGGGAGTTTTCGCTTACGGGATAGACGTGGATAAACCGGTAATAGAATTCGGGAAAAAACTGGCTGAATATAATGGATACAAGATTGACTTAAGATACTCTAATGCCAGAAACCTTCCTTTTGCAGATGAATATTTTGATGGCATCATCTGTGCTGAGACCCTGGAGCATATACCTTTAGAAGAGCGTTTATCTGTGCTTCTGGAGATGAAAAGGGTGCTGAAAAAGGGGAGCAAAATAGTTCTATCCACACCCAATCCTTACGGGATAGCTGAAATCGGTAAATGGATAATTGAAAAAATCCCTTTTTTAAGGAGGAGGCTCTCAGCTTCTTACCGGTCGTATCCCCAATCTTATACTTTTGAGACCGGAGATAAGATGGTCGATCTTCTGGTGTTCAAGAAAGATTTAAAGAGTTATATCCGGAAGCTGAATTTAAAGCTCAAGAGAGTCGAACATATTGTTTTTGTTCTAAAAATTTCCCCGGATTGGTTATTCTATCCTTCAGTTCTTTTGGAGACCGTTTTGGAATCCATTCCTTTTATAAGAGATTCCGCCAGTACCTCAGTTTATGTGATTCAAAAAAAATGAAGTTTTAACGTATTTAATATCACTGGAAAAAACTCTTGACTTTAAAATGGTAACTCGATAAACTATTAAATAACGGAGGAAAGAGATGAATACACTTAAAACCGCATTTTTTCTTACCCTTTTAACCCTGCTTTTAGTTTTTATCGGCAGGCTCTTAGGTGGTAATTCCGGGATGATAATTGCCCTAATCTTTGCAGCGGTCTTGAACTTAGGGAGCTACTGGTTTTCAGATAAGATCGTCCTGAGAATGTATCGGGCTCAAAAGATAGAAGAGAGTGACAATCCCAGATTGTATAGAATCGTCAAGAATATTGCTTTGCAGTCAAAACTCCCTATGCCTAAATTATATATTATCCCCTCAGATTCACCCAATGCCTTTGCTACTGGAAGAAACCCTCAGCATGCTGCAGTGGCAGTTACTTCAGGGATTATGAGGATTTTAAATGAGGAAGAATTGGAAGGGGTTTTAGCTCATGAGATGGCTCATATAAAAAACAGGGACATACTTATCGGCTCAATCGTGGCAACTGTGGCTGGAGCTATAAGTATGCTGGCGCAGATGGCTCAATTCGCTTTTATCTTTGGAGGAGGACGGAGTGATAGAGAAGACAGGGGAGGGGGTTTAGCCACATTATTTTTGGCAATTTTAGCCCCAATTGCAGCTCTTTTAATCCAGATGGCAATTTCCCGCTCACGCGAATATCAGGCAGACGAAAATGGTGCCAGGACCAGCCATAAGCCATTATATTTAGCTAATGCCTTAAAGAAGCTCTCTTATGCTTCCCAGAGAATCCCGATGGAAGCCAACCCCTCAACTGCTCATTTATTTATAGTAAACCCGCTTTCTGGTAGAGGGATGGCTAATCTTTTCAGCACCCACCCCCCCTTAGAGGAAAGGATTTCCAGGCTGGAGGAGTTAGCTAAGCGATTATGATTAAAATATCTTTTTCAAGCGGTGAAAGGTTTTTCACCGCTTTTTTAGTCAAAACTTTTGCATAAAAAATTTTTTGAAGGGATTTTGGAGTGCGAACCTTTAGGGTTTGACAAACAATTCGCTTATTTTTCAATACATTAAGGGTGAAGCTAAAGCTTTACACTCCAGTTACCCCTTAAAAAAATTTGGTTTTTTTCAGATCTCTCATTTTAAGATTTTGACACTACTATGGAAAACTACTGGATACAGATAATTTTGATCATAGCCCTGATCTTAGCTAACGGTTTTTTTGCCAGCTCGGAGTTCTCCTTAATCTCCTTGCGCAAGAGCCGGGTGAAAGAGCTAGTCGATTCAGGTAATAAAAAAGCTCTGTTAGTGCAGAAACTCCAGTCGGAGCCGGAAAAATTCTTAGCCACAGTTCAGATCGGGGTTACTTTAGTTGGAACTTTAGCCTCAGTGGTCGGTGGTGCCAAAATAGTTGACCTTTTAATCCCCCTTTTAAGAAAATTGCCTTTTGAGTTTATCCAGAGGTGGAGCGAATCCATTTCTATCGCCATTGTAGTTATAGGCATCGCTTATCTTTCCCTGGTTATTGGTGAGCTGGTTCCTAAATATATAGCCTTAAGATACTCGGAGAAAGTTGCCCTGCGAGTAGCAGGACCGATTCGTTTCCTTTCACGGATTTCCTTTGTTTTTATCAAGACACTCTCATTTTCTACCAGAGGCTTGATGAGACTTTTTATTGGAAAAACACCTAAGGAGCCACCCTTTATCTCTGAGGAGGAATTGAAATATATAGTGACAGAGGGGAAAGACAGGGGTATCTTTGAAAAGACAGAGGCTGAGATAATCCACAGCGTTTTTGAGTTCACTGATACAACTGTTAAAAGGGCAATGACCCCCAGGACTGAGATAGTAGGTTTAGAGATAAGCTCAGACCAGAAAACAGTATTACGAACTGTGACAGAAGAGGGTTATTCCCGCCTGCCAGTTTATAAGGATAACCTGGATAATATTCTGGGAATTATTCATGCCAAAGACGTTATAACCATCTTACAGCACAGCGACCTGATTATCCTTGAGGATATAATAAGAAAACCTTATTTTGTGCCGGACTCTATGAAGATAAGTGAGCTTTTAAGGGAATTTCAGAAGAGAAGGTCTCAGATGGCTATAGTCTTAGACGAATTTGGAGGGACAGCTGGACTTATAACCTTAGAAGATATAATCGAGGAAATAGTGGGAGAAATAGAGGACGAATATGATGAGGAAAGAAAAGAGATAGAGATTTTAGCTGATAGTTCTGCCATTGTCCGGGGCTCCATTCCCTTGAGGGAATTGAACGAAAAACTCAAGCTCAATTTCCCAGAGGAAAAATTTGAGACCTTAAACGGACTTTTAATTAACACCTTGGGAAGGATACCCATCTTAGATGAAAAAGTAGAGCTTTTCGAGTTGAATTTCTACATACTCGAGAAAATGGGGCATCACCTGCAGAAGATAAAAATAAGTAAAATAGAGAAGGAAAATGTTTGAGAGTATCATCGAACCAATAGGAAGATGGATAATCGAGATCATTTCCAGCCTGGGCTATTCCGGGATAGTCTTGACTATGGGGATAGAATCTGCCTGTATCCCTTTACCCTCCGAGATAATAATGCCTTTTTCCGGATATTTAGTATTTGCGGGGAGATTTAGTCTTTTCTGGGTCTCAGTGGCTGGTGCCTCCGGGTGTGTGATAGGTTCTTTAGCCGCATACTGGGCAGGAATCATATTAGGAAGACCTTTTATAGAAAAATATGGGAAATATATTTTGATCTCTCATCGGGATTTAGCTACTGCAGACAGATGGTTTAAAAGATATGGTGATTGGGCCATCTTTTTTTCCCGTCTTCTGCCGGTGATAAGGACTTTCATCTCCTTACCGGCTGGAATTGCCAGAATGAACTTCCCCAAATTCATTTTATATACTTTTTTAGGCTCTTTACCCTGGTGCTTTGCCTTAGCTTTTATAGGAAAAATCCTGGGAGAAAACTGGCAAAATATCAGGACTTATTTCAGAGGAGCAGATATTATAATCGTTATTGTTATAATCTTAGCAATTGCATTTTTTATCTATCGGCACTTAAATTTCAAAAAAAGCTCTAATCATGTTTAAAATATGGCTCTTTTGATTTATTTTTTACACCCCTCCCTTGATTGCAGGGGTAAGGGGAGTGTGAAAAGCTGATTTTTTGATATGAACTTTTTAAACTATTTTCTAACCGTCTTTATCTCTCTCTTTTTACTAGTGGATGTGATAAGTAACGTCCCTATCTTTTTATCCTTAACTCAAGGATATGAGAAAAAGGAAAGAAGGGATATGGCTAAAAAAGCAATCTTGATTGCTTTATTAGTCCAACTGCTGTTTGTCATCTTCGGGAATTATATCTTTCGCTACTTGGGAATAAAGAACTATTCTTTCTCCATCGCTGGAGGGATTTTGCTTGCCATCGTAGGGGTAGAGATGCTCTTTGGCCACAAAACCAGAACCGAATACCAGGAGGAAGATAAAGCCGAAGAAAAGGAGAATATCACCATTGTCCCCTTAGCCATACCTTTGCACACCGGTCCCGCTTCCATCTTGGCTGGTATGATTCTTTTTAACCAGCCGGAAAAATTCGACCTTAAAGGAAATGAGCTTTATCTTTTCAAAGCCCTTTTCATCTTATCCACGATTTTAGTCTATGCCCTTTCACTTTTCATTCTTCTGAGGTCCGATTTGATCTTGAAGTTTCTCAAACAAATAGGGATGAAAGTAATGATCCGCATAATCGGGCTTTTAATCCTTGCTCTTTCAGTCCAGTTCGTAATAAACGGGATAAAAGAGGCATTGGGGTGATTCGGGAATCGAGAGTAAACCCATTCCATTTATTTACTTGACTTATTCAGGGATTATATTAAATTATCTTCAGGAAGGGGAAGGAGATTTACATGAAAGAGTTTAAAATAATCTGGTTAGGGGTGTTTATTTTTGTTTTTTTCTATGCTCATTTAGGAAACCCTTATGAGAAGAACCCTGCAGAACTCATATTAGAAGAAGGTTCAAATACTTGCCTTTGCAGGGGAGACATTGACCATAATGGAGTTATCAATCGACATGACGAGAAATTGATGTATAAGGTAATTCAGGGAGAAATAAAACCTCCTCTTCCCTTAGAGTGCGGTGACCTGAATTACAATGGCATCCCTTATGAGATTGCGGATTATGTAATCTTAAAAAATTGGGTCAGCCAGCATCACGCGATCCAGTGCAAGAAACAAAAATTAACCCTTGCTTCTCTAAAAATCTCTGAGATTCAAGGAAAACCTTGCGACAAAATTAATCTACCAGTTTTTATTCAGAATGATATGCAGGTAGCGGCTTTTGATTTACAGATCGAGTTTAATCCAACTCTTTTATACTTCAAGGGTGTTGAGAGGGGAGAGGCTTTAACTATAAAAGATTCCACAGGAACTTACCAATGGGAGTACTTAACCTATCGTCAGTTACCCATATTTGATCCTTTCCTCTACAGATTAGAGATTTTTGGGGTTTTTGACTACAAAGATAATCATACTGGAATCCCTCTTCAACCCGATACAAATTTCGTTGAATTAGCCAAAATCAAATTTCAAATCACCTGTGACAACAATCTTTTGGGAACTCAAATTCCGGTTGACTTTTACTGGAATCCTTATACCTGTAACGATAATACTTTATGTGACAAAACCGGCACTATCCTATATGTCAGCAATGACACTTCCCAGTTTAATTTCAGCGATTGTGATACAAGCTCTGTGACTATTGCTGTCGTTCCTTCAGTAGATTTTGAAAATGGTTTTGTGAATGTCCCTGAGCCACCGACAGCACAGATTGGGGATATGAATTTGGATGGAATTCCATATGAGATTGGAGATGCGACCATGTTTGCCAATTATTTTCTGCAGGGAATCTCAGTTTTTACTATCGATCCCGGCAAGCAGATTGCTGATTCCGATATAGATAGGAATGGAACTGTCTTAACCCTCTCAGATTTTTTACTTTTAGTCAGGATCATGCAAAAGAAAGCCTCGCCCGGAGATTCAACTGGAACCACTGATAAAATAGCTTATTTTAATTTTTACATAAGAGATTCTATCCAATTGTTCTCCTTTAATTCTGAAGCTCCCATCGGAGCTGCTCTGCTCACGTTCAACTGTTATGACTCAGCGGTTACTCCATATATTTATTCCACTGATATGGACCTCGGGTATAAGGTTGTGGATGGACAGTTGAGAATCCTGGTTTATAGCTTTGAGGACAAAGTGAACATACCTGAAGGTCCAGTAACTCTTTTAGCCATTCCTCGCAATCAGGGATGCGGATTACAACGCCTTGAGGTAGTGGATGACAAAGGAAGAGTAATGAAAGCAATATGGGGAACAACCGGGATTTCTGATCAATCTACCCAAGACTTACCAAAGACTTTTACTCTATTTCCAAATTATCCTAATCCATTCAATCCCGATACTTATATCGAGTATGCTCTTCCTACTGACTGCCAAGTAACTCTTGTAATTTACAATATTTTGGGACAGAAAGTCAGGACTTTGATTAATAGTTATCAAGATGCTGGTTTCAAATCTGTAAGATGGAACGGAGAAGACGATTCAGGGGATCAGGTTTCTGCCGGCGTTTATTTTTACTCTATAAAAGCCGATAATTTCAGACAGACTAAGAAGATGCTCCTTTTAAAGTAGGAAATTGAAAAGTCTGCTAAAGGTAATTTAATCAGTATTAATCTGCCCACCTTTTTTTGGTAAAACATAAACGAGGAATAATGGGGTTTTTAATCCTTGCCCTTTCAGTTCAGTTCGTGATAAACGGGATAAAAGAGGCTCTAGGGTGATTTGAGTCGGTTTGGGAGTTGGATTTCCCGAACTAGTTCTGCAATTACATGGAGAAATTCCAATTCCCGCACGAATGAAAATTCAAAGAAATCAAAAATACTCTGTGAAAATATCTCTTGACAAAGAGGTTTCATCAATAATAAATTGGAACCTATCAACTTAGAGTTAAGAATTTCTTCAATAGAAAAACCTATGAGGATAGGAAGCACAACCTTCTCCAATGCAAAAAAGAATGAATAACAGTTTATTAATTATTTTTTAAAAGGAGGTAAAGATGAGATTTGTTAAAACAGTTCTTAGTAGTTTAGTTGTATGGATGCTGTTTACCCATTCTGCTTCTGCTAAAACTTTAGAAGGGAATAGTGTTGTTCTAAGAGAGCCTATCTTAACCCCGAAGGCAGCTTCAGAATCGATTATCTGTTCCGGGAGCTCCGGTGGAACAAATGGCTATGGTTATACCTGGATAGATAGCGATACCACAAGCGGACCAACTTATAACTGGATAGAGATTAGCACCATCGGAACAAGGATACAGGATTACCAATGGTATTCACCAGGTTCTAATCCACTGGATGATGGAACTGCAGGACCTTTTCCTATCGGTTTTTCATTTCAATACAATCATTCTGTTTTCGATTCAGTTTACATCGGTACAAATGGTATTGTCTCTTTTTCTGATAACGACCTTACCAACCAAGGATATTTTTACGCTGGCGCTCATATTCCTCAAATGATCTTTCCCAATCCGTTAGCTGTTTTTTGGAACGATCTTAGTTTGGACCCGAATGCTGGTTATGGAGGAGGTGATATATATTACTGGTCAAACTATTTAGATACCTTCATAGTCGAATACAAAAACGTGAAACCTTATTCGGACAGCCTTACCTCGGATAATGTTACTTTTCAGATAATCTTAACCAGGAGTGATTCGTCCATCAACTTTCAATATCAATCAGTAGTTACACCAAACGCATGGTATAATTATAATCGAGCTCATCTGGATTCTTCCGCGGTAATCGGGATTCAGGACCAAACTACACAGGTGGGGCTCCAATACTTCAACGGAGACAAAACAAAACCGTGGTTTACCTGTTATACAAACCTGCCTCATTCTGGTCTGGCGATAAAATTCGAGAAGACCCTCCAAATAGACTATAATCTCCTGGTGAGTAAATCACCTCTGGATGAATACTTTGACACGAAGCCCTATTATGACCCCTACCTCTTATACTATATCAGGGAGGTTGGAGAGGAGTTTGATAATAACACGGTAAAGGTATTTAACATAGGCAATTATCCCGAATCAAATTTTTCTGTATTCTGCCTCATCTCAGTGCTGGATTCTTTAGGAAATCCTCATACTATTGACTATACTTCAGTTTTAGTTCCTACCCTCCTTTTACCAGATGATTCATCTGAGGTGGTATTTAGCACCGGTTGGCAACCAGAGGTACGTGGTTTTTATCTGGTCACTTATGGAGTAGCGCTTGCTACAGATCAATTTCCTTCGGATGATACTACTAAGGGTTTACTTTTGGCAGAAAGAACTAAATTTAGATCAAACTGGGCACAGACTGTCCCTATCTGCGATGGGAGAATAGAGTCAGGTGAATGGGACGACGCTTTTAAATATGATATATCTAAGTTTGCCGCACCAACAAACATATCTGGGATGAGAGCACCTTACTATGATTCCCTGGCTTGCTTTGCTTATGTAAAAAATAATTATGATTATCTCTATTTTGCATTTGATGTTCCTAAGGATACTCACGATACCCAATACGACAATGCGGCATTATACTTCGATGATAATGGAGATGGCTGGTTTGAAGCTGATTCTTCTGAGGGGAACTTCTATGTTTATAATCGGATAGATACAGAAAGCGATACATTATACTTTATTGCGCACGTTTCCACACAAAGTTGCCAGGCTAATAGAATAAACATTAAGCACGGCATACCAGATTGGGAATTTGCCATCTCTAAGAATAACGGACAACAGCAGTTCGAGATAGCAATTCCCAGAGGAACTGACCCTAAATGGGAATTGAACTTTATACCTGGTGACACCTTAAGAGTAGCCCTGGCGTATATTGATAGGGCGGATAGTTTATATTTGTGGGGTTATTGGTATTATGGAAATTACGTAGCCTACTGGCCTGCGATGAGTATATTTTCCTGGAACCCCTGCAAGATGGGGAAAATTTATATAGGCTTTTTGCGCGGGGATGTTAATAAAGATGAAAAGGTGTCTTTATCAGATATAGTTTATCTGATAAATTATCTTTTCAAGTTTGGACCACCGCCCCTATGCCCACCTGCACCTTATTTATCCTGTGCTGATCCTAATTGTGATGGGAAAGTATCGCTTGGTGATATTGTCTATTTAATTAATTATCTTTTTAAGTTTGGACCACCGCCTTGTAATTAAAGCAGTTTAGAGTTTATGATTTTGTTGTAGGAGTTCGAAATTTTAAACCTTTACAGACTTTTTGGTTGTCGAGGAAACCGACGAATAGAAGTAGTCATCCAATTTATTAGGCTCATTTTTGGCTCGATAAATCGAACAACCGTGTTACCATTAATGCGGGTTAACATTCTTGATTTACACTTGAAATTCTCTCCCTGAAAAAAATAATAGCGGCGAAGGGATTCGAACCCCTGACCAAAGGATTATGATTCCCTTGCTCTGACCAACTGAGCTACGCCGCCATTTCGTTAAAATATTTACGATAAAAAACAAAGATTGTCAAGCGAAATGTATTTGGGATTGGACGATCCTCCCCTCTTAAATGGCAAGGCCTTTAAGGATAGAAAGATGGGTATCGATTTGAGTTCGATTAATCGAATCAATGCATTTAATCCGCTTATTGAGGATCGGGGCATGATTTATCAATCCTTTCCTTAATCCAGGAGATTAAAGGTTGACAACCAGATGAGAATTTATTTTATTGCTGGAAAATACATCAGCAAAAGGAGAAAAAATGGGCAATCTAAATCCAAAAAGAAAAATAGTTCAAACTGAAAAAGCTCCTAAGGCGATTGGACCCTATAGCCAGGGGATAAAACTTGAAGAACTGGGTCTGGTTTTTACCTCCGGGCAGATACCTTTAGACCCAAAAACTGGGCAGATGGTTTCAGGAAGTATTGAAATAGAAACAAAACAGGTCTTAGAAAATCTAAAAGGTGTTTTAGAGGGTGCGGGCTCAGCTTTAACCAAAGTAATCAAGACCACGGTTTATTTAAAAGACATTAAAGATTTCCCTTTGATGAACGAGGTCTATGCCCGGTATTTTAAAGAGAACCCGCCCGCCAGAACAACCATTGCCGTAGCTGATTTGCCCAAAGGAGCGAAAATAGAAATAGAGGCGGTGGCGGTGGTATAATTTTTTTCGTAGTGCGAGGCTTTAACCTCGCTTAGTTTTAGCGACCCTGTCCTACGGTGGCTACGCCAGACGTAGTCTCCGTCACCAGGAAAAGGATCGCACTACCAAATTTGTAGGGCAGGGCTTTTTGCCTTGCGTTAGATATTGATATTATTCTAAGAGAAACGAAAAACCATATTTGCCCGGAGGAAAGCACAAAAGACCTTGACTTTTTGAGGAATATAGGTATAATATAACTGAACTAAAAAGTGAACAAAAAAACAAAGAATAAATATAGGCAAATATATACCCGTATTTCTGTATGAACAAACGATATAATGACCAAAGCGAAAATTTATTTTGTCAAAGACTGGTATTGAAGATATGAAATAAATTGAATAACAAGGATAAAACAGAAGAGGAGGTTTTAAAATATGAGTATTAGTGAGGTGTTTCCTAATCCAACTGTGAAAAAAGTGATTTTACAGATTAGATTTCCTAATCTATTTTATATGGAAAATAAAATAGGTGATTTGCAGATGAAGATAATGAAAGAATTCCCTGAGTCTGCTCTTTTATACCGTACACAGATTGTTGTTGCAGACTTAGGACCAGAAGAAAAACCTAGTGATTTTGATAAGGCGAAAGGGAAAAAGATATGGCAATTTACATCTAGCAAGGATGTCAAGCTAAATATATTAAACGACTCATTGGATATATCTTCGGAGTATCACAAGACTTATAATTTGGGGGAAGCAGATAAATTTAGAGATGTCATCAAATTTGTACTGGATTGCTTTCTCGAAATTGCAGCAATACCAATCATCAATCGTATTGGTTTAAGATATATTGATGAATGTCCCATCCCATCTAAGGACAATGACACATTCAGATCATATTACAACTCAGTTTTTCCTCTCGATAGATTTAATTTGGTTGATGCAAACGAGATGGATTTTAGAACCATGATCAAAAAGGGCGAATATTATTTACGCTATATTGAATCGCTGCAAAAAGCCGACGACGGATATAAATTAATTCTTGATTTTGATTCTTTTGGGGAAAAAATTGATCCAAAAGATTATCTGCAAGTTGCGGACTCCCTGCATACAATAATATCTGACGAATATGAGATAACAATTAAAGAACCTGTTCGGGTATATATGCGGCAAGTAAAGGAGAGTTAAAATGGAATTAGATAAGAGAGAATATGATTATAATAAGTTAAAACAGGAAGGGACTGGTGGTCCTGATATGCCGTCTGATTTCAAAACAATAGTTTATCCTTTTAATAAATATCAAATTACGATAAGACTAACTCAGGACAACAGGTTCATTGAAGTAATAGAAGTTAAAATCAATAAGGAATTTTTGTCACATAAACAAAAGATAAGTACTTCGGGTTCTATTGATGTTAGAAAAGATTATCCCGAATAGAGGATCTAAGTATGTTCTATCAGAAAGAAGAAGAAATGGATAAGGCATTACGATTTGGTGACGTCTTGAAGGGATATATATCAGTTATTCCAAAAATTAAGGAGCCATTTTTGGATAAACTGAATTACGATTATAATCTCAATATTGAATTACCGTTCTTCTCAGTAGCACTTT
>Ga0315291_10005135_pt1 | contig 16500 bp, 18 predicted proteins | sample YL17G12_20_MG_FD_203070 | JGI IMG/M metagenome (GOLD analysis project Ga0315291, IMG submission 203070) | Sediment microbial communities from Yellowstone Lake, YNP, Wyoming, USA - YL17G12_20 | ecosystem: Environmental > Aquatic > Freshwater > Lake > Sediment | place: USA: Wyoming | collected...
CTTTGAAGTAAGATGAAGGCACCGAGCAATTGCCGGCTTCATCTTGGGCATAAGCAAAAACCGGCTGCAGGAACATGCCCAAAAAGTTTTGAGGATAAGGAGAATAATCCAGATTAACCTGGCCGGGGCCAAGTCGGGAGCCAATTTCTTGGATGCGGCAATCCAGGTCAAAAAAATTCAGCATACAGACATGGATAGTCTCGGACTCATCCACGCCAGAGACTTCGAGGGTGGCGGTGTTTCCGGTGCGGATAAATTCTCCGAGTTCAGGCTGGGTGGGCATGTTAGCTCAACTTTCCGGGCGGAGGATGGAGCCGGCGGCCTGGGCCTTGGCTGCGTCTTTAGTTTTGTTGCCCATAACCGTGTCGGTCAAAATTCTCAAATAGGAATCTGAATAAGGATCATCGAACCGGAAAAGGGCGATGATCTCGTCCACGGTCTTGAGCCGGATCTGGGAGTTTCCCTCCCGGGTTTCCAAGCCTTCGTCCAGCGCCGCGCCGGAATAACCGATGGCAAAGGGCACCCTCATGCCCTGGCCTCCGTCTGACGCAAACCGCCGTCCGGGTTGAACACCTGGTCGCGGTAGCAGAGCCAGTGTCGTTCCTCAATGGCCCGGGAGGACAAGTGGCCGCAAACTAAGGAAGGATCCACCACGATCTCAAAGCCGGCGGCCTTGACCTTGCGACAGAAGGACACGTCCTCGGTCACCGTGGTCTCGCCGGTCTTTTGGTAGCGCTCGTACTCGAACCAGGGAGGCGCAACGGCCTCGAAGACCTCCCGCCGGATCAAAGTCGCGCCCATGCCTACCACGTCGCACCCGACCGACCGGCGGTCCGGGCCATACCAGATGGGGTTCATCAGTTGTTCGTCCGCAGCCACGTTTTTCCAGGAGGGCACGGGCTGATGCGGCGCAGCCTTCTTGAAGTAGAGGGCGCTCAAGATGCCGGTCTTTTCTCCGGCCTGGGCCAGACCCTGGATGAGCCTGGGGATCAGTTCTTGAGGAAAAACCATGTCGGCGTCCAGGAAGAGGAGGAGGTCGGCGCCGAGCTCCTGGGCGGCGTGGACCAGGCGGTTGCGGTTGAGGTCCAGCGGAAAGGCCCGGTTGAACAACTGCCAGAACTCGCTGACCCCGAGCTCCGAGAGCGCTCTCAACACCGAGGGCCGAAAGAGCGCAGCGTAGGAGATCAGGAACGGCGTGGGCACCCAGTCCCAACTGATCGGCACGCAGATCGCGAGTTTCATGGGGGTCCTTTCCGGAGCGGGCCACGGGTTTCAAACCCGTGGCCCACGGAAAAAGCGGTTTACGAAGTGGCGCAGCGGCGGAGCTGCCCGGTCTCGCCGGCCGCAGCGCCGTAGCGGCCCCAGCCGGCCACGGTCTCGGCATAGGCCAGGATGTCGGTCTCGCTGAGCACGGTCAAGTCCATGCGGATGCCGCTCTTGAGCTTGCGGCCGGGCAGGACCACGAAGTAATGCGAGGTGTCGGCCGCGCTCAGGTCCTGGGTCTTGAGGCGGGTGGTCACGGCCAGGCTGACGTTGAAGTTGAGCTCGGTCGCGCCGCTGTTGATCAGGCTGGTGTTGAGGGCGTTGCGCACCCGGGCCATGAGCTGGACCGGCGCCACCACCACGAAGCGGGAGTTGGCGTTGACGTCAAAGCCCTTGCCCTGGAGCTGGTCCAGGATCTCGGCGCAGGCGGAGTTGATGGTCTCGGCGTCGCGCACGGCCTTGGTGTCGGAAGCGCCGCCCTGCCAGCTCACGTCCGCGTCGGCCCGGCTCTTCGAGATCAGGTCGTAGTGGGCCTGGGCCTTGTTCGCATACCACTTGGCCCGGAACTCCTTGGCCGCATCCTCGATCTTCCAGTATTCCTGGTCGTCGAACCACAGCTTGGACCAACCCAGGGCCCCGCCGTAAAGGTCGAAGTTGACGGTGACCTTGTCGCCCGAGACCTTGTAGACTTCGGCTTTTTCGCCGGGGGCAATGGCCCGGAAGCTCAAGCCCGAGGACACGTCCACCAGGTCAAAGCCGTTCTTGGCCGTCGCCGTAAAGTCCACCCCCTCGAACACCTGTTCCCAGCCCAGGTCCGGCTCGTCCACCTGGTGAAAGCGGGCGATGGCCTCCGCCGCCGAGGCCGGGAAATCACCCGGAGTGGTGAACTCCTGAACCCTGGCCCGGAGCGCCGGGGCCGCCCGCCGGGGCCGATCCATGAAGTACTGCACCGCTTCCAGGAACTGGCGCGCGCCTTCCGGGCTGCTCAGGTCCGCCTTATTCCAATCTGCAATCATCTTGCCGCGCATGGTCTTCACTCCTTAGGAAAGCACGATGAGGTCCACTAAAACCTCGTCGTCGCTCTCGCCCGCGGCCTCCAGAGCCTTGCCGCAATTGGTGTTGCCGGTGGCCACGTCCGTGACTTTCTGGGCGGCGGCGTCGTAATACACGTTGGAACCTGCCGCCAGGGTGCGGCCGGTGCCGGTGGCCTTGGGCACCACGATCTTTTCCGCCTCGTAGACCAGCACGAAATCCGAACTGGTCCCGGCATCCTCCACCACCACGCCCAGCGTGTCGCCGACCACGGTCATGCCGCCGGCGCTCAGCGTTTCGCTGGTGCCGGTGGTGGCCTTTAACGTCTTCGCGCTCTCCAGCTTCGTGCGAAGCTTGAGCCCGCTCTCTGTTACCATGTTTTCCTCCTTTGTGGTTTCAGCGCTTGGCTGTCAACGAACAACTAAAGACCTGACCCCATGCCTAATTTTCCTTGGGGATCAAGGGATTCCTTTGCCAAGGTTGGGAAAGATGCTGGTCCGATTCGGGCGGAATCGGAAAACTTCTCTGGGAGGAGGGGACACCATCCGAATGGTGTCCCTCCTCCAAATGCTTCTGCACTTGCTCTTCCACCAACTTGGCGATTTGCTCCGAGACTCCAGAGGGGACACCATCCGAATGGTGTCCCCAGTCCGTTTGCTGCTTCAATTGGGCAAGCTCCGCCTCCAACTCCTGAATGCGCTGGTCCCGCTGCTGGAGCTGGTTCTCCAGGTGCTGCATTTTCTTTTCGGAGGGGACACCATTCGGATGGTGTCCCCCCTCCACCGGTTCGAACTCCTGCACCACCGCCAGCAGGCCGGCGCCCGGAAAACCCGGCGAAGCAAAAGCCCGCGAGCCCAGAGCCAGGCCCGTGACCCGGCGCACCGCTTCCACCAGCCAGCTCTCGTCCTTCCGCCGCCGCGAAAATTCCAGCTCGGCCTCGATGCTGCACGTGTCCAGCTCGCCGGAGCGAATCCGTTCGCGGGCCTCTGGGTCCGCGATGTAAGCCACGCCCAGGGCATGGAGCCGGCCCTTTAGCCGGCGCACGGTCGCGGCCACGATCTCGCCGACCTTTCTCCGGGGCGAGTTGTCCGCATTGTGGAAGAGATAGACCGGCGCCTGCGCCAGGTGCCGCGCCAGCTCGCGGATGCGCTCGGCGCTCCAGCGCTTCTTGGTGCCTCGTGGCACAGAGGGGACACCATTCGGATGGTGTCCCCCCGCGCCCCTAGATAAAATTCGGCCTCGGCTTTCGCCTTCATGACCGGCGGTGAGCGCCACGAAGCAGGGATGGGGATCATGGGCCTTGATCGCCTGATAACGCTCCTCGCCGATCAGCGCTCTCACTTCGTCCCGCGCCATCTCTTGCACCGGCGCGCACAGATAAACTTTCTCCGAATTCACTCCGGCTCCTCCTCGAATCCGGCCCCATCAAGGTCACGGCCTTCCAGGTCAGCTTCTTCAGCCTCGGGCTCAATGTCGGGCAAGAGGCTCAGCAAGGTCTTGAGCGAAATCGCGCCTTTCTCCCAGAGCGGCAGGTAGAGCGCACTCAAACGGTCCACTTGCGCCTGGGTGATGAACTTCATCCGCGGCTCGACCCCGCCGGCCTGGAAAGGCGCCTTGTCCGAGGCCAGGTTCAGATTCCGCAGCCGCACCGCCTTGTCGAAGAGGTCCTTGAACCCGCCGATCCAGCTCCGCTGCTCGGCGATGCTGACCAGGGCCACCGGCTCCATGGTGTTTTCAGCAGTGGCTCGGTTGCTCATGAATTCGGGGAAACCCAGGAACTGGACCGGCACGCCGGCCCCGCCGGCCAGGATCTTGACCTTGGTCTCGATCTCCTGGCGGATGCTCTCCACCCCGGCCGAGTCCATGCCCACCAGACTGAATTCGGCCGGCCCGGCAAAGACCTTCCCAATTTTCCAATTCACCCCAGGGCTGAGCAGGCGATCATACAGGTCCTTGGCCTCTTGCAAGTCTTCGGTGCGGAAATAGGGCGTGGGCGAGGCGAAGTAGCGGTTGATCTGGCGCCAGTCGCGCAGCGCCTTGTCAATGTCCTCCGCCTCGACCAAAAGGCCGGAGAGGGTGGGGATGCCTTCGCGGCTGTGGATGCGGGCGTTGAACTTAATCAAGACCGCGCGCTCGGCCGGGATCACCACTTCCTGGCGGTCGTTGCCCGGCCGGCGGTAGCGGATGCGGAGGATCCGGCTGTAGAGTTCGTCGTCGTAGTCCACCTCGTAGCGGGTATCGTTCCAGGAGAGGAAGCGGAGGCGGACGTTGCCCGCCTCCGCGTCCCACTCCAGGATGAGGAGCACCTGGCCTTCCAGCTCTTTTTCCACCGCGAGCGATTGGCCGAATTGGCCGTCGAGCTCGTTCAGGCGGACCATCTCCTGGATCAAGGCCAGTTCCCGGGAAAAAGCGGACGGGTCGCGGGCTACTGCTTTGAGGCCTCCGGCCATGGCAAGGGCGGCGCGGGTGTCCACCAGGCGCTGGATGAGCTGGTTGCCGTAGCGGGCATAGCCCTTGTACTTTTTCACCAGCTCTTCGACCAGCTTCTCCCGGCTGTCGTAGGGGTTGGGAGAGGCGGACGCGGTGAGCGCCTTTTCGCCCGCCGAGAAGGTGAGGATGTCGGTGATATACTCCTGGCTCTTGGCCAGCTTCACTTCCAACTCCTCGATCCGCTTTGTCTGCGACCTTTTCCCGAACACGCTCTCTCTCCTTGCCTATGTAAAAATGTTGCAGTTTTTAGGGAGGAGAAGAGGGAAAATCCACAGATTACGCCGATTTCGGGGATTTCTCGGAGAGAAGGCAGAGGGGAGAATGAGAATGTTTAAACCCAGAGCTTCTAGCGCGGCGGAGCCGCAACCCAACGCCGAAGCAACGTGAACGTGAACGGATCATCCGCAAAAGCTAGGTAATCGGGGTGTCAGTGGTGTGGGGTGGGATTCATCCGACCCTGGTGCCGGAGACGGCGCTGGCGGCCGATTACATGGACTACATCGTGACCGGCGAGGCGGAGGAAAGCGCGGTGAATTTCGCGCAGGCGCTGCGGCAAGGGCGCTTGCCGGAAGGGGTGCCGGGCGCGGACCGTGCCCCGGATGGTGCCGGACTGGCAATACGCGCTGCTCCGCCGGAGGTTCCTGGCCGGGCAAGGTCGGGGCCCGGTGGAAGAATTCTTAGTCAAGCGACCGCGGCTCGGCCTTACCTGATCGCTAATTAAGCAAGATTTTCATCACAAAGACACCGAGAGCACAAAGTAAGATGTATTACAATCTTAATCGGCTGGGAGCCGGACCTTTAAGGTTACAGCACCGAATCCTAACGCAGCTTTGAGTTGCTTCGGATACTGACAAAAGCAGTTGTGTTTAATAAAATTAACTTTATTAAACACAAATTAGTTTGTCTGCAGTGCGCTCCTTTCAATCATTATTTCTCTGTAATATCAATAAGTTGCTGGAAGATCAAAACCGCCGCCCGCCGACCTCTGCCCGGTCTGAGATCTTGGATAATTCTCTCTTTTTTTAGGACACTTAGAATGTGGTAAGCGCTTTCCTTGGGGATTTTCGACCGTTTGGCAAAATCGGCGCTCCGAAAGACGGGCCGGTCAAAAATCGCATCAATAGCTTTGATGGTATATTGAGAGCGGATAGCCTTTGGGACCTCATCCTTCATGCGGTCATGGAGCGCAATGATGCTTCTGGTTTTTTCCGCATTGATCCCGGCCTGGTCTCTCACCGCAGTCAGGAAGAATCGGATCCAGCCGTTCCAATCATTTTGCCGGGAAATGGCCCGCAACCGCTCATAATACTCATCGCGGTGCTCTTCCAAGTAGGAACTCAAGTAGAACATGGGACTGGACAAGAGCCCTTTTTCGAATAGGAACACGGGGATCAAAATGCGTCCGATCCTCCCATTGCCGTCCAGGAAGGGGTGAATCAACTCGAACTGGGCCTTGGCGATCGCCAGTTGGACCAGCCGGTCCTTTTCCTCGGCGTGGAGATACTTTTCCAGATTATCCATGCCCGGCCCCACCCGGTCCGCGGAGGGCGGAACAAAGGTGGCCGTCTCCATGCTGCATCCCGGCGGGCCGATGAAATTCTGGATGCGGCGGAACTCCCCAGGGGCCCGGTTCCTCCCCCGCGCGCTGTCCAAAAGGATCGCATGCAATTCCTTGATCAGGTTTAAACAAAGCGGGCGCTCTTGAAGCTTTTTCACCGCCGTCGCCATGGCCCGCCGATAGTTGAGAATCTCCTGGATGTCGAATTGCTTGCCGGATTCAACCGATACCCCGGGGTCCGCCTCGTATTCCAGGACTTCCTCCATACTGGCCTGCGTTCCCTCGATCCGCGAAGACAGCACGGCCTCTTGAGTGGTGAGAGGCGACAACAACACTGCCGGATTGACGATGCTCTGCAACATCCCGTCATCGCGGGCCAGGGCCGCGTTGGCCTGACCGATTAAGGTAACGTGCGCGGCCCAGTCAACTTGGTCCAGCGGCAGCCGCTCCGGCTCATAGGGATTCATCTTCCAACCTCCAGCAAAATCGTAAAAAAATCGGGATCAGATCGTTACTTTAAACTTAGGGCTCCTGATGCCACAGCTCTACGAACTTATTCTCCGGCTTGGTCAAGACCGCTTCGCCCGAGTTATCACCCTTCAGGTATTTGTTGAAGAACGCGACCGAGTAATCCTGGTAGGCCTGGGCCTTTTCCGCGAAATGGGAACGGAAGCCGGGCAGCACCCAGCCGGCGGCGCTGACGTTAAGGGTCATGTCGGCGATGGTCATGTGGTCGGTCTTTTTCAGGCGGAGGACGTATTTGGGCGCCGGCGCGTGTTCGTAAAAGGTCCAGATCGGATCCCAGGGCACTTCCATGCTCTTGTTGTCGCCGGTGATGATCATGACCGGGATTTTGATTTCAGCCGCGGCGCGATCGAGGTGCGGGAAAAAGGCGGCCGGACCGAGCGGCAGTATTGCCTTCACCCGCGGGTCCCGGGACTGATACGGGTTGGAATTGCGCACGTAGTCCAGGCAGCAGGGGTTGGGAATGCGGTCCAGATCGAGTTTCTCGAAGTCGCAGCCTTCCGGGTTCTGGTCTTCGGGTTGATCGCAGAAGAAGGGCACGCCGCCGACCATGAGGGAAGTAAAACCTCCCAGGGAATGGCCGGTGACGCCGATCCGGTCCGGGGCGATCTTGCTATACAGAAATGAAGATTGGTCGCCGTTCCAGTGCAGGGCCTGGTCAATGGCGGCCTTGGCCTCGTCCGGCCGGTAAGAGAAATCAAACCCGGTTTCCTTGAACCGGTCGCCGAAGAGGGCAAACACCGACCCGGAAAGGTTGCCGCCGGACTTGACCGCGGCCCAGGCGATCTGGCCGGGGGTGATGTCCGGCTCGCGGTCCAGGTGGCACATGGCCGAGTCCTCATGGTCCGGCGCCACCACCACGTAGCCGAAGCTGGCCAGGTTTTCGGTGTAGAAGATAGACTGGGTGCCGCAGCCGCCCATGCCGTGCGAGAAAAGGATCAGCGGATACGGCGCGCCTTTGTCGTCCAGGGGCGCGTCGGCCAGAGCTTGGCCCTGGACCTTGCCGATGTAAGGATAGGCCTTGGCGCCGGCCTCGGCTCGAGCCGGGTACCAGACAATGATCGCCATCTCCCGGCCCTGATACGGAATGTGCTCCAACCTGGCCCCCACGGGGTAGGGGCCTTTGGGCGCAGGGATTTTCGCGCCCGCGCCGGCCCCGGCCGGAACGACGATCATCACCGCCAACGTCAAGGCTATATTTATGGCCGAAATTCTTTTGATCATCATGATCCCCTCCTTCAGGCAAGCTTCTTTCCAGAAATTGAATTCCTTATGGCAATTACCGCGGGAATTCAGCACCCATTCCATTCTATTCCTTACCGATCATCTTTTTCAAGAGCCGGCTTCGACTTGCCGCCCAGTTTCGGAGAAAGCCCTTGGGATTGCTTTCACGGGTCGGGGTGCTTATACTTAAAGTCAAGCGGTTGCAAAAGGGTTCTCCGATCGAGCCTGCCAGCGGCACCGATCGCCCGATCAAACCCGACCAGAAAGGTTTATGCGCAAAGATGGTTTCGATCATTGATCATCCGTTGATCAACTCGTTTCTGTTTTACCCTCGCCCGCTCCGGGTCGAAGATTTGCCTTCTTTGCCCCAGGGGTCGCTGCATACCATCTTGGTAAACGGCGGCGACCGGATCTCGGCCTACTGGTACCGGCCGCTGCCTGACCGGCCGACCATGCTCTTCTTCCACGGTAACGGCGAGGTGATTACGGACTACCTCTATGACTTTCACCGCGCCGTCGAGTTGGTGGGAGCCAACTTCGCGCTTGTGGATTACCGGGGCTATGGGCTGAGCCAGGGCCGGCCGAGCCTGAGCGCAATCCTGGAAGACGCCCACGCGGCCTGGGCTTACTTCACCGGCGAGCTCGGCCTCCAGGCCGGGCAGATCATCCTGATGGGCCGCTCCCTGGGCTCGATCCCGGCGCTGGAGCTGGCTTCCAGCCAAGGCCGGAATTGCCGGGGCGTCATCATCGAGAGCGGGATCGCGGGATTCAGCCGCTGGATCGAGACCATGGCGCCCATGCTGGGCGGCATCGGCCTCGATTTCCCGGCGCTCAAGCAGGCCTTCCAGGAGAGCCTGGACCACGAGGCCAAGATCAAGAAGATCACCCGGCCCCTGCTCATCCTCCACACCGAGCTAGATCAGATCGTGCCCTCCGGGAACGCCCGCGACCTCTATGCCTGGGCCGATCCTTCCCGCACCACCCTGAAAATCTTCCCCCTCGGCGACCACAACACCATCTTCTTCATCAACGCCGCGGAATATTTCCGGACCATCGCGGAGTTCATTCAAGGGTTGGCGGCTGGTGGTTGACGGTTAACGGTTTAAAGCTGGCGGCCTGCCCCGCGTTTCGCGTGGGCATGGCGAAAAAAGGAATTGATGGGTGTGCGACATGGTTGGTGACAATTTGACTTGACTCTTTTTTTTGCTCATGATATTGTAGTATTTGTAGCTACAAGAAGGAGGGAACCATGAACACGCTCGAAAGCTTACGTGAGAAAAGATCGCGCCTGCTCGAAGAGATCAACCGTCTCGGGGAGATGCGGCGCGGCTCGGTCACCGAGCAGTACTATACGGTGCAACATCAAGACGGCGCCCGGGTTCGGCAAGGCCCCTATTTCCTTTATTCCTACAAGGAGCAGGGGCGAACGATCTCCCGGCGTCTGCCCGATGCCCAGGCGGCTCGCCGTTACCGGGAAGAGATCGCCGCCTTCCGCCGCTTCGAGGAGTTGAGCGCGGAGTTGGTGACGGTCAGCCAGCAGCTCTGCGATCTTCGGGCGCGAGCCGAAGCCGCGACCCCGGAAAAAAAACGACGGAGTACATCTTGGCGGAAGTCCGGCGGGAGGTCGAGGGGTTGATCGCGCGCCTGATGGGGGAGCGAGAGCGGAAGGGGCGGCTGGATTTGGAGGCGAGCGAGGCTCTGGCCAAGACGGTGATGCTCCGGTGCGGCGTCCTCGTGCTGGAGGGGGTGTTGGCGGGGGAAGACGGGTCTTCGCTGGGGCGGTCCTGCCGATGCGGGGGGCAATTTCAAGACCGGAAACGGGTGGGGAAAACCGTGCTCACGGTGGTGGGTCCGCTCCGTCTGCTTCGCACCGTGCAGAGGTGTTCGCGTTGCGGGAGTTGGCGGGTGGCGGAGGACCAGGTGTTGGACGTGGAGAAGACGAGCTTTTCCCCCGGAGTGCGGCGGATGCTGGCGGAGACCGGGGCGGAGGTGTGCTTTGCCAAAGCGAAGCGAATGATCGCCCGGCTGGCGGGTTTGGACGTGACCGCGAAAGAGGTAGAACGAGTGGCCGAAGCGGTGGGGGCGGAGATTGTGGGCTGGGAGGCGGGCACCTCGGCGGCGGCTTTGGAATCGCCGGCGGTGCTCTATCTGACGGCGGACGGGACCGGCATTCCGGTGCTGAAACGGGAGACGGCGGGGCGGAAGGGCAAAGCCGCGGACGGGATCGCGCGGACACGGGAGGCCAAACTGGGCGCGGTCTTCACCCAGACCACCACCGATGCGGAAGGCAACCCGGTCCGGGACTCCGCTTCCACGAGCTATCTGGGCAAGATCGAAGCCGTGGAAAACTTCGGTCCCCGCCTGTATGCGGAGGCGGTGCGCCGAGGGGTGGAGCGAGCGAAGCAGGTGGTGTTTATCGGGGACGGGGCCACCTGGCTGTGGAACCTGGCGGAGGAACAGTTCCCGGGCGCGGTTCAGATCGTGGACTATTATCATGCCGCCGAGCATCTGGGGGCTCTGGCCCAACTGCTGTACCCGGAAGACGAGATGGGCCGCCGGCGATGGCGGAAGCCGTTGGAGAAGCTGCTTTGGGCCGGGAAGATTGAGGAGTTAGTGGGCCAATTGCGGGAGGTGCGTGTGCGGGGCCGAAAGCGGGAAGCGATGGAAAAAGGGATCAGTTATTTGGAGAAAAATCAGGGGAGGATGCGGTATGGAGCATTCCGGCGGCAGGGATGGTTTATTGGGTCGGGCGTGGTAGAGGCGGGGTGCCGGAGTTTGATTGGAGGTCGGCTCAAACAATCGGGGATGCATTGGACGGTGGGCGGGGCCAACGCTGTGCTGGCGTTACGCTGTTGCCTGGAGTCAGGGAGGTTCGAGGATTACTGGGAGTCGAGGCGGGTGGAGTGATCACCAATCATGTCGCACACCCGGAATTGATCCAGGACTTGATTTCTGCACCCCAATGGGGTACAATCGTTCCCACAATGGGTGCAATAGCGGGACAGGATCGCCTTGCCGCAGTCCTCTTCGGCAAAACCCGCCGGGCGCTGCTCGGCCTTTTCTATACCCACGTGGACCAGGCTTTTTACCTTCGCCAGCTCGCCCGGAGCGCCGGCGCGGGCATGGGCGCGGTCCAGAGAGAGGTGCAAAAGCTGGTCGCGGCCGGGCTGATTCGCCGGCAGGCGCAAGGTCGGCAGGTCTATTACCGGGCCAACCCCGATTGTCCAGTTTTTTTGGAACTCAAAAGCCTGGTGGTCAAGACCCTGGGCCTCGGCGACGTGCTCCGCGCCGCGCTGACGCCGCTGGCCGAGCGGATTCAGTTCGCCTTCGTCTTCGGCTCGTGGGCGGCCGGCCGGGAGCGGGGGCCAAGCGACGTGGACTTGCTGATAGTGGGCCAGGTCACCTTCGCCGAGGTGGTGGCCGGGCTGGCCCCAGCCCAGGAAAAGCTCGGCCGCGAGATTAACCCAACGGTTTACCCGCCGGCCGAGTTTCGGAAAAAAGCGGTCACCGGCCACTATTTCCTGAAACGGGTGCTGGCGGGCCCCAAGCTGTGGGTCCTCGGAGGCGAAAGTGAGCTTGCACGACTGGCTCCAAAACGGCTGGGTCGCTGAGCACCAGAGCAGCCGCGAAGAGATCGCCGACCTTTTGGCCATCGTGGAGCGCGACCTCGAAGATTGCCGCACCCCCGGACTCAGCCCGGCGTGGCGGCTCAACATCGCCTACAACGCCGCCCTGCAGGCCGCAGCGGCCGCGCTCGCCGCGGAAGGCTTCCGGGCCGGCCGCGAGGCCTACCATTTCCGTGTGATCCAGTCCCTGGCTTATACCCTCGGCTGGGACGCCAATCTCATCTCCCAACTCGACCATTTTCGGAAGAAGCGCAACCTGAGCGGCTACGAGCGGGCGGGGATGACCTCCGAGCAGGAGGCGGACGAGATGTTCGAGCTGGCGCTCCGGCTCCGGGACGAGGTCATCGCCTGGCTCCGCCGGCGGCATCCCCGCCTGCTCGGAAAATAAGGCTCGTAACCGCGAGCGCCGGTCCCGAGATCGCCACCCTGAAAATCTTCCCCCTCGGCGACCACAACACCATCTTTTTCATCAACGCCGCGGAATATTTTCAGATAATCGGGGATTTTATCCAAAGATTGAACGATTAGGTAGGAAACGAGAATCCAGCCTTCCCGGCTCCCTGGGAATTTCGGCGGTTTCTTGATTTATAACGCCGTAATTGCTTGAAGTTTTTCCAGGTATTCTCGAACCTTGGTCGCGCTCAGGTCCACGTCCTTGTAGTTGGGCATTTTCATTTGCACGGTCTTCTTATCCGCCAGGAAGATGGTGAACCCGTGCTGGAACAAATTTGCCAGCGCCTCACGTCGGCGCCCGTCGTTGAGCAGGTAAGCGGCCCGGGTCGGGTCGTTGGTCCGGACCCGGTGCGCGTCATCAAACTTGGGGTCGCCCAGCGTGAATTTCTTGAGCAGATCAAAGAAAAAGGTCTGCCGCTTATACCAAGGGACCTTGACCTCCACCCGGAGCCGGAAGTCGAGCGGCCGCATCTGTTCGACGATCAGATAAGGCGGAGTATACCGCGTGCGCGGCACCAGCCGCACCCTCTGCTCGACCTCATCCTTGCGCAGGGAAAGGTAGCCCCCTTTGAGGAAGTTGGACACGAACTCGCCGCCCAGCTCCTGGGCCAGGCTCTTCAGGTGCTTGCGCTCCCCGCGGCGGCCCAGATAATAGATCACCGCGGCTACTGCCATAATCACGACCCAAATCAGAACAACCGCCAGGCCCGAATCGCTGTCGGACTGCGCCCAGAAATGCATTTTTTTAAACCTCCCGGTTGAAGTTTTTTATCCAGTTTATTCTAAAAGGAGATGGAAAGCGATTTCAAGGAGCTTGCCACGCCCATGCTTTCGCGCTATTTTGATTGCCACCCGAGAAGCGCCCGACCAAGGAGACGGTCATGCCGAAAAAAACGAAAAAGGGCCTCACTTACGCCCAGACCGGCGTGGTGGCCAAGGACGCGGAGGCCTCGTTCAAAACCCTGATCGCCTGGGTCAACAAGACGCTCCAGAACCGGCCCGAGGTCAAGACCGAGGTCGGGCTTTACGCCACCGTGATTGATATCGGCCACGGTCAGGGTCTCGCCCTTTCCACCGACGGCGTGGGCACCAAGCTCTTCATCGCCCAGATGCTCGGGCGCTACCACACCGTGGGCATTGACTGCGTGGCCATGAACGTCAACGACTTGATCTGCGTGGGCGCGCGGCCCCTGGCCATGTTGGATTACATCGCCATCCAGAACGCCCGCCACCCGCTTTTGGGCGAGCTGGGCCAGGGTCTCTACCACGGCGCGCTCCAGGCCGGGATCACGATTCCGGCCGGCGAGGTGGCCCAGCTCAAGGAAATGGTCCGGGGCATGAAGCCGGGGATCGGATTTGACCTGGTCGGCACCGCGGTCGGCCTGGTGGACTTGAACAAGCTGGTGGTCGGCCAAGGCATCGTGGATGGAGACGCGGTGGTCGGTCTCGCGAGCTCCGGCCTGCACAGCAACGGCTACACCCTGGCCCGCAAGGTCCTGCTCAGCAAATACAAGCTCAGCCAGAAGCCCAAGGGCCTGGGCCGCACCCTGGGGGAGGAGCTTTTGGAGCCGACCCGCATCTACGTCAAGCCGGCGCTGCGCATGCTGGAGCAATGCTCGGTGAAGGCGCTGATCCACATCACCGGCGAGGGCTATCGCAACCTGCGCCGGATCCGCTCGGCTGCGGGCTTTGTCCTGGACCGCTTTCCCGAAATCCCGCCCATTTTCAGGCTGATCCAGAAGGAGGGCAGGATCGAGAATACCGAGATGGCCCACACCTTCAACCTGGGCGTGGGCCTGTGCGTGGTGGTGCCGCGGCAGGAGGCCGAGGAAGTCATCCGCATCAGCCGGGAGTTCGGGATCCCGGCCCAGGTCATCGGCCACGCGGTCAAAGACCCGGAAAAGAAAATCGTGATGCCCAGCCTGAAGGTCGTGGGCAAGTCCGATCGCTTTCATGAAGAATCGTAGGTCGCAGGTCGGGCAGAGAAAATCTTCTCTTCGCCCTACCTACTACCTACGACCTGCTACCTACTGCTCTTGAGCCTCTGCCAGCCTTATGCTACCCTGCTTAGCAATGACCTCCGAGCCTGCCATCTCCGCGCCGAGCTTGGAGCTCCGCTTCCGCGACATGAGCCGGACCGATCTTCCCGAGATCATGGCCATCGAGAACATCTCTTTCCCCACCCCTTGGACCGAGGCCATGATCCTGCGCGAGTTCGAGACCCCTCACAGCGTCCATCGCCTGGCCGAGCGCGAGGCCCGCGTGGCCGGCTACATGATCTCCTGGCTCACCCCGCCCGAGGCCATGATCATGAGCCTTGCCGTGCACCCCCAGCTCCGCCGCCAGGGCATCGGCCGGGCACTGCTCTCCGACAGTTTAAAAATTTTTCATTCCACCGGGATCGAAACGGTATGGTTGGAGGTCCGCCTCCAGAACCTCGCCGCCCAGTCGCTCTACCAGCGCTTCGGCTTCCGCGAGGCTTACCGCCGGCACGGCTATTACCAGGATACCGGCGAAGACGCGATCGTCATGGTCAAGAAGGTATCGCCAACATGAAGCCGGTCCAGGCCCAGGTCATCCACAACTACACCCTCGCGCCCCGCATCTTCCGGATGGGGCTCCTCCCGCTCGAGCCCCTCCCTCGCGCCGTGGCCGGACAGTTCTACATGGTCCGCGTCTCCCGCGGGCTTGATCCTCTGCTCCGCCGGCCGCTCAGCCACTTCGGCTACTGCCGGGCGCCGAAATCCAAATCCTCCCGGGCCAAGGGCGAAGCCGCACTGGAAATCCTCTACCAGGTCAAAGGCCGCGGCACCGACCTGCTCTCCCGAATGACGCCCGGCGAGCACACCGACCTGATCGGCCCGCTGGGAAAGGGCTGGCAGCCCGAGCCTTCGGCGGAGCGGCTTTTGCTCCTCGCCGGCGGCATCGGCATCGTGCCGCTCCGGGGCCTGGCCGACCAGCTCCGGGTCCAGGGCGACCAGCGGCCCATCACCCTGATCTGGGGCGCTGGCACCGGCTCGGAAATTTGCTGCCGCGAGGATCTGGAGGCGCTGGACCTCGAGCTTTTGCCGGCCACCGAAGACGGGAGCTTCGGCCATCCCGGTCTGGCCACCGACCTCCTGGAACCCATGCTGGAGGACATCGGCAAAACCCCTGTCGCCGTCTTTGCCTGCGGGCCCTGGGCCATGCTCAAAAAGATCGCGGAGGTCACAAGCCAAAAGAAAATTCCCTGCCAGGTCTCGCTGGACGAGTTCATGGCCTGCGGCCTGGGCGCCTGTCTTTCCTGCGCGGTCCGCGGCCGCGCCCGGGACCGGGAGCCTCCGCGCAACCTCCGCGTCTGCAAGGAAGGCCCGGTCTTCCGCGCCGAGGAAATTGATTGGACGGCAAGATGAAGATCTCACGCCAAGTCGCTAAGTCGCAAAGCTTTATTGAACTTTCACTCCTAACCGCTTTGCGCCTTGGCTTCTTTGCGATCAAAATCCTGGTCGGTCAATCAGAACAAGCGCCTCGAACTTATTGCAAGTCGCCAAGCTCTTTCGTGCTTCCAACTTTTGCGTCTTTGCGTCTTTGCGTGAAATCTCTTCTTTTTCTGGAGAGGCGGAGTTGCCGTTGAACCTTAATTTGGAAGTGAATATCGGCGGCGTGACCATGAAGAACCCGGTGGCGACCGCCTCCGGCACCTGCGGCTACGGCGACGTTTATGCCGAGTTCTACCACCCGGCTGAGCTCGGCGCGCTCGTGACCAAGGGCATCTCGCTTGAGCCGCGGCTCGGGAACCCCACGCCGAGAATGGCCGAGACCCCGGCCGGCATGCTCAACTCCATCGGCCTGGAAAACGTGGGCCTCAAGGTCTTTTTGAACGAGAAACTGCCGCCGCTGCGCGATGCCGGCGTCACCGTGGTGGTGAACTTCTTCGGCAACACCGAGGACGAATACGCCTGGCTGGCTGAGACGCTTTCTTCGGCGACAGGTGTGGCCGGGCTGGAGGCCAATATCTCCTGCCCTAATGTGAAAGCCGGCGGCATCGAGTTTGGGACCCGGCCCGAGGTGGCCGGCAAGCTGGTCGAGAGGATCAAGGCGGTCTGCGGGAAGCCCCTCTGGGTGAAACTCTCGCCCAACGTGACCGATATCGCGGCCGTGGCCAAGGCGGTGGAGCAGGCCGGCGCCGACGCCATCTCCGCCATCAACACCTTGAAGGGCATGGCCATTGACCTGGACGAGCGCAAGCCGGTCCTGGCCAACGTGACCGGCGGGCTGTCCGGACCGGCGATCAAGCCGGTGGCGCTGCGCATGGTTTACGAGATCGCTCAGGCGGTAAAGATCCCGGTA
>Ga0315291_10005136_pt1 | contig 16500 bp, 10 predicted proteins | sample YL17G12_20_MG_FD_203070 | JGI IMG/M metagenome (GOLD analysis project Ga0315291, IMG submission 203070) | Sediment microbial communities from Yellowstone Lake, YNP, Wyoming, USA - YL17G12_20 | ecosystem: Environmental > Aquatic > Freshwater > Lake > Sediment | place: USA: Wyoming | collected...
CGACTATGCACGTCATGGCGGGGATTATCTGATTGTCCCTGGAGCCAGCGTTGCTTCGTCAGGCCCATCCAACACGATCAAGCTGTTCATCAACCCATCGGTTAAAAACATCGACCGGATGGCAGTTGATATCCGTGTGACCTCGGAGATCATTCTAGCGAAAATCCTGCTGGCCGAGAAATTCCCCAATCTGTCCTCCGACACGCGGAAACTCGAGTTTTTGCCCATGCTCGCCAACCGGGACGAAATGCTTCGCAAAGCCGACGCTGCGTTGGTTGTGAATTTCCACCCGGAACCCCAGAAGGCCGACGACCCGTTTTCGCTCGATCTGGTTGATGAATGGAGCGATCTCACGGGTCTACCCTATGTGCACGGTCTTTGGGTCGGCCACGATGAGCCTGAGGCTGAGCAGGTTGCCCAGATGCTCCTGCGCTCAAAAGAGTTGGGTGTGTCACACCTTGAACAGATCGCGCAGAAGCTGAGCAGGGACCGCCACGTCGTCCTCAGCGAATGCAGGAAATACTTCGGCGCTTTTCGCTATCAGCTGGGAGAGGAGGAACAGGAAAGTCTTTCGGAGTTCATACGCTTTGCGTACTACCATGGTGTCCTTCCCGATGTGCCTGATCTGAATTTCTATGAGATCACACCGACCCCGCCGGCGACGGTACAGTAAAAGACACTGAAGCGAGTTTTCCGAAGGTGGAGTGCCCGGCAACCCGTGGCTTCGTTTCTGCCGCATTGAAATTCCCCTTTTTTTTGGTACATTTCGTTCAATCCAAGGATTCCTCGTGCTCAAAACCCTTCTCATCAAGAACTACGCCCTCATCGAAGAAATCGAAGTAGAATTCGAGAGCGGGCTGAATATTATTACTGGTGAGACAGGTGCCGGCAAATCTATTCTCATCGACGCGCTTGGCATGGTTCTTGGAGAGCGCGCGAACTCGGAGGTCATCAGAAAGGGCGCGGAGAAGGCAATCGTAGAATCCGTGTTCGGGATCTCAGGGAACGGAAAAGTCAAAACGATACTCCGGGAGCAGGATCTCGATGTCGATGGCGATCTCATGCTTCGAAGAGAGATCTCCGCCAAAGGCCACAACCGTTGCTTTATCAACGATACCCCCGTGTCGCTTTCAGTGTTGCAGGCCGTGGGGGATTTCCTTGTCGATCTCCATGGTCAACACGACCACCAGTCGCTCCTCCGTACAGACACGCACATCGATCTCCTTGACGATTTTGGCGGACTTGCCGGCCTGCGCGAAGAGTATGATGCCTCCTACACCCGATTGACGAGATTGTTTTCAGAGCTCGAGGAACTGCAGGCAAAGGAGCGGTCGCTTCGCGAACGTCGGGACCTCTACGAATTCCAGATTCAGGAAATCGATGCCCTCGGCCCTCAATCTGGTGAGGAAGGATCATTGGAGTCCGAGCTGCGGATCCTCGAAAATTCCGAGAAGCTCTTTGAGTCAACCTCCTCTCTTCACCAGCTCTTGTATGAGGGAGAGCAGGCTGTCTATGATCAAATGGTTCTTGCGCGCAATCAGCTGGAGGACCTTGCGCGGATTGACGGATCCTTTGAAGACGTCAAGAACGAATGCGCATCGGCGGTGGCGATTATCAGCGAGCTTGCCAAGTTCATCCAGACCTACAATTCGAAGATAGAATTCAACCCTGAGCGCCTTGAGCAAATCAGAGACCGTCTGGGGAAACTTGCGTTGCTGAAGAAGAAATATGGTGGTTCCATCGACGCGGTGATTGCACACCGGGAAAAAGTCGGACAGGAATTTGCGCTCGCCGAGAATTTTGAAGGGGAGATCAAAAAGCTCCACGAGCGAATCGAGACCGAACGGCGTTCGTGCTCGGGCGCTGCGCAGCGCTTGTCATCAAAGCGGCGCGAACACGTCGGCAAGATCAATAACTCGGTGGTTGCCGAACTCGCAAAGCTCGGCATCTCCAGCGCCCGCTTTGACGTTGCCATCGAGAACCGGGTTCTCGGGAAATCGAATGGCTCTCCGCAGCCCTTTCGCTCATACGTCAAACTCGGCCGCGATTTCTACGAATCCACGCCGAAAGGAATCGACTTCGTCGAATTTCACATTACGACGAATCTCGGTGAAGAGTTGAAGCCGCTCGTCAAGGTGGCCTCCGGCGGCGAAGTTTCCCGCGTGATGCTTGCGCTCAAGACGATCCTTGCGAAATCAGAGCGTCTTCCGCTCCTCATCTTTGACGAAATCGATGTCGGGGTGAGCGGCCGCATCGCGGCGGCGGTGGGGAAGAGCATCAAAAGCCTTTCGCAGTTTCATCAGGTTATCGCGATCACACACTTGCCGCAGATCGCGGGGTTGGCTGATACGCATTTCATTGTGGAAAAGTTCGAGCGCGACAAACGGACCAGGACGCGTCTGCGGAAGCTGGAACTCGAAGAGCGCGTCAAAGAAGTAGCGAAACTGATGAGCGGCACGCAGGTTACGGACTCGGGACTGAGAAGCGCCCGCGAGCTTATGGGTCTCGTGAAACGGTAGATCACAGGTCGGACCAAAGGACTCCATCGAACGGAAATCTATGGCACTGCATGTTTACAACACACTGAGGCGGGAGAAGGAAAAATTCGTGCCGCTTCACGAGGGGCGGGTAGGTATGTACGTCTGCGGCCCGACTGTCTATGGTGACTCCCACATAGGACACGCGAAGAGCTATGTCTCCTTCGATCTGATTGTTCGGTACCTGAGGTTCTCCGGGTACAAAGTGTTGTACATCCAAAACATCACCGATGTGGGACACCTGACGGACGATGCCGACGAGGGCGAGGACAAGATCGAGAAGCAGTCCCGGCTTGACCGTGTTCACCCGATGCAGATTGCGGAGACGTTTACTCAGAGCTACTTTGAAGACATGGATGCTCTGGGGGTGCTGCGGCCTGACATCTCGCCACGCGCATCGGGTCATATCCTTGAGCAGCTGGAGATCGTCGAGAAGCTGATTGAGAAAGGTTTCGCGTACGTCGTGAACGGGTCGGTCTATTTCGATGTCTCGAAATTTTCAGAGTACGGCAAACTCTCGGGTCGAAGCTTCGAGGATATGGAGGCGGGCGCCAGAGTCGAGGTCAATCGCGAGAAACGCCACCCGGCCGACTTCGCGCTCTGGAAGAAAGCAGAACCTGGTCACATCATGCAATGGCCCAGTCCGTGGGGAAAGGGATACCCTGGATGGCACATCGAGTGCTCGGCGATGTCTATGAAATATCTCGGCCAGAGCTTCGATATCCATGGAGGTGGGTTGGATAACCAGTTCCCGCATCACGAATGCGAAATTGCGCAGAGCGAATGCTCAACCGGAAAACCGTTTGTGAAATACTGGATCCACAACAACATGGTGACGGTCAACGGGCAGAAGATGGGGAAGTCGCTCGGGAACCTTTCCACCCTCAAGGATGCCTTGAAGAAGTACGACCCTCTGGTTGTGCGGTTCTTCATTCTGCAAAGCCACTACCGGAGCACACTCGATTTCAGCGACGAAGCGCTTCTCGGCGCCAAGGCCGGATTAGAGAAACTCCTCAATACGGTGCGAAATCTCCGCGAGGAACAAGCGAAAGGGACTCTCAGCGGGGAAGGTGTGACCGAAGCAGCAATTGACCTCGAATCCTACAAGCAGCGATTCCTCTCTGCGATGGATGACGATTTCAACTCGCCTCAGGCAATTGCCGTCCTGTTCGATCTGGTTCGCGAGACCAATGCGCTTCTAAATCTTGAGACGAAGGCGAGCGCGTCTTCACTTGGGAAGATTCTGAATTTTGTTTCTACATATGGTGTTGAAGTGCTTGGCATCCTGCCGTCTGGTGCAGCGCCGCTGGTAGCAGCAGACCAGAAGCTTGAGTCAGATCTCCTTCAGCTTCTTGTTGACCTCAGAAAAGAAGTGCGATCCCAGAAGCTGTGGTCACTTTCCGACAAAATTCGCGACGGGCTCAAAAAGCTCGGGGTAACCATTGAGGACCGGAAAGATGGTACTGTCTGGCGCAAGGATTGATTGTTGTCGTTGAATCTCTTCAGAACGAGGTGGATGGTGAAAAAATCGATTCTCGTGTTGACTGTTCTCTTGCTGACGTCGGCGAGTGTTTCATCCGTGCTTGGCCAAAGCAACGCTGGTACCGGTGCCACTCTTGAGCCGACGATGATCATTGATCGTCCCACCGCTGGAATGCTGCATCGCGGCAACTATCAGGTCAATGCGAATTTCTTCGAGGAAGGTGGGGTCCTCTTCGGTGTATCGGTCGGCCTGCTCGATCGGTTCAATTTCGGAATCTCGTACGGAGGTACAAGCATCCTCGGGAAGCAAAAACCACGGATGAATCCCTACCCGGGCGTGAACATAAAACTCCGCATACTGGAAGAGAGCACAGTCGCTCCTGCAGTCGCGATTGGATTTGACTGGCAGGGGAAAGGCCCTTACGACGAGAACCTGAAGCGCTACTTGGTCAAGTCGCCCGGCTTCTATGCCGTGGCCAGCCAGAACTATGCGATCGTTGGTAACCTCAGCGTACATGGCGGAGTAAACCTTTCCACAGAGCACGGTGATGGCGACAAAGACATGGACGCATTCCTTGGAGCGGAGAAATCTGTTGGGAAAGACATTTCGGTGCTTGCCGAATACGACTTTGGCCTGAACGACAACAGTGCAAGCGCGATCGGTCGCGACAGGGGAAGAGGATACCTGAATGTTGGTCTCCGCTGGGGCTGGGGAAAAGGATTGGTTCTTGGTGTAGATATGAAGGATATCTTGAAGAATCAGCGTGATATTTCATTCGGGAATCGAACGATTCAGATCGAATATGTGGGATCGTTTTGATGTACAGAACAGTGTACAGAGGAAAAACCCATGTGTTGACAAAAGTGGATTTCTGCCTGCCTGGAACGCCCGAAACCCCTGATTTTTGAATGAGATCGGGGTTTTTTTATTGTCTAGAATGGCACCAATCTTGTGGTTTCTTGAGCAGAACATCAGGCCAAAGGGTGAAAGAATGAAACCATCAATCAGATTTGCACGAACGCTCCTCGTGGCATCGGCCACAACGATCCTTCTTTCAGGCTGCTACACTCAGCTCGCGACCAGGGAAGATGATGGAGATCAATACGAAAAGTATGGAGCTGCCAGAACGGTTGATGAGCAGGACTCAACAGCTGATAGGACTCCCTACTACTACGATGACTACGATCAATGGCGTGGACACTATCGACTCGGTTTCAGCTACTACTACCCATCGTGGTGGTACTGGGATGCCGCTTTTGCGGATCCGTACTACGGCGGCTGGTCACCCTTCGGATATCCCTTCTCGTATTCCGATTACTATGGATATGGAAGGGGATTTTATGGATATGGTGCATACGGCTATGGCGGGTACGGATATTATGGATACGATCCTTACGGATACTATCAGGGTTATCCCTATGTGGTCTATGCCGGCACAACTAAGGAACAGACAAGAAACTCGGGTTACAGGCGGACAGGTGGGGGGCGATTGAGTGGAGTTACAGGCAGGCCCGCAACGACCATGGGATTGACACCCGCAGGTCGTCGCGCTGGATCTCAGGGTGCTACCGCTGCCCCTGCAACGCGCAGGTCTGTATCACCTGCTGCCAGAGGAACCTCGAGAAGCTACACACCTCAATCGAGCGGGACCTCCGGTGGTTCGTCTGCACCGAGCCGAACAGGATCGCCAAGCACTCGTTCTGCGCCCTCTTCTGGCGGGAGCCGCAGCCCGGAAGGCGGCACGCGCAACAGCGGATCAACGAGAAGCAGAGGAGCTTCGGATGCTCCAATGTCTGGCTACTACCGGTCCTACATCGGCACGCAGAGCAGTGGATCGAATGCCGTTGCGCCGGCCTCGAGCTATTATCGACCCAGCGCTGCCTCACAACGCTCCGGATCATCTTATGTTGCCCCGTCCTCTGGATCCTATCGTGGCGATGGTGGATCGCAGCGGTCGTCGTCGCCTTCATATTCTTCTCCATCGACAAGTTCGGCTCCGTCCTCTTCCTCGGCGCCCGCAAGCTCTAGTGGTGGAGGTGGAGGCAGCAGGAGCGGTGGTGCTTCACGCAGCGGAAGAAACTAATCGTGACCCTTACTCGGAGCGTGCAAACCATGAAGTCCCATAAGCGTCTCGCACTCAGTCACTCACTTGTCATCGTCGCACTAGCCACCCTGATGGGAGCCGACACTCTGCGAGCTCAGTTCGCGGAGGACGTACTGCGGTTCTCGACCTTCAACCTCGGCATCGGTGCACGTTCTGCCGCCATGGGGAATACATCGATTGGAATCGCGAACGATTTCTCGTCGCTCTTTACAAATCCTGCGGGGCTGACATCGCTCAAAAGCTTCGAGTTCTCTGTCGGACTCTCGAACGCCGGCTACAACAATGACGCGACATTTCTTGGGACGAAAACGAACTCGAGCGAACGCATTACGAATCTGAACAACTTCGGGCTCGTATATCCCGTGCCCACAAAACGAGGCAGCCTTTCCTTTGCGTTCGGATATGCCCGCGTTGCCAATTTCTCATCAACAGCATCATTTGAAGGCTTCAATCCAAGCAGCTCGATTGTCGAGGCTCTGACACCAGGCACTGATTTCCGACGGCTCTCTGCTGACGACATCAAAAGCCTACTTGACTACAACATACCCCATAACCTCGGGTTGGCTGGCAAAGATAGTCTTGGGTTGTTTCCCCTGGTAACGGATAGTGTCCAGCAAGACGGGACTGTACGGGAAACTGGCGGCATTAACAGCTGGTCTTTCGGTGGTGCAGTCGAGATCGCAAAGGGTTTGTCGCTCGGTGTGGGCGTAAATATTTTTTCCGGATCATACGGCTACGACCGACTGTACACAGAGATCGACTCAATGAATGTCTATCACTACGCGGCACCGTTTGACTTCACGAAATTCCGGTACGAGAGCACGATTAATAGCGACCTGAGCGGTTACAATGTGCTGATCGGGTTGATGTACCATAAGCAGGGAAAGTACAATCTGGGGCTCACAGTGCGGACGCCGACGTACTACAAGATCAGCGAAGATTTCGCCGACATCGGAAATAGCTGGTTTGATAATGGTGATCATTTCCAGACGAGCAATCCTGGTTCTACAAGCTACGAAGTTCAGACGCCCCTGATTATCTCGGCTGGTGCCTCGGCGCAAGCGACTGACTGGCTGCTGCTCGCGGGGGATGCGGAGTTCACTGATTGGACTCAGATGGAATTTACCGGCAATAACGCCGACCTCATGGAAGAAAACAGAGTGATTCGCAGTATGTTCCGCTCGACGACCAATCTTCGTGCTGGCGCAGAGGTGACCCTCTTCGATCTGGGCCTGAGGCTTCGAGGTGGCTTTGTGTACAATCCATCTCCTTACAAAGGCGATCCGACTGATTTCGATCAAAAGTACTATACCGCTGGTGTAGGTGCTTCCATCGATGAGAATGTGAGCTTGAATGCCTCTGTTGCGTTTGGGACGTGGAAGACGTTTCGTGATAACTACTACCTCCTTGGGCTCGATGCACCATCGAGAACAAGCGAGTCGGTTAGCACCAGTCTCATCAATATCACGCTGGCGTACCGGTTCTAACGGTCGAGAAAGAATTAGCAAAATGCCCTGGTGTCGTGAAGATACCGGGGCATTTTTTCTATTTCAGCGGCCCGCAAAACCTCTTTGGATTTGACGACAGCTTCGTTGAATATGCGGCAGACAAGATTGCAGAACTCCTCGGTTCCTGAAAGCAGCCGGTTGTATTGAAATCCCTCCCAACTTTGTTTACATTGCCCCGGTTCGCACGATAGTCCGGATAGCTCACCTTACCTTATTATCATTCATTCAAATGCCCTCTCGGCTGAAGGTGCTTCTTGGAGTGCTCGGCACGCTCGCGGTGCTCTGTCTCGCCCTTCTGTTTTTCTTTTACCACTTGATCACCAAGTCATTCCCCGAGACTTCGGGAAGTGTCACCGTGCCCAACATTGACGCCGATGTCAGCATCTACAGAGATGACTATGGCGTCCCGCACATTTTCGGCAATTCGGACCGTGATGTGTACTTCGCTGTGGGGTATGTGCATGCGCAGGACCGGTTGTGGCAAATGGAGTTGATGCGCCGTGCCGGTCAGGGAAGACTGGCTGAGGTGCTGGGAGAACCCGCACTGAAGATCGACCGGATGTTTCGCACGCTGGGTCTCTGGCGCCATGCCCAGAAGACGCTCCCGACGGTCGAGGCGAGGACGCACCTTGCGCTTCAGGCATATGCAGATGGCGTCAATGATTTTATTCTCACGCACAAAGGAAAGTATCCAATCGAGTTCGATATCCTGAATTTCCAGCCGGAGCCATGGACGGTTGAACATTCTCTGCTGATCAGCCGGCTGATGGCGTGGGAACTCAATTACTCGCGCTGGGTGGACATTGTTCTGAATCAGCTGGTGGATCGACTTGGAGCAGCCAAGGCAGCTGAGATTTTCCCTGTGTGGCCAGAAGGTGCACCGCTTATCGTTCCCGAAGAGCTTAGAGGAAAGAAGCTCGGTTCGGCTGCGAATCAACTCCTCGATGCAGACCAGACATTCAAGCGACTCCTCGGGACAGCGGGTCTTGAATCGGGGAGCAACGCGTGGGCAATTTCAGGATCGAAATCCATGACGGGCAAGCCAATACTTGCCACAGATCCCCATCTGATGTTTTCCGCGCCTGGCCGCTGGTATGAAGTCCATGTTGCCGGACCAGATCTCGATGTCGCTGGTGCGACCATTGCCGGTGTTCCCTTCGTCGTCATCGGGCGGAACAGGTCCATCGCCTGGGGAGTAACCAATGCGATGCTGGATGACGAAGATTTCTACGCGGAAGAAGTTGACTCGATGCAGCATCCGACGCGCTACCGGTTGAACAACGTGTGGCGCGCGCTTGAGACACGGGTCGACACCATACTGGTCAAAGATGGCCCGCCCGTTCTACTCACTGTCTATCAGACACACCGGGGTCCCGTGGTAAACCGTATGGAGCCGTCTGCCCAATACTCGAGGCAGCTCCTCTCGATGCGCTGGGTGGGACATGAATCTTCGAACGAAGCGCAAGCATTTTATCTGATCAACCGTGCAGGCGACTGGAAGGAATTTCTTGAAGGGCTGCGGCACTTTGCGGTTCCCGCACAGAATTTTGTCTATGCCGATAGTGCTGGAAACATTGGCTATCACCTCGGCGGACGGATTCCGATACGGAAGACGAAGACGGCCACCCTTGTTTTTCCCGGCACCACCGAAGAATACGACTGGAGAGGGTTCGTTCCCTTCGAGGAGATGCCCCAGGTGCTCAATCCGCCGGAGGGTTTTGTAGCGGCGGCGAACAACCGCATCGTGTCCGAGACGTACCCCTACTACCTCTCCAATCTGTGGGAGCCCGAATGGCGCATCGAGCGAATCACTGAGGTTCTACGGGCCCAGCCGCGGTTTTCCGTGGAGGAGATGCAGCGTCTCCAGCAGGATGTCATCTCGCCGCACGCGCGTGAAGTGGTGCCGATCATCCTGAGAGCATATCAAGGCCGCGAAAATGAACCTCCGGATGTTCAGGCGACGCTGACGTACTTCAGAAACTGGAACTACGAAATGAAGGCCACGGATGTGGCAACGACATTGTTCCAGTCTTTTCTCGTTCGCATGGTGAAGAATACTTTTGAAGATGAAATGGGCCCCCAGCTCCTTGCCCTCTATGACACTCTGGCCACTCTTCCGCTTGCGGCAGTCACCAAACTCATGAAAAAGGGCGCCTCGCCGTGGTTCGATAACGTACTGACGCCGCAGCTCGAAACCATGGAGGACGATATTCGAGAGAGCCTGGGTCAAGCGCTTCAGGATCTGAAAGCGCGATGCGGCGGCGAAATCAAAGAGTGGCGGTGGGGAACGGTCCATCAGGTGGAGTTCCCGCATGTATTCAGTGCGAACAGCCTTCTCCGGCCGCTCTTCACGGTTGGGCCGTATCAGACCGGCGGTTCGCATTCGACAGTCAACAAGGGAGATTTTCCTCTATCGCAGCCATTTGTCAATTTTGTGGGTCCTTCGATACGCCAGATCTTCGACTTTTCGAACCGCACCAACGACTGGGTGGTGATGCCGCCCGGTCAATCGGGCCAGGTTTACCAGAAGCACTACGATGACCAAATGATGCTCTGGACGAATGGTGGATTCCGGAAACGGTTCTTTGAACGAAGGGACGTTGAGCAGGCGGGGTACGATCTTCTGCTTTTGCGTGCGAAGCGATGACATTCTCTCAAGATCTCCTTCAGCATCTGAAGAACGCGAGCTCCGTTTGTGTTCTCACGGGCGCCGGCATTTCGGCGGAGAGCGGTGTGCCGACGTTTCGCGGGGAAGAAGGTCTCTGGAAAAGATTCCGTCCCGAGGAACTTGCCAATTTTGAAGCGTTCATGAAAAATCCGGCCCTCGTGTGGGAATGGTACTCGTATCGACGCAAGCTGATACATGAGGTCAGGCCAAATCCCGGCCACGATGCTCTGGCAAGACTTGAGGAGCGGGTATCGGATTTTACGCTCGTTACTCAGAATGTGGACAACCTCCATTCGCGGGCCGGCAGTCGGAATGTTGTGGAGTTGCACGGCAATATCGAGCGCAGTTACTGCATCGAGTGTCATAAGAGCGCCCCCGATGTAACGCTGGATGCTGAGGGCGCAGTTCCTCGTTGCCAATATTGCGGTGGTCTTATCAGGCCTGATGTCGTTTGGTTTGGCGAGATGCTGCCCGTCGGCGCTTTTGCGAAGGCAGAAGCCGCTGCACGTCGCTGCCAGGTGTTTCTCAGCATCGGTACATCGTCGGTGGTGTACCCGGCTGCCTCGCTCCCCTTCACAGCTCTGGAGCATGGTGCCTACGTTGTCGAAATCAATCGCGAGCGCACCGACCTTTCGTCCCGCGCCAACGAGTCGCTCCTCGGAAAATCCGGGGAGATCCTTCCGCAACTTCTGTCCACCATTTGACGCATCCGGCGAGGATTCCTATGATAACGGCGAATGACTTCAGCAAAGCAAAAATCATCTGCACGATCGGCCCGGCATCCCAGAGTGTCGAGACGCTGATGAAGCTGATTGAGGCAGGCATGGATGTTGCCAGACTTAATTTCTCACACGGAACCCGCGAGCAGCACCAACAGGTAATCGATAACGTGCGGGAGGCAAGCAGAAAAACCGGTGAGTATGTCACGATTCTGCAGGATCTGAGCGGACCCAAGATCCGGACGGGCAAGCTGCAGGATAAGAAGGTCGAGATCAAGACAGGCTCGCTCTTCACGTTTACGATTCGAGATCTGCTCGGCGATGCGGAAAAGGTTTCGACGACCTACGTGCATCTGCCACGCGATGTCAAGCCGGGCGATACAATCCTGGTCGATGACGGCAAGATGAAATTCTCTGTGATGTCCACAACCGAAACGGATGTGCTCTGCAAGGTGGTCAACGGCGGTATGCTCTCGGAGAAGAAGGGCATGAACCTCCCCGGCGTGAGTGTGAGTGTCCCTTCCATCACCGATAAAGACATCGAGGATCTCAAATTCGGGCTTGCCAATGACATCGATTATGTCGCCCTTTCATTTGTGCGATCTGCATCAGACCTGCGGCAACTCCGCGATTTCCTCATTAAGGAGGCGCCGAAGGGAAAGAAAATACCGATTGTCGCGAAGATCGAGCGCGGTGAAGCTGTCGAATCCATCGATGCGATTATCGCGGAATCCGATGTCGTTATGGTGGCGAGAGGAGATCTGGGAGTGGAGCTTCCGCCGGAGGACGTCCCGATCATTCAGAAAATGGTGGTTCGGTTGTGCAACGAAGCGGGAGTGCCAGTCATTGTAGCGACGCAGATGCTTGAGTCGATGATCGACAGCCCGCGTCCGACGAGGGCCGAGGCAAACGACGTCGCCAACGCGGTTCTTGACGGAGCCGATGCAGTGATGCTGAGCGGAGAGACGTCGGTGGGGAATTTTCCGGTGGAGGCTGTGCTCACAATGGACCATATCATCAGAAAGGCCGAGGTCCGTTACCAGCATCATCTTGACATCGCTCGGGTCCCGAAGGCCGGGGATCTCACCGTGTTCGATGCGATTGGAAGGGCGGCGTGCGTCATTGCCAATGAGATTGACGCAAAGGCAATTGTGGTGATAACGCATTCAGGCTTCAGCGCCATCAATACTGCGAAATATCGCCCCAAAGCGAATATCCTGGCCGTCACCGACCGTGACAAGATTCTCCGAAGGCTCAATCTTGTATGGGGTGTTCGGGGGATTATCATACCCGATTTCGTGGTTGACACGGATAGTGCTTTCCGACGCATCAATGAAGAGCTGCGGAAGCTTCAGTATGTGCAATCGGGGGACTTAGTGGTCTACACGGCGGGACTGCCTCTTCTTTCAAGGGGGACGACGAATTCGATCAAGATTGAAAAGGTAGAATAGGGCAGATCAGCGCTGGCGGACGTTCGAGGATTAACATCATTCTCAATCCTCTGCGAAGATACAATGTTCTTTGCAGAGGATTTTTCTTGTCCGGACCTAGCAGGACTCTCAAAATCCGTTTTGAAAAACAGAGACAAACCGCCAAGAACTATAAGAATCCAGAACACCTAAGCAAGTGAAGCGTCAAAACATCTCCTTGGCGGTCTGCTTCTCAGCACACGGCTAGAGATACAGATGGACGAGCACCTGGAAATCGGTTGTGTTGCGGTCGAGTTTGGAATCTTTCGTGAAGCGGATGAGCGGCCGGACTTCAACACCGCTCACGGGAATGACCTCAAGTCCGCCTGAAATCCTCGTAGCCGTCCCGCTCTTGACATCCGTGTTTGGATCGAAGAAATCATACATCAGTTTCAAATCGACCCCGTCGGACAGAGGGTAATCAGCTTCGACCAGTAAAGCGAGCTGTTTGAGATTGGTGCCCGCCGTGTTTCGCTGGTTACGATCAGAGCTGACACTCATGACGGATGAGTTCCCTTGAATGTGTTCGACTGTTCCGATCAATGTGAGTCGCTGGAACACCGTCGCGGCGCCGTATGCTCCCTGAAGGTTGAGCTTTTCCCCGCCCGAGACATCATTATAGGATGAAATTCCTCCGAGAAGGTTGACGGGTCCGAACGAGCCGTGTGCCTCGAGTTTGCCGAAGACCGCCTTTGCGAGGCCACCGTCGATGTCGCCTCGCATGCCATTTGTCACTGCTCCCATCAGGTTGAATGGCGACGGGCCAAATCCGAATTCAAGACCGGACTGTTGTCCCATATTGTCGCGGAACGGCGTCGCCTGGCGAACGAACGACGTGTGGTCGTCGAGTCGAAGGCCGTAGGGAGGAGCGAACCGCCCTGCTTTGACATATCCGGAAGCCGGCAGCACTTTTGCCACTGCGAATGCCTCCAGTCGGTTGTACGGGCCGAATGCTGGGTTCAGGTAGAGGCTGATCTTTTTTGAAACTGCCAGATTCAGGAACAAATCCATCTGCATCGGAAAGAAGGAACTCGATGATACGTCGGGATTTGACTTCGTCTGATAGAACGCAAGGAATCTGAAATCCGTCCCGTAAGAAATGAAATCGGTGATCTTCGTGGAAAAATCCTCGAGGCCGTATTCTTGCTGCCATTGCTTGACTGCAAGCTGTTCCCGTCCGAAATCCTGACCGAAAGCATTTCGCATTCCTCCCCCGGAGGGATTGACATGACAACTCTGGCATGGAAGATTCATTCGGCTGGAGAAGCGGGGAAGTGCGTACGTCGTGAGGCTCATTCCGAGCACAATGCCACATAGAGTGAGGAGTCGAGTTTTCATGAAGGTTCTTTCTCCGGAGTGCTGGAAACCATGGGTTGAAAATTCTGCGCGGCAGTATCGCGGCTGCAGGGAATCTACGACCTTTTGCCTTGATTCTCCAACATTCTCATTCTACATTGAGTTCCAGTGTTCTGGAATTACAGCAGGCCGTTCTCTTACCTCAAACCCCGAGTGCGCCCATGAACTTTCTTACTCATCTCGAATGCAGTGTGTGCGGTGATCGACACACTCCCCACGAAGCCCAGACTATTTGCCGCTCTTGCGGCAAAGCCCTCGTTGCGCGATACGATCTGCAAGCCGCACGCAAAGTTATCACGCCCGCTGTCCTGAAAGAGAGACTTCCTTCCCTCTGGAAATACTCTGAGCTACTGCCGATCGAACGTCCGGAGAACATAGTCTCTCTGGGCGAACGAATCTCACCACTGACTCCGACGCCGAAGCTTGGTGCAATCCTCGGACTTCCGAACCTCTTGATGAAGGATGAGGGTCAGCTGCCGACGGGATCGTTCAAGGCCCGGGGTCTTGCCATGGCCGTCTCCAAAGCGAAGGAGCTGGGCATTCGCGCTGTTTGTATTCCCTCAGCCGGAAATGCTGCTGGTGCGTTGGCTGCATACGCTGCGAGGGCTGGCATTGAGGCGTTTATCTTCCTGCCCGAGGATACGCCGGAGATTAACATTAAGGAATGCCTGGTGTGCGGTGCACACGTTGAGCTTGTCCGTGGTAACATCAGTGACGCCGCGAAGCGAATGAATGAAAAGCGGAAAGAGAACCCGGGATGGTTCGACGTCTCTACCCTGAAGGAGCCGTACCGGCTCGAGGGGAAGAAGACCATGGGCTATGAGCTCGCGGAACAGCTGGAATGGAAACTGCCTGATGTGATCGTGTATCCCACGGGCGGCGGAACCGGGCTCATCGGAATGTGGAAGGCCTTCGATGAAATGGAGCAATTGGGGTGGATTGGGAGCAAGCGCCCGAAAATGATCTCGGTTCAGTCAGCCGGGTGCGCCCCGATTGTCCGCGCCTTCAACGAACGGAAACCTGACTCCCAGTTTTGGGAGGGGGCAGCGACGATCGCTTCGGGGCTGCGAGTGCCAAAAGCCTTTGCCGATCATCTTATTCTTGACGCGGTCTACAAGAGCAATGGGAGTGCGGTGGCGGTGAGCGATGAGGAAACCGTTGCCGAGGTCTATGAGATTGCCCGGACCGAAGGGCTCTTTATATGTCCTGAAGGCGCCGCGGCCTTCGCTGCGTTGCGTCACTTATTGAGCGAAGGGAGGATCAGCGGGTCCGATCAGGTGTTGGTGTTCAACACCGCCGCAGGTACCAAGTATCCCGAGGTGGTGAGGGGAAAGTGAGAAATTGGATCATCGAGTCATCGGCAGATTGGATCATTGGAGATTGCGTCATTGAATCAATGAGAAAATGAATCGATGGACAAATTCTCTCACCGGGCCATCGGGAGATTGGATTATTGGTTCATTGGATGATTGCTGGGATGTCGATGGCTCCGGTCAGCTGAACATTCTTAAGGGGAAAGCTATCATGGCAAAACTGATTGTGGGGATAGTGTGTAGTTTGGCGATTGTGGTGTCCGCGTTTGGTCAACAACCACCCAAAAAGAACGCTCTGGTGGAAAAAATCGTCCGCGAGGTATCTGCAAAGAACATCAAAGCTTCAATCGAGAAGTTGGCGGGGTTTGGCACGCGTCATACGCTGTCGGATACAGTGAGTGAGACTCGCGGCATTGGAGCGGCGCGTCGATGGCTCAAGTCAGAGTTTGAGCGTTACGCGCAGGCGAGCAATGGGAGAATGAGTGTCGAGTTCTTCGCGTCGATGGTGCCCGCCTCCCAACGGATTCCGACACCAACTCAGGTGGTCGATGTTGTGGCGACCTTGAAGCCGGAGAGCGGGGGGGCGTCTGCTGATCGGATCATCGTCATCAGCGGGCATTATGATACGAGAGCCGGCAATCCCATGGATGTGAAGAGCGATGCTCCTGGAGCAAACGATGACGGCAGCGGCACGGCAATTGTCCTCGAACTGGCAAGGATCATGAGCAGGTATTCCTTCGATGCGACGATTGTCTTCATTGCCGTCGCAGGTGAGGAACAGGGCTTGTTTGGAGCGGCTGCCTGGGCCGAGATGGCAAAAAAGCGCAACCTGAGAGTTGAGGCGGTCTTCAATAACGATATCGTGGGAAGCACGGTGGCGGGAGACGGAACAAAAGAAAGCCGTTTGGTGCGCCTTTTCTCGGAGGCGTTCAGTCCTCTTGATACTGGATCAGTGTTCCGCCAGCGGATTTCCCTCGGACTTGAGAATGATGGGGGTTCGCGATCGCTTGCACGGTACATTAAGGAGATCGGTGAGCGGTACAATCCAAAATTCGGAGTAACCCTCGTCTACCGGCTGGATCGATTCCTCCGCGGCGGTGATCATCGCCCCTTCCATGAACGAGGATTCAGAGCGGTTCGGTTCAGTGAAGTGAAAGAGAATTACGATCGACAGCACCAGGACATCAGAGTCGAGAATGGCAAGGAGTATGGGGATCTCCCGAAGTTTGTCGATTACGAGTACTGTACGAATGTCGGAAGGATCAATGCGGCTGCCATTGCTACGCTTGCCCGCGCTCCTCAGCCGCCGGAGAACGTGGGTATTCTGACATCACAGCTCGGTT
>Ga0315291_10005137_pt1 | contig 16495 bp, 13 predicted proteins | sample YL17G12_20_MG_FD_203070 | JGI IMG/M metagenome (GOLD analysis project Ga0315291, IMG submission 203070) | Sediment microbial communities from Yellowstone Lake, YNP, Wyoming, USA - YL17G12_20 | ecosystem: Environmental > Aquatic > Freshwater > Lake > Sediment | place: USA: Wyoming | collected...
CGACGGGGGGAACCGACGGGACTGGTTCCCCGGGGGTCGGGGGAGTGAGGGCGGCTTCAGGCCGCTTAAAGTCAGATGTCAAACTATTTAATGCGTTTGTATTAGATTCTCCAGCTTTTTTTCTGTATAATGACAACGATGTTTGACGGTTACAATACCCGTTTCGACTACAAGGGGGTGAATTTCCTGGTTCAGACCCAGGACAAGGGCCTGGGCGCCCGCTACGTGGAGTCCCTCATCTACAAGTCCGGGAAGCTCCTGACCTCCAAGAAGACCTTCTACACATCCTTCCTCAACAGCCCGAACATCAAGAAGATGATCAGCGGGATGATGGAAGACCAGCACAAGACGATCCTCCAGGAGATCGCGGACGGGAAGTTCGACCGCTTCCTCGATGAGGGCAAAGGGTCGAAATGACCCCGCCCGCGGGGACGGCCGGGCATGGATGACAAAAGGCTCTTCCTCGTCGACGGCAATTCCCTCCTCTACCGGTCCTACTACGCCATCCAGCGGCTCTCCAATTCGGCCGGCTTTCCGACCAACGCCATCTTCGGATTCGTCAGCGCCCTCAAGAAGCTCATCGGGGCCGAGAAACCGGACTACCTCGGGATCGTCTTCGACACCAAGGGCCCGACGGTCCGTCATGAGCTTTTCAAGGACTACAAGGCCCAGAGGAAGCCCATGCCCGAGGACCTCGTCGTCCAGGTCCCCGTCCTGAAGAAGCTCATCGCCGCCCTCCGGATCCCCCTCTATGAATCGGAAACCCATGAGGCGGACGACGTCCTGGCCAGCCTGGCCAGGATCGCCTCCGGCCGCAAGGTCCGGTCGGTCATCGTTACCACGGACAAGGACCTCCTCCAGGTCATCGACGGGACGACCTCCGTCTACAACCCGGCCAAGGAGATCACGATCGACGAGGCGGGGGTGAAGGCCTTTTTCGGGGCAGAGGCCTCCCAGGTCGCCGACGTCCTCTCCCTCTGGGGCGACCCCTCCGACAACATCCCCGGCGTGCCGGGAATAGGGGAGAAGACCGCCAAATCGCTCGTCGAAGAGTTCGGCTCCCTGGACAATCTCCTCGAGAACCTCGACCGGGTGAAGAACCCCAGGGTCCGGGAAAAGATCGAACAGAACCGGGAGACGCTCGAGATGAGCCGGAAACTTGTCATCATAGAAAAGGGCCTGGACCTCAAGTTCGACCTCGAGGCGTTCGCCCTCTCCGAGCCTGACGCCGGGGAGGCCGCGAAGATCTTCCAGGAGCTCGAATTCACCTCGCTCCTGAGCGCGTTCTTGAAACCGAAGGCGGCGGGACCCAAGAACTACAAGGTGGTCCTCGATGAGGGAGATCTCCGGACGCTGGCCGCGGCCCTGAAAAAGTCCAGGCGCTTCGCCCTGGACACGGAGACCGACAGTCCGTTCCCGACGAGGGCCCGGCTCGTGGGAATGTCCTTCGCCATGAAACCTGGGGAGGCCTATTACCTCCCCCTCCGGCATGAGTATCTGGGCGCCCCACCCCAGGTCCCCTTCGGACGCGCTCTCGATATCCTCAGGCCCGTCCTCGGGGACCCGGCGGTCCTTAAGATCGGCCAGAACATCAAGTACGACCTGATCGTCCTGGCGCGGGAAGGCGTCGAACTCGATGGCATAGATGTCGACACCATGGTCCTTTCCTACCTTCTCGAACCCAACTGGGGGAAGCACGGCCTGGAAAAGATCGCCCTTCATTACCTCGGGACGACCAAGGAGCCCTACAAGAGCGTCGTCGGCAAGGGCAAGAAACAGGTGACCATGGACCGGGTAGATATCGGGCAGGCCGCCCCATACGCCTGCCTGGACGCCGACTTGACCTTCGAGCTCGGGACGGTCCTCCGGGAAAAGGTCCGCGAGAGGAAGCTCGACCGCCTATACGGAGATATCGAGCGGCCGCTGATCGAGCTTTTAGCCAGGATGGAGATCTGGGGTGTCAAGGTCGACACGCGGGCCCTTAAAGATCTGTCGGACGGCTTCGGGACGGACCTCCGCCGCCTCGAAAAGATGATCTACGAGCTGGCCGGCCAGGAGTTCAATATCAACTCGCCCCAGCAGCTCTCTTCCATCCTTTTCACCAAGCTGAACCTTCCGGCCACGAAGAAAACAAAGGTCAACCGGAGCTTCTCGACCTCGATCGACATCCTCCAGGAGCTGGCCCCGTTGCATCCCCTCGCCCAATACATCCTGGAATATAGACAAGCGGCGAAGCTCAAGTCCACCTACGCGGACGCCCTGCCGCTCCTCATCGATCCCGCGACCGGCCGGATCCACACCTCATACAATCAGACGGTCGCCTCCACGGGACGGCTATCGTCGAGCGACCCCAACCTCCAGAACATCCCGGCCCGGGGCGAGCTCGGCAAGCGCTTCCGGCGGGCCTTCATCCCGGAAGAGACGGACGTTTTTCTCGCGGCGGACTACTCTCAGATCGAGCTGCGGATCCTGGCCCACCTTTCCGGCGACCCCGCCCTGGTCGAGACCTTCCTCGAGGACCGGGACATCCACGAAGAAACCGCGGCCCGGGTCTTCGGGGAGGGCGCGAACCTTTTCAAGGACGAGATGAGGCGGAGGGCCAAGATCATCAATTTCTCGATCATCTACGGCACGTCGGCGTTCTCGCTGGCCAAGGAGCTGGGGACGTCCACCGGAGAGGCGCAGAAGTTCATCGACCGGTACTACGAAAAATATCCGAAGGTCCATGAATTCCTGGAAAAGATGGTCGAAGACACTCGCGAAAAGGGCTATTCCGAGACGATCCTGGGACGCGTCCGTCAGGTTCCCGAGCTCAAGCAGGCGGACAAAGTCATTCAGCAGGCGGGGCGCCGCATCGCCCTCAACAACCCCATCCAGGGCTCGGCCGCCGACATCATGAAAAAGGCCATGCTCGACGTCTGGGATGGAATGAAAAAACGCAAGCTCCGGTCCAAGATGATCCTCCAGGTCCATGACGAGCTCGTCTTCGAAGTGCCCGAGGACGAGCGGGACGACATGGAAAAGCTCGTCCGCGACAGGCTGGAGAACGTCTGCGTCCTTCGCGTCCCCCTCAAGGTCCATCTGGGCTGGGGCAAGAATTGGGCCGACGCGAAATAGACTTTTAATTATCGGTGTGCTATAAGCGGCTTGAACCCGGATGAGGACGGAAAATGAAGGGATTTCGCTCCGGGCGGAGGCGGCGGACGCAATGCCAGAACCGGACCTGAAAATGTTCCTTTTCTTCTCGGAGCTCCAGGGCCGGGCCGTCGTCGACTCCGAAGGACGGGCCGTCGGAAAGCTGGCCGACCTGAAGGTCCGGCTTGGAGATCTCTTCCCAAGGGTCACGACCCTCGTCGTCAGGAAGCGTCGTGAGAAGAAGCTCGCCACCCTCAACTGGAACGACGTCGAGAGCCTGAACGGCAGACTCGTCAGCCTGAAGCCCGGAGCCGAAAGCCGCTTCTCCCCGCTCGAAGTGGGGAACGAGGAGATCCTCCTCCGCGAGGACCTCCTGGACAAGCAGGTCGTCGACACGTTCGGGGCCAAGATCGAACGCGTCAACGACGTCCACTTGCTCATCGTCAACCGGGACCTCAGGACCGTCCACGTCGACTTCGGCGTCCGCGGCATCCTCAGGAGGCTCGGCTGGCTCAAGACGATCGACCGCTTTACGAACTGGCTCTTCGCCTACAGCCTCCCGGACAAGATCATCTCCTGGAAGTACATCCAGCCCCTGGCCAGCGACCCTAAGAGGAACCTGAAGCTCAACGTCACGACCCGAAAACTCCAGGAGCTCCACCCTTCGGACATCGCCGACATCATCGAGGAGCTGGACAAGGCCAACCGGTCGTCCGTGTTCAAGATGCTGGACCTGGAAACGGCCGCCGAGACCCTCCAGGAGATGGACCCCAAGCTCCATCTCTCCCTGATCGAGACGACCCCCGAGGAAAAGATCTCGGACATCCTGGAGGAGATGGAGCCCGACGAGGCCACGGATATCCTGGCCGATCTGCCCGAAGAAAAAAAGCAGCGCCTCATCCGAACCATGGAGAAGCCCTATAGACAGACGGTCGAGGAGCTCCTGAAATTCGAGGAGGGGACGGCCGGCAGCATCATGACCAAGGATTTCATCGCCCTGCGGCGCGACACCACGATCGGGGCCGCCATCGAGGAGTTCAGGAACACGACCCACCCCCTGGAGACCGTGGCTTACCTCTACATCACCGACGAAGAAAAGCGCCCCCTGGGGGTCATCACCCTCCGCCACCTCCTTCTCTGCGACAAGCAGGAGGTCTTGGGGGAACTCATGAATCCCCATCTCATCAAGGTCGATTGCGACGACGACCTGAAGACCGTGGCCGAGCTGTTCGCGAAGTACAAGTTCATCGAGCTTCCCGTAGTGGACAAAGAGAACGCCCTCCAGGGGATCATCACTCTTCAGGACATCGTGAAGGCCAAACCCGAGGAGCTGTGAAGGGAAAAGGCGCGCGATGAAGGGATTCGACCTGAAGCGCCGTTGGAAAGGCTTCCTGCTTTTTATGGCCGTGGCGGGACCGGGGATCATCACCTCCAACGTCGACAACGACGCCGGCGGCATCGCCACCTACTCCATGGCCGGCTCGCACTTCGGCTACCATCTCCTCTGGTCGCTCATCCCCATCATGGTCGCCCTGGTCATCATCCAGGAGATGAGCGCCCGCATGGGGGTCGTCACCGGCAAGGGGCTGTCGGACCTCATCCGGGAGCGCTTCGGGGTCAAGGTCACGGTCTACGTCCTCATAGGGGTCGTTCTGACCAATTTCGGCAACGTCATCGCTGAATTCGCCGGGGTCGCCTCCAGCCTGGAGATCTTTCACATTTCCAAGTATGTGTCCGTGCCGGTCGGCGCGGTCCTGGTCTGGCTCCTCGTGGTCAAAGGGACATACCGGTCCGTGGAAAAGATCTTCCTCTACGCCTGCCTGTTCTACGTCACCTACATCGTTTCCGGATTTCTTTCTCGTCCGGATTGGGGGGAGATCGGGAAGAGCCTGGTCCAGCCGGAGTTCGATTTCTCCTCGGGCCGGCTGGGGATGATCATCGGCCTCGTCGGGACGACGATCGCGCCCTGGATGCAGTTCTACCTTCAAGCCTCGATCGTCGAGAAGAACGTCATGACCAAGGACTACAAGAACTCCCGCCTGGACGTCATCTTCGGGAGCATCGTCGTGACCGTCGTCGCCGGGTTCATTGTTCTGACCTGTGCGGCGACCCTGTTCAAGGCCGGGATCCGGGTGGAGACGGCCGCCGACGCCGCCCTGGCCCTCAAGCCGCTGGCCGGGAAGTACTGCTCGGCCCTCTTTGCCTTCGGCCTCCTCAACGCCTCGCTCTTCGCGGCCTCGATCCTTCCCCTGTCCACGGCCTTCCTCGTCTGCGAGGGCATGGGGTGGGAGAACGGCGTGAACAAGAAATTCTCCGAGGCGCCGCAATTCTACGGACTCTACTCCCTCCTCATCTTCCTCGGCGCCGGGATCATCCTCCTCCCCAGAATCCCCCTGTTCTCGGTCATGTACATCTCCCAGATCGTCAACGGCATCGTCCTGCCGGCGATCCTCATCTTCATGCTTCTCCTCATTAATAATAAGAAACTCATGGGCGAATACGCCAACAAGCGGACCTACAACATCATCTCCTGGGCCACCGTCGCCGTCCTGACCGTGCTCACCGTCGCGTATGTCGTGAGCCTCGTTACCTGACCTTTCCCGTTCCCGGTTTCATTCCCCGCGCTTTTTAGGCCGTCATTACAAGCTTTGACGACCATGCGGAGATCAGCCTGAGACGAGAATCCGACGAGGGAAGCCGCAGGCCTCCGATGGCCCAAGGCTCCAATCATGGATATCATTGAGCTTGTTAATATGAACATGAAAAAGTTACAACGTATGAACGGCACTGAATGCCGCCCTCGAGCCCCCGTAGCGGAGGGGGGACCCGTCGGCCTTTTTCGACGGGGGGAACCGACGGGACTGGTTCCCCGGGGGCCGGGGGAGCGAGGGCGGCTTCAGGCCGTTTAAAGTGAGATGTAAAAATAATTAATGCGTTTGTTTTAGATTGCTTTGGAGTCTTGGGCCTGAAGAGCCGAGAAGGACGCGAAAAATGGAAGAGGCCCGGGAAGATATGCTATAATAGGCGTCCTTATTCAAGTCGAGAACGAACATGCCTATTCATGAGTATAAATGCAAGAAATGCGGGGCCCGAATCGAGGCCCTGCAGAAGTTCAGGGACAAGCCTCTTCAGAAATGCCGGAAGTGCGGCGGCGCCCTCGAAAAGCTGGTCTCGTCGCCCGCCATCCAGTTCAAAGGCTCCGGCTTCTACATCACGGACTACGCCAACAAGAACATCACGGCCAAGGAAGACAAGCCCAAGGAAAAGCCCGAAAAAATAAAGGAAACGCCGGTCAAGGATACTCCTCCCGCTACAAGTACATAAAGATCGATCCACGGCCGAAAATTCGGCTCATGAATCAGCGCTGATCGACTCAGCCGGCCGGACAATGAATTCTGGTTCTCTTCCATTTAGTGTGGGCTGAGTCAACAGCTTGGACGGGACGGACCTCGCTCCCCTTCAGGTTTTTAACGCCGTTCCCGAACCATCCTTCTCGGCGCCTTCAGAACTCGCGTGTCTAATGTTTCTTCTGTTCATAATCAGTTAAATGGGGCCTAAATAAGGTCACCATTTTGACATCGTGGCGTCTGTTTTCTCTTGAGCAGGCTCAGACATCTTCAGGCGCAGGGTTCCCTCTAAGGACGGTCCGGGAAGGCTAAACCTTCAAGGTCCGCTCGGCCCATCCCGTCCAAGTCCCCAACCCACACAAAACGTAAGAGAACCTGAATTCTTAATGCCGGTCCGGCTTTTCTAGCCTGTCCAGCTCTTGTATGTTAAAATACCGATGATGAAGATCGTGGTCCGGATGCCCAACTGGATCGGGGACGCCGTCATGGCCCTGCCGGTCCTGGGGGCGCTCCAGGCCAACTTCCCCCGGGCCGAGCTTTGGGCCGCCGCCAGGGAATGGGTCGGAGACCTTTTCTCTCCTTGGCACGGGATCAAGGGGCTTGTTCCGCTCCCCACGGTCCGCGATCTGAAGAGCCTGCGCGAAGCGAGCTCCAGGCTCAAGGAACACGGGTTCGACGCCGGGCTCCTCCTGACCAATTCCTTTTCATCGGCCCTCGTCTTCCGTTTGGCCGGGATCCCGGAGCGTTGGGGATACGCCCGGGACGGACGGGGCCTTCTCCTGTCGCGGAGCGTCCCCCTGAAGAAAGGAGGCGAGACCCGCCGCCAGACGGACTACTACAGAGACCTCCTTGCGGGCCTCGGGATCGAGGCCCCGGCCGGGGCGATCGACCTGCATCTCTCCGAAGAAGAAAAGGCCGCCGCCGAAAAAGCGATGACCGAAGCCGGGCGCGATCCGGCCCGCCCTCTCGTCGTCCTCAATCCCGGGGCCGCCTTCGGCCCGGCCAAAAGGTGGCCGGCCGAGAGGTTCGCCGATCTCGCCCGCCTGTTCCAAGCGAGAAGGAACGCCGAAATCCTTCTCGTCGGCGCGGCCGGCGAAGCCGATATCGCCGCGTCCATCGCTTCCGGACTGGAGAGGAAGCCGCTCGACCTTACGGGGAAGACGAACCTGCGCCAACTCATGGGCCTCATCAGCCTGGGCCGCGTTTTCGTGACCAACGACACCGGCCCCATGCATATCGCCGGCGCTCTCGGCGTTCCCGTCGTCGCCATCTTCGGCCCGACCGACCCGAAGGCGACCGGCCCCTCCCGGCGGCCTTCCGTGGTCCTGAAAAAGGACGTCCCCTGCTGGCCCTGCACCTACCGATCCTGCCCTTACGACCACCGGTGCATGACCGGGATAGGGCCCGAGGAGGTCTTCTCCGCGGCCGAAGGGTTCCTATGAACAAACGCCGGGCGGTCTTTCTGGACAGGGACGGGACGATCAACGAGGACGTCGGTTATCCCGGGCGCTACGACCAGGTCCGCATCTACCCCTACAGTTTCGAGGCGGTCCGGAGGATCAACGAAGCCGGCCTCGCGGCCGTCGTCATCACCAACCAGTCCGGGGTCGGCCGGGGCCTCTTCACGGAGGATGACCTCCGCGTCATCCACGAGAAGATGACGAAAGCTTTTCAGGCCGAAAACGCGCGCCTGGACGGCATCTTTTACTGCCCCCATTTCGTCTCTTCAGCCTCGCCGGAGTCGGGCGCCGACTGCGCCTGCCGCAAGCCGTTCCCGGGCATGGCCTTGAAGGCACGGGAGGCCCTCGACCTCGACCTCGAAGGTTCCTACATGGTCGGCGACAAGGTCGAGGACATCCGGTTCGGACTGGCGATCGGGGCAACGCCCGTATTGGTCCTCACGGGGTACGGCCTCGGCTCCCTCGCCAAGCTCAAGGATGAGGGCCTCGAGCCGGCCTACGCCGCCCCCGATCTCCTGGACGCCGTGCAGTGGATCCTCCGCCGAGAGAGGGAAAACGTCCGTGATCCGCTTTGACGACATCCTCGAGAAGGTCTCGCCCCGCCTAGGCGAAAAGGACACGGTTGTCCTTCAGAAAGCCTACGTCTTCGCGGCCCGGGCCCATAAAGGACAGGTCCGGCGCTCCGGAGAGCCCTATTTAAGCCACCCCCTCGAGATCACCGACATGCTGGCCGACATGAACCTCGACAGAACCACCCTCGTCGCCGGACTCCTCCACGACGTCCTCGAGGACACGGACGTGACCGCAGCCGATATCAAAGAGGCCTTCGGCAAGGAGGTCGCGGCCCTGGTCGAAGGCGTGACGAAGATCAGCCGCGTCCAAGAGGCTTCGCCCGAGGCCCGGCGCGCCGAGACGATCCGCAAGATCATCCTAGCCATGACCGACGACCTTCGGGTCATCTTCATCAAGCTGGCCGACCGGATCCATAACCTCAAGACCCTCAAATTCCTGGACGGGGAAAAACAGAAACAGATCGCCCGGGAGACCCTCGAGATCTACGCCCCCATCGCCAACCGGTTGGGCATGGGAAGGATCCGGGCCGAGCTTGAAGACCTGTCCTTCTCCTATGTCGCCCCGGATGACTATCGCAAGGTGACCTCGCTGGTCGGGCCCCAGATGAAGCCGGCCGAGAAGGAGACCCGGCGGTTCCGGAGGACGCTCGAAGGCCTGATGAAAGAGAACGGCATCCCGGCGGAAATCCACGGCCGGATCAAACGGCTCTACAGCATCTGGAGCAAGATGAAGCGGCGGAACATCGGATTCGACCAGGTCTATGACTTCATGGCCCTGCGGCTCATCACGGACTCGGTCAAGAATTGCTACGCCGCCCTGGGCATCATCCACCAGCGCTGGCCCCACCTGCCCCAACGCTTCCGGGACTTCATCGCCATGCCCAAGCCCAACCTCTACCGGGCCCTCCACACAACGGTGATCACCGAGGAGAAGCGGACGTTCGAGATCCAGATCCGGACGAAGGAAATGCACGGCCTGGCCGAGGAGGGGATCTCCGCCCATTGGAAGTACAAGGAGGGCGCCCCCCAGGACCTGATGAAGGACGACAAACGCCTGCATTGGCTGAGGGAGATGGCCGCCCTCTACGAGGAGCAGAAGAACCCCCGGGAATTCCTGAAGAACTTGAAGACCAACCTCATCCCCGATGAGGTCTACGTCTTTACGCCCAAGGGGAAGGTCGTGAGCCTGCCCCCGGGGGCGACCGCTCTCGATTTCGCCTTCAAGATCCACACGGAGATCGGTCTTCACGCCTCGGGAGCGAGGATCAACGGGGGCCTCGTCACCCTGAAGGCGCCCCTCAAGACCGGGGATATCGTGGAGATCGTCACCTCGCCGGAGAAAACGCCGAACCGGAGCTGGCTCAGAGCGGCCGCCACCTCCGACGCCCGGCACCAGATCAAACGCTGGCTTAACGCCAGGAGCCGGGCCAAAAGCCTCATCCTGGGGAGAAGGCTTTGGGAGAGGGCGCTCGGGAAATTCGATCTCCCCGCAGAGCTGAAGAAAGAAGAGAACCTGCTCCGTCGCCTGTCCGAGGTCCTGAATAAAAAGATCGGGATCATGAACGAGTTCTACCGGCACGCCGGGATGGGCAAGGTCGTTATCGACAAGACTTTCATGGAGAAGCTGTCCCCCGCCTTCGGGATGCCCCCGAAGAAGGCAACGTTCCTTGAGCGGATGGTCTCCAAGGTCACCCGGAAGTCGTCTCCCGGCATCCTGGTCAAGAGTCTGGATGACCCGATGATCAGCCTGGCCAAGTGCTGTTCCCCCATAAAGGGAGAGCCCGTGACTGGCTATATCACCGTCGGCAAGGGGATCACGGTCCACTCGCTGCGCTGCCCCCTGGTCAGCAAAGAGGTTCTGGACGGCCAGCGGATGGTGGATGTCGCCTGGGACGATTCTTACCAGGGGACATTCAAGGCAAAGCTCCTCATCAAGGCCGCGGACTCCCCCGGGGTGCTGGCCAAGGTCGCGACCCTCATCGCCCAGCTCGAGGGCAACATCACCAAGGCCGAGATCGCGGTCTTCGCCGACGGCCGGGCGAACCTCAACCTGGAGTTGGTCATCCGTGACATCCGTCACCTGGACGGGATCTTAGAGGGGTTGGGACAGATAAAGGAAATCTCTTCGGCGGAAAGGGTCTAAGGAGGGATTCCTCAGACGGCCTTGGCGACCTTCCCCGAGCGAAGGCAGCGCGTGCAAACCCAGATCTGCTTGACACCCTTGGGCGTTTGGGCTTTGACGTGCTGGAGGTTGGGCTTCCACTTCTTAGGAGAAGACTTGTGCGAGTGGCTGACGTTATGCCCGAAAACGGGCCCCTTCTGGCAGATTTCGCATACTTTAGGCATGTTGTTCTCTTTTTGAAGGTTCTTTTATATCATAAAACGCCCCCCCTGGCAACTCCCGGCCATGTTTTATTCAAGGTCGTCCGGAGCGAAACGTAAAGCGTTTTTACGCCGGCGGCCCGGCTGCTGTCCGGTTATCGTAGCCCTTCTTGAGGACCAAGGGAGAGTTGTCGCCCGGATTGACCTGGTATGAAAATTGCTCATGATGACGGGGTCGCGGCGGCCTTGACCGATTGGTGAAAATGGCGTACGTTACCTGAGAAGCTCCCGATGAAGCCCAAGATCCCCGTCGTCCTCCTGGCCGCGGTGATCATCTCCCTTCTGTCCGGTTGCGGCCGGCCCCTCCGGATGAACCAGCTCCAGTTCGGGGTCTGGGCTTCCGAGAAGGACCTCTGGGACGAGGCCGTCTTCCGCTGGAAGAAGGCCGCCGCCGCCGATCCCCGTTCGGTCGCCGCCCACAACAACCTGGCCGTCGCCTATGAAAAAAAGGGGCAGTGGGAGGAGGCCCGGAAGGAATACGGCATTGCCCTCAAGCTGGAACCGAAGAACACCTACGTCAAATATAATCTGGACATGTTCCAGGAAAACATGGACGCCCTGAAGAAGGACGAGGACCGCAAGGGGGCCAACGGGACCGATGAGAAAAAGTAAGTTTTTCCTCGTGGCGGCCTGCCTCCTTCAGTTCGCCTGCGTCTCCGAGAGCGCCCGCAAGGTCAAACTCCGGATTCCCGGTCCGTCCCCCATCAACCTGGCCGAATACCCCGAGGTGGCGATCACGAACTTCCGGGTGGAAGAGGAGCGCCCCGCCTTCGACATCAGCCATGAGCTCGTCGACGACCTGGCGTTCGAGTTGGGCCGGGAATACAAGGGAAACGTCACGATCCGGACCGTCGCCTGGGACAGGGACGGGCTCCTCGAGGACAAGGCGTTCTGGAAAGACCTGGGAGCGGGAGCGGAGAAGGCCCTGTTCCTGACGGGCGGTGTTCGCTACACCCAGGAGGTCCGCAAGGCCATGATCGACGGCGACATGAAGGAGATCGACGGCCCTTTCAAGACCGTCAAGAAGGGCCTCGTCGAGAGGAGGATCTTCAACCTGGTCCTCGACCTCTGCCTCATCCGGGCCGGCAGCGGCGAGATCGTGTTCCGGAAGGAGTACAAGGAGACGCGGACTTTTCCCAACCCCAACCAGCCCTTTTCGTTCGCCTTCTATGAGCTCCTGCCGCGGATCAAAAAGAAGTTCTTCCGGACGATCCTGGGCGAAGAGCGCGGCCAGGAACGCTACCTGATCTTGAAATGAAGAGGAGGCTTCCATGAGGCCGTGGATCCAGCGGGCCATCGTCCCGTCCCTGCTCCTGCTCGCCGCCGCCCCGGCTTTTGCCCAGTTCTATTATGTCCCTTATTACGGCAAGAACAAGGTCATCTACGAGAAGTTCAACTGGAAGAGCTATCCCACCGAGCATTTCAGGATATACTTCACCTCCGGCGGCGAAGGGGCGCTGAAGGACGTGGCGGGGATCGCGGAAAGCGCTTACCAGAGGATCAGCCACCTCCTCAAGCACCAGCTCGCCGAGCCCGTCCCCTTGATATACTACCGGACATTCACGGATTTCGAGCAGACCAACCTCTTCGAGGTGTCCGAGGGCGTCCTCGGGGTCTCCGAGCCCATCCTCCATCGGATAGGCATCCACGGCGACATGCCCCCGGACGAGCTCCAGACCCTGGTCGAGCACGAGCTGACCCATATCTTCGAATTCGACATCCTCTGGGGGGACCAGGCGGGCTCCATCTATTCCTTCAGCCAGCCGCCCCTGTGGGTCTTCGAAGGCCTGAGCGAGTTCACCACCCGGACCTGGTCGCCGTGGTCCTCGCTCATCGTCCGCGACGCCGTCCTCAACGACCGCATCCCCGAGTTCTCGGAGTCGGGGGAGATCTATTCCCGCTACCCCCTGCCGCGCGAGCCGGCCTACGATTTCGGTCACGCCGTCTACGAGTACGTCGAATCGAGGTTCGGCCTGAGCGCCATCCGGGAGTTCTGGCTGTCCTTGAAGACCGCCCCGACCGTCGGCAAGAGGGACCCGATCGAGCGGGCGTTCCACATGAAGACCCGGGAGTTCCAATACGAGTTCAAGAAGTACCTCCGCGACCGGAACAAGGACTTCCTCACCCGGGAGAACCCGGAGAACTACAGCATCACGCTGGGTCCGGAATTCCCGGTCAACCCCTACTACTTCGCCTTCTCCCACGCGCTCTCCCCGTCCGGGGACATCGTGGCCACCCTGACCTTCAACGTCAAGGACCTGGACCTGGATCTCGTCCTCATCTCCGCCAAGGACGGGTCGATCATCCGGAACATCACCCGCGGCTACACCCTCCGGTACGAGAACATCAAATACGACGCGGACCCCTCGATGGGCCCGGACCTGGCCTGGTCGCGTGACGGCGACAGGATCGCCTTCTTCGCACGCGACGGGCGAAAGCACGCCCTCGTCATCGTCGACCCCCTGACCGGAAAGACCCTGAAAAAGCTGAAGCTTCGCATCGATCAACCGTCCTCGCCGAGCTTCCTTCTCTCGGACGACGGCATTCTCTGCGCCGGTTTCGACCAGGGCCGCCGTGACCTCTTCTCCGTCCGCCTGGCCGACGGAGCCGTCGCCAATCTCACGAACGACGAAGCCTTCGAGAAGGCGCCGGCGGTCGCTCCGGACGGGAGGTCCGTGGCCTACACGATCCGGGTCGACGGCTATGACAAACTCTTCCTTTCGCCTCTCGGGGACCTTAAAAAAAGGACCCAGCTGACCTTCGGCAAAGGGAACACCATCGCCCCCCGCTTCTCGCCCGACTCGAAATCGCTCTACTTCTCCGGCGATGTCCGGGGGGCCTACAACATCTACGCGATCGGCCTCGAGACCCGTCAGCTCCTCCGCTACACGGACGTCCGGACGGGCAACTTCTTCCCGTCCCCCCTCCCCGGGAACCCGAAGATCGTGGTCTTTTCCTCCTTCAACAAGGGCGCCTTCCAGATCTTCAAGTCCGAGCTGGAGGGATCGGTGGAGGGGATGGTCGCCTTCGAGGAATTCCCCTCCGACCGGAAGGTCCCGAGGTTCGAGCCGGTCGTCGCCCTGGACATCAGCAAGGACAAGATCCGGGTCCACAAGGGGATCGGCAAGCTGTACCTCCTGTCGAGGCCCCCGATAGACGCCATCGTCTCGACGGACGGGTCGATCTACGGCGGCTCGTCGGTCGCCTTCAGCGACCTCCTGGGGGACCACGCCCTCATGTTCTCCGCCTACCAGGTCCGGACCTTCCGCTCCTACAATTTCGCCTACCTCAATCAAAAGCACCGTTTCCAGTACATGGCCAGCGCCTTCCAGTATTCGCTCTTCTATTATCCCGATTATTACTACTTCGACTCCGGATTCTACGGCAAGTATTTCACCTACCAGGACGCCATCGCGACCCGTAAGATCTCGGGGTTCAGCCTGGCGGGATATTACCCGCTGAACAAATACTACCGGGCCGAGGCCGGCCTCGGCTTTTACCGGTACGAAGAAGATTTCCTCGACAGCTACGCCTTCAATCCCGGCGCCCAGGCGGCCTATAATTACTTCTGGAACGGCAATGTCCTCCAGGCATCGCTGGCCCTTATCGGGGAGACGACCGTATTCAAGCGCTACGGTCCGGCGGCCGGGAATACCTTCCGGCTGGGCCTCGCTCAGGGCATCCCTGTTTCAAGCCGATTCTTCAGCAACACCAGCCTGGACGTGGACGCCCGACAATACCTTCCCCTTGGCGGGAACGCCCTCTTCGCTTTCAGGATCGAAGGGTTCGCCAGTCTCGGCAAGAACCCCTACTTCAACTATTTCGGCGGCAACAACCAGGTCCGGTCCTCGTATTACAACGGCATCATCGGGACCCAGGGCTGGTGGGCGAACGCGGAGCTCCGATTCCCGCTGGTCGAAATGGCCGACACGGTTCTCGGACTGGTCGGTCCGCTGCGGGGGGTCGTCTTCGCCGACCTGGCCCGGGCCAGGATCAAGGGCCGCCCGGCCGAGATCTGGCGTGTCCACCGGCAGGGCGACCAGGACGTTCTCAAGCCGTACGCGGCCATCGGCTCCTACGGATACGGGTTCGAGTTCTTCCTCTTCGGCTTCCCGATGCACATCGAATTCGTCAAGGGCTTCCACGTCCCGAACATGTCCAGGCCCTTCAAGTTCGACCGGGACAAGAATTTCGAGACGAACTTCTGGATCGGCTTCGATTTTTAAAAAAGCCTTGAATTCGGGCTTTGAGAATGCTATGATTTCCTGGCTTTCCCCGACCCTTCAGCGTTAAGGGCGGGCTTTTCCACAGATGTGGATAAATCTGTGGAAAACTCGGGGTCACTCATGGAACCTGAAGATAAAACTAATTCTTGGCTCCGAATCGTCCAGGCCGTCCAAAAAAAAGTCGACCCCAACAGCTTCGAGACATGGTTCGAGCCGACAAGCTTCATCGGAGAAGAGAGCGACGCTCTTTATATCAAGGTCCCCAACTCGTACTTCAGGGATTGGCTGTCCTTCCATTACTCGGGCTTGATCAACGAATGCGCCCAGGAACTCCTCGGCAAGGCGTTTGACATCAAATACATCTTCGACGAGACGCCGTCGTCGTTCATCCGGAGATCGCCCGACGAGAGAAAGACGAAGCAGGGCCTGCTCCTCAATCCGAACCTCAACCCGAACTATACGTTCGACAACTTCGTCGTCGGGTCCTGCAACCAGTTCGCCCAGGCGGCAGCGACGGCCGTCGCCAAGAACCCGGGCAAGTCGTACAATCCGCTGTATGTCTACGGCGGGGCCGGCCTGGGAAAAACGCACCTCATGAACGCCATCGGGCATTTCACCCTGATGAACAACCACCGGATGAAGGTCCTCTACATCACCACCGAAAAGTTCATGAACGAGCTCATCAACCACCTCCAGTACGGGAAGATCCTGGACTTCCGCGAGAAGTACAGGAGTGTCGACATCCTGCTCATCGACGACATCCACTACCTCGGCGGACGGGAGCGAACGAAGGAAGAGTTCTTTCACACCTTCAACCATCTCTACGACGGCCAGAAGCAGATCGTCATCTCGAGCGATTGCCCCCCAAAGGAGATCCCCCATCTTGAAGAGCGGTTCCGGTCCAGGTTCGAATGGGGGTTGATCGCCGACATCAAGCCGCCCGACATTGAAACCCGGATCGCCATCCTCCGGAAAAAGGCCGAGATGGAGGACGTCATCCTGAGCGAAAGCGTCGCCCTCTACATCGCCGACAAAGTCCACTCCAACATCCGGGAGCTCGAAGGCTACCTGCGCCGCGTCATCGCCTACTCCTCTCTTAAAGGCGAAAAGATCGATCTTGATCTTACGAAAGAAGCTCTCAAAGGACTTCTGGATTCGGCATCGACCATCGTCACCGTGGAAAGGATCCAACGGCTCATCTGTCATAAATTCAAGATCAAACCCTCCCAGATCAAGTCCAAGAACAACTCCCCGAAGATCGCCTTCCCTAGACAGGTCGCCATGTACCTGGCCAAAGAATTGACCAAGTCCTCTCTACCCGACATCGGAAAGAAGTTCGGTGGAAAGCACCACACGACGGTTATCCACAGCAT
>Ga0315291_10005139_pt1 | contig 16495 bp, 13 predicted proteins | sample YL17G12_20_MG_FD_203070 | JGI IMG/M metagenome (GOLD analysis project Ga0315291, IMG submission 203070) | Sediment microbial communities from Yellowstone Lake, YNP, Wyoming, USA - YL17G12_20 | ecosystem: Environmental > Aquatic > Freshwater > Lake > Sediment | place: USA: Wyoming | collected...
ATCCGCCAGTGGGTCAGCGAACACAGGAGGCCGTTGAAGTGAGTGGCTCGGAACTAGAACGCGGCATACGTGTCCGCGATACGCGACCGGGCACGGAGAAGATCCGCGATGGCGTGTGGCGAGTGCTCTGCCGGGATTTCTTCCAGAAATACGTCTGCGCCGACGACGTGGTGCTGGACCTTGGTGCGGGCGAATGCTGTTTCCTGAACAACATACGGTGTAAAAAGAAACATGCCGTCGAAGTGTCCCCGGAACTCAGGAAGTTCGCACACGATGATGTGATCTGGCATTGCTGCCAAGCAGAACAGATGCCAGAGCTCGGATCAGGGAGCATAGACGTGGTGTTCGCATCGAACTTCTTTGAACATCTCCCTGACAAAGATGTGATGAACCGGACATTATTGGAGATACGACGGGTGCTTAAAGACGGCGGCAAACTCATGGTGCTTCAGCCAAACGTCCGGTTCTCGCCAACCGCGTACTGGGACATATACGACCACAGGATAGCGTTGACTGACAGGAGTCTCATCGAGGCGCTCGAACTTGCTGGGTTTAGACCGCTCGTCGTCATCCCCAGGTTTTTGCCATACACCATGAGAAGCTCGATGCCTAAACATCCGCTTCTCGTCACGTTGTACCTTCGCATCCCTCTCGTCTGGCACCTTCTCGGCAGACAAAGTTTCATCCTCGCTGAGAAAAGAGGCTGATACCTGTGGGTCAATCATGCTTTGCGACGATCGGTGGGGGCGAAGCTTGTCTTCGCCTCAAAGCGATGCTCATTACGAAACGCGCCATCGGCGTTTGTGCCGTGAGCTCTTGCTTTCTGGTAAGCGTGTGCGTTGCAGCGGCGCAGGTCAGTGTCCAGCTACCACGGCACGATCCAATACTCAACAGACCTTTTCCGTTAAAGATAACAGTGGCGTGGCAAGGGAACGCGGACGAGTATCTGTTCCTGCCGGTCGAATTGCCGGCTAAAGATGAGGTCACAATCGTGAGCGCTTCTATGACGTCATCAAAGGTTGGCGAAACGAATTCTGTGGAATATTTCGTGAATCTGAGGGTTAGCAAGACAGGCGCGTGCGAGCTCGGTACCGTGACGATCCCGTACCGACCCCGAGGCTCAGAGGAGAAACTCGCGTTACAATCAGATTCTGTGAAGTTCAACGTGCGTGCCAACCCGCTGCCAATGCAGATTTTGATGGGGACGATTGCGCTGGCAGCCGCAGTCGCTCTGGCGATGCTGGCTCGAAACGTGACAAGAACTCGGCGAAACGCTGTCATTGTCAACCAATAGAGGCGATGAAGGACGTACACCAGAATAAGGAACGTGGGATACCGTGACAACAAACGGTTAAGGAGATTATGCGATGGCTGTGGACGTGAGAGAAGTCACTGAGCGTGTGCGTGAACAGAGCTGGTTTGTGAACGCGATCACGAACGAGATCGGCAAGGTTATCGTCGGGCAGAGGTATATGATTGACCGGCTGCTCGTAGGGCTTCTTGCCGACGGGCATGTCCTCGTTGAAGGCGTTCCGGGACTCGCAAAGACGACCGCCGTGCGATGTCTTGCTGACGCCGTCAAGCTGAAGTTTCAGCGCATCCAGTTCACACCGGACCTTCTTCCTGCAGACCTTATCGGGACGCTGATTTACAATCTCAAGACCGGCGAGTTCACCACACGAAAGGGTCCGATTTTCGCCAACATAATTCTCGCGGACGAGATCAACCGGGCGCCTGCAAAGGTTCAGAGCGCGCTGCTCGAAGCGATGCAAGAACGACAGGTCACTATCGGCGAGAACACGTTCCGGCTCGACCAACCGTTCCTGGTCATGGCAACACAGAACCCTATAGAACAGGAAGGGACATACCCTCTGCCGGAAGCGCAAGTTGACCGGTTCATGCTCAAGCTCAAAGTGACATACCCGAATAGGCAGGAAGAACGACAGATCATGGAGCGGATAGAGGTCGGCAGGACGTTCACTATTCAGCCGGTTATCGCGCCGGAAGACATTGTGCGTGCTCGAGAGACTGTTAACCAGATATACATTGACGACAAGATTAAAGATTACATCGTGGACATCGTGCTGGCAACGCGCGAGCCGAAAACGTATGGTCTGGATCTTGAGAATCTGATTCAGTACGGCGCATCACCGCGCGCTTCGATCTATCTCAAACATGCCGGGCGAGCGTACGCCTTCCTTCAGGGACGCGGTTACGTCACGCCTCAGGACATCAAATCAATCGGCATGGACGTGTTGCGTCACCGGATCATCGTAACGTACGAGGCGGAAGCTGAAGAGATAACGAGCGAGGACATTGTCCAGCGCGTGTTCGACGGAGTCGAAGTGCCGTGATACCAAAAGAGCTGTTGAAAACAGTCCGGAGAATCCAGATTCGTACGAACCGGCTTGTGAACGACGTGCTCGCTGGTCAGTACGAGAGCGTCTTCAAAGGGCGAGGTATGGAATTCAAGGAGGTGCGCGAATACCAGCCCGGCGACGAGATACGGTTCATAGATTGGAACGTCACGGCGCGGATGGACCGGCCATACGTCAAGCTGTTCGCGGAAGAACGCGAGCTAACGGTGATGCTCGTGGTTGACGCGAGCGGTTCCGGCATGTTCGGCACCGGCGATAAGTTCAAGAACGAGCTTGGCGCAGAACTGTGCGCGGTGCTGGCGTTTTCCGCGATAAAGAATAACGATAAAGTGGGTCTCATCATGTTCACCGACCAGGTGGAAAAGTACGTGCCACCGAAAAAGGGACGAAGTCACGTGCTCCGGGTCGTTCGGGAAGTCCTCTATTTTCAGCCTCAAGGCCCCGGCACCAACGTGCCCGCCGCGTTACAGTTCCTCAATAGCGTGACGACCCGACGGTGCGTCGTGTTCCTTGTCTCGGATTTCATGACGGAACGGTTTGAACAGGCAATGCGGATCGCCAATAAACGGCACGACGTCATTGCGGTAACCGTGACTGACCCACGCGAAATGGAGTTGCCCGATGTCGGCATGATCGAGCTGAGGGACGCTGAGACCGGCGAACTGATGCTGGTGGACACGCACGATCCCGAAGTGCGTCACGAGTTTCGCAAGCAGAACGCGCAACGTATAGCAGTGCGTACCGATCTGTTCAGATCGGCAAACGTTGACGTTATTGACGTGTTTACAAATAGACCGTACGGAGATGCGCTCTATAGGTTTTTCAGAATGCGCGAACGGCGGCTAGCGTAGGGGAACCCCTTGCGGGCTCCCGTCTGGAGGGCAGTCGCCGGACAGTCGGTCGCGCAATTGCAGAACTTGAACAAGCCCCCCTGACCGTTTCATCTTTCAATGGGAGAGGGTCAGGGCGGGGGTATCGCGGCGAAACGAGAACGCGGGAGGGGGCAAGCCCGTCCCCTACAGGAGATTCCCAAGCAGGCGATGGCGAGACGAGAGGTAGCTCGAAGGGTAGGATGTTTCGGGATGCTCCTGGCAGTACTGTGCGCATCTATCGCACCTGCATCCGGCTATACCGCAGAAAGCGAAACGCGAAACGCATCGCCGATAAACGTGACAGCCCGACTCGACAGGAACGTCATCACTATCGGAGACAAGATACGGTACGAGCTGATCGTGGAAGCGCTGGAAGGAACCACGTTGACCTTTCCCCAGTTCGGTGACACTCTGAGCGCATTCACGATCAAAGATTCCGGGCAGTCATCTCAACAGCAACAGCGCGATGGAACGGTCATAACAACCCGGTGGTACATTCTCCAGACGTTCACGACAGGCACCCACGAGATTCCGCCCGCACTCGTCCGGTACAAGCTAAAGGGGCAGGATCAAGAGCTAACAATATCGGCACCGCAGCTTGCCGTGCGCGTCGAAAGCCTTCTGGAAAAAGAGGGACAAGCGACAGACATTAGAGACATCAAGCCTCCGGTCGAGTTGCCCGCTGACCGGCGCGCTCTCTATCTCGCAACGGCTCTGGCACTTGCCGCGATTGCCGTGACATTGTCCCTCATCCGTATCTTCAAACGACGCCGACGGGGACCTATCAGGGCACAGCCCGTCGAGATGCCGTGGGAAATTGCTCTGAGAGAACTTGCGGCTCTCCAGTCTAATGACCTTGTGAAACGAGGACGTATCGAGGAGTTCTACGTCGCTCTTTCCAGCATTGTCAGACATTACCTGGAACACAGGTTCGCGTTACGTGCTCCGGAGATGACCACAGAAGAGTTTCTCCTGCTAATGTCTCGCGACGAGACTCTCGTGAAAGAACACAAACAGCTTGTCAGAGAGTTTCTGGCTCACTGTGATCTCGTGAAGTTCGCTCGGTACGGACCGTCACACGACGAGATTGATTCCGTTTACGGATCAGCGTTCCGTCTCGTGCAGGAAACAATCCCGCACCAAACTCAGGAACCGGGTGAACCTGGAAAGGGGTCAACATGACGTTCAGGGATCCGATGTTTCTGTTTCTTCTGCTCGCCGTGCCGCTGCTAGTCGCGGGACAACTTCTGCGACGACAGCGGGGGCACGTCCAGTTCTCTTCGCTCAACGTGTTCCGGGGAATCAGACAACCGATTTCGGTTAAGGTTCGCAGATACATACCGCTTCTTACGGCTTTCGCTCTAGCTTTCTTTTCCATCGCGCTTGCACGACCCCAAAAGGGTATCGAATATACCGCGGTGACTACGGAAGGTATAGACATCGAGCTTATCATAGATATTTCCGGCAGCATGAGAGCTCTGGACTTCAAGATGAATGGCGAGCCGACAGACAGGCTGTTCGTGGCGAAACAGGTCATCAAGGATTTCATCAAGGGACGTATCGGCGACCGGATCGGCATGGTCGTGTTCGCAGGACGCCCGTACACCCAGTGCCCGCTAACGCTCGATTATGGGATGGTGCTATCGCTGCTCGACCGGGTGCATATAGGTATGGTTGAGGACCGGACAGCTATCGGGTCAGCTATAGGAACTGCCGTTATGAGGCTCAAAGATTCCAAGGCGAAAAGCCGCATCATAATCCTGCTTACCGACGGCATCAACAACGCCGGCAAAATCAGTCCTGACACCGGCGCTAACCTGGCAAAAAGTGCTGGCATCAAAATCTACGCTATAGGAGTCGGACAAAGAGGTCTGGTTCCATATCCTTTCCAAGATGTGTTTGGCAACGTCGTTTTGGGGAAAGAATCGCTGCCGGTTGATGATGAAGGGCTTACCCGTATCGCCAAGACGACCGGAGGGACATACTGGCGCGCTACCGATACGACCGCGTTACGCCAAATATACGCTGAGATAGACAAGATGGAAAAGACCGAAGCTAGGGTGGAACGCTACGCGGAATACCGGGAGCTGTTCCCGTACTTTGCTGTGCCGGGACTGGTGCTGTTCCTGACGGGCGTGGTGCTCGAAAACACGCGGTTTGCACGGATACCATGAGACGATGGATATACAATACGGCAATATCAACGTTCTCTATGCGCTTTTCATCGTAGCGGGTGTCGCCATTCTGCTCGTATGGTCGGTTCGTCGCCGAGTTAGGCTTCTCGAGCAATTTGCAGGCGCGACGCTCATCAGCAAGTTAACTGCCGGAGTCAATCCGCGCGAGCATAAGATGAAAGCTGTACTCCTTCTCGCCGGCGCGACGTTTATTATAGTGGGGTTAGCAGAACCGAAATGGGGGTATCACGTAGAACAGGTGACACGGCGAGGCATTGACATCGTGATTGCTCTCGACTGCTCGAAAAGTATGCTCGCCGAGGATGTCAAACCGAACAGGCTGGGGTACGCAAGACGAGAGATCGAAGATTTGATCAGGACCCTTGAAGGTGACCGGGTTGCTATTGTCGCGTTCGCCGGAACGGCGTTTGTCCAGTGCCCTCTGACGCTCGATTACGGGTTTGCACGGATGGCGCTCGCCGATATAGACACGAACATCATCCCGCGGGGCGGTACGGCGATCGGCGTCGCGATACGAAAATCGCTCGAAGCGTTTCAGGACCCTGTCCGGAAATACAAAGCTATTGTTGTGCTCACGGATGGTGAAGATCACGAGGGAGCCGTCGAAGAAGCTGCCCAACGCGCCAGCGATAACGGCGTCAAGATATATGTCGTCGGCATAGGAGAGCCAGAAGGGACCCTAATTCCGGTAGAGGATGAATCGGGCAACCGGACATACGTCAAAGACAAAGGCGAACCGGTTGTGTCAAGGCTCAATCCCGAAACGCTCGAGAAGATCGCGAGCACCACAGGAGGGTTTTATGTTCACGGTGGTGGAGCAGGTTCACCGCTGCAAGACATATACACCGAGTTTATTGCAGGGATGGAAAAGAAAGACCTGGCGAGCGGCGAGGTGAAACGGTACGAGAACCGGTATCAAGTCCCTCTCGCAATCGGTGTCGTCCTGATATTGCTCCAGCAAGGTTTCATCGCAACCCTCATAGATGCCGTGCGGTGGCTGGCTCGATTGAAAAGGAGGAAGATGCAGGTTCGCGTCCAACGCGCCGCCGCGCACCTCAGGACGAACTGTGTGTTGTACTTGTTCGTGACGCTTCTTCTGCACACTGCTCTATCGCACGGAGAAACGCTGCGCGCCAAGGTTCATAAAGGCAACGTCCTCTACGAGCGGCAGATGTACGACGAGGCGCTCAAGCGCTATAATGAAGCGCAGGTTGACGCACCGGAATCGCCGGAACTCAACTTCAACATAGGCGGCGCCACCTATCGCAAGCAGGATTACGAGAATGCAATAGAAGCGTACCAGAGATCGTTAAGAACCAAGGATAAACGATTAGAGGCGAAAACAAACTATAACATCGGTAACACCAGGTTTCGCCTCGGAGAGAAAACAGGTAACACCGCGCTCTGGCAAGAGGCGATAGAATATTATAAACGGGCGATCGAGCTCGATCCTCACGACACTGACGCCAAGTTCAACCTGGAATTTCTCGAACGGAAAATCAAGGAAACACAGAACCAACAGCAGAAAAGTCAGGAGTCGCAGGACAAAAAGGAACAACAACAGGAGAAGCAGCAAGGAGCTTCACAATCTAAGGACCAGAGGCAATCTGGCAAAGAGCAGAGTAAACGGGCAGGTGCTCCCGACCAGACGCAACAGGCTGAGCCGCAAGATGTTCGAGCAGCTCAGCGCGAGGATCAGAGCCAAAAGCTCGCTGAACAAGAAATATTCAATATACTTCAGGAAGAGGAACGAGGAGCTCGTGAGCAAGTCCGAGATACAATGACTACGCGCGAGCGACCCGTCCTGAAAGATTGGTGACGGACTTACTAAGAACTGTATGACAAATGTCTTCTTGTTGTCATTCCGTAGGCGGGAATCCAGAGAAAAAGTGACACGTTTGCTCATGCACACTGGCTTTTTGCTTTCGCGGAAATGACCCTGAGATCATGTTAAGGATTCGAGGCATAGGACGTTACTCCTATATTCATCAGGACTACCATATGGCGCGTAAAACCTTACTATCAGTAGTGGCAGTCGTACTGCTTGTCGTTTGTGCTGAAGCGTCCGCCCAGATCAGTTTCACCGCGTCGGTTGATAAGAACGTGGTGGCGTTAGGAGACACGATCGTTCTGACGCTGACCCTGAGCGGCGGTACGGACCTTCCGGAACCCGAACTTCCTCCGCTCATAGGTTTCGACCTGTTGGGCGAGCAAGGAACAACCAGAAGCATCCGGGTCATAAACAGCGAGACGACATACTCGGTGAGCCGTCAGTACGTATTGGCGCCTCAAGAAGAGGGCGATTTCGTGATAAGCGCTGCAACACTCAGGTATCGCAGCGAGGTCTACCGTACCGAGCCAATTACCGTGAAAGTTGTTCCCGCATCCCAACTGCCTCAAGCGGCAGTGCCAAGCATAGGTCAAAACCTTCTCGCGACACTCACTGCTGATAAGACGGAGGTGTTTCTTGGCGAGCAGGTGAACCTCTATTTCAGGGTGTACGCCCGAGAGGTTCAAGTGGTGAGCGAAGCCAATCGGGAAGGTCCCGGAACGGAAGGTTTTATCAAGCATGAATTGAGTGCACGACAGTTCAGAACGACCCGCGACGGTCTAATTTACGATGTTATCGAGTTGCCCATGGTTCTGTTCCCGATCAAACCGGGCGAGATGACCATACCACCAGTCTCGTTGACGGGTCAGGTTAAAGTGCCGGTGCGCGGACGAGCGTCTTCCTCGTTCCCTGGGTTCGACAGCTTCTTCGACAGGTACACGTTACAGCCATACAAGCTCGTTACAGACGCGGTGAAGATTCTCGTGAAGCCGCTTCCTGCCGCAGGCAAACCAGACTCCTTCTGTGGTAGCGTTGGGAATTATTCGCTCGATGTCTTCTCAAAACCAGCTCAGCTCAAGGTTGGCGAACCGATCACCCTTACCATGAAGATCGCCGGTTCAGGCAACCTCGACGCAGTCAGCGCGCCGATCGCGAGCGACATCCAGAACTTCAAGACGTACGACCCGGAAATCACGACGAACATCGTGGAAAAAGAACCGTCATTCAAGGGCGAGAAAACCTTCGAGACGATACTCGTGCCTCAACGGTCCGGCCGACAGGTAATCCAGAACGTCAGATTCTCCTTCTTCGATCCTGAAAAGAAAAGTTACGTCACGCTGGCTAAAGGGCCGTTCGAGTTCAACGTTCTGCCCGCGCCCATCGAACCCATGAAACGTGTCGTCGAGGTGCAGACGGGCCCCGGCAAGACCGAGATCAAGGTCGTCGGGGAGGATATAGGTCCGATCTTCACGGAACTCGGTAACCGCAGCAGACCGGAATCAATGACGGGACTGGCATTTTATGTGCCGTTTGCAGCGCCTCCTGTTGCATACGCTGTCATGCTGGCGGTCGTCACACGAAAACGTCGGTTGACTACGGACGTCCTGTATGCACGGAAAAAGAGAGCAACCCGTGACGCACGGAGACGGTTAGCATTAGCGACCAGGGCGCTTAAGGAAGGAGACAATGCCAACTTCTGTACCGAGATCACGAAAGCTATAACCGGTTTTGTGGCTGACAGGTTTGGTCTGTCATCGGCTGGACTGACATCTGGTGACGTTAAGGATCATCTCGAAGCAGCCGGCGTCCCTCAGGATCTCGTGAAACGCACGACCGACCTGCTGGAGTCGTGCGACTATGGTCGGTTCGCAGCAGCACATGCTCATGATGACATGGCACGAATGCTCAACGGTGCACGCGATATCCTCTCGGAGTTGCAGCGGAGTCTGAGCGCGCTGCACGTCTCGAAAACGGGTGGTGGGTGATAAGCCATGAGTGCAATCCAATATGAACAGAGCAGGGTCGCGCGGCTAGGGCTCTGCACGGTAGCATCTCTTCTTGCCGTAACGAGTCTGTTCGTCGTCGTCGCACGGGCTGAATCCCTCAGCCTGGACAATAGAACCCTGTTCAATGAAGCAAACCAGGCGTATAGCAGGAACGACTTTGGCGCGGCGGCGGAGAAGTATCAACGGATAATTGACTCCGGAGAGAAGTCAGGCGAGGTACTTTACAACCTCGGCAACTGTCACTTCAGGATGGGCAGGCTCGGTATGGCAAAGCTCTACTACGAACGGGCTCGAAAGTTCATGCCGAGAGACCACAATGTGCTGGGCAACATCGCTCTGGCGGAGTCCAGAACTGTGGACAAGATCAGTCCCGGAAAGATCGCAGCAGTCGCCCAGAAGCTCTGCGTCTGGCATTTCAGGCTGACTGGACGGGAGATATCGGTCATATTCCTCGCGGCTGACGCAGCGTTCTGGGTCTGTCTTGGCATCCTCGTATTCGTGAGGAAGCGTTTCGTTAAGACAGCCATTGCCTTAGCTGCGCTACTTCTCGTTTTGTCTGGAAGCTCGTATGCATTGAAGGAGATCGAACGTCGCGGGCTAGGCTCTGCCGTCGTCATAGCCGATCAGGCACAAGTACGTACCGGTCCGGGCAACTATGCGATTACCTTCAATCTTCACGAAGGCGCACAGCTGAAGCTTGTCGAGTCGCGCGACGGCTGGTACCAAATCCACTTAGCGGACGGCAAGAGGGGATGGATAGAGCAGGACAAGCTCGAAAGGATATAGATCGTTTAAGGTTGCTTTACATGGCATAGGTGATGTTGTAGAATTGATGAAGGGTTTCAACTGGCGTTGCATGAGGGCAACGCCGCACAAGAACGGAGGTACTGAACATGGAAAGACGAACTGAGACATTAACCACGCTCGGCGCGAGGTTCGGTGTTCCGCTGTTTGCCGCCGCGCTAATCCTTGTGGCGTGCACAGGATTGACCGCGCAGGCTGCCGGAAGAGGAACTGAACTGCTCAAAGAGCTTGACAACGCGTATGTTGAGATATGGAATCGGGTTTCTCCGGCGGTTGTCAACGTTGATACTGAACGGCAGGCGCCTCCAATGCCTGAGGTTCCCCCGTTTTTCAGACAATTCTTCGAAGATTTCGGGTGGCCATCACCTCAGCAGGCTCCCGAACGCCGTCTGGGTCCAGAGCGCGGTCCACGCTTGATGGGACGGGGTTCAGGATTTGTCATAGATAAGGATGGACACATCCTGACGAACAACCATGTGATCGAAGGTGCCGACAAGATCACCGTACGATTCTCCGAGAAAGAGGAGTACGAGGCAAAAGTTGTTGGTAAGGATAAACTCACGGATATAGCGCTGATCAAGATAGATGCGAAGAAAGAGCTGCCTACCGTGGCGCTCGGTGATTCAAGCGCGCTTCGTGTCGGTCAGATTGTCATGGCAATAGGGAACCCCGGAGGAGTGCTCGACAGGACGTTCACCGTAGGTCATGTAAGCGGTCTTGGACGGAAAGTGCCTGAGCTGGGAGGTCGTATTGCCCCGCAGTGGCAGGACTTCGTCCAGACAGATGCTGCGATCAACCTGGGCAACAGCGGTGGACCGCTGGTGAACGTGAATAGCGAGGTTATTGGGATCAACACCGCGATGGGCATGGGCGCTGAGAATATCGGGTTTGCCGTACCGATCAACTTTGCCAAGGAGATCTTGCCTGACCTTAAGGCAAAAGGGAAGCCGATACGTGGGTATCTCGGCGTTGCCATCAGAGACCTGCCAAGCGGCGCCGGACAGGAGTACGGGGTGCCCGAGGATAAAGGTGCTCAGGTTCAGAGTGTGACCGGCGGGTCGCCTGCCGAGAAAGCAGGACTCAAGGTCTATGATGTCATTACAGACGTCGAAGGACAAAAGATAGGTTCCGGCAACGATCTCGTTCGCGCCATAACCCACTTCCAGCCGGAAACCCCCGTACGGGTGACATACTTCAGGGATAAGAAACCGTCAACCGTGACCGTGAAACTGGGAGAGTTGCCGGGCGAAATCACTGAAGAACCATCTCGTGCTGCAGAACCGGAGAAAACACTCGGTATGGAGGTGCAGGACATCACTTCGGAAATGGCAGAGCGGCTTGGACTGAAAGAGACAAAAGGGGTCATCGTTACAAACGTTGACGAGGACAGTCCAGCGGCGCGCGAAGGGGTTGTTCTGGGCGACGTCATCCTTGAGGTAAACCGTCAGCCCGTGAAAAACGCGGTCGAGTTCCGGAATGCGGTCGAAAAGGTCAAAGCGGGCGATTGGGTTGTGCTCCTGGTGAGCCGCCAGAAGCAGACGCTCATCGTGCATATAAAGAAGCTGGGAGCTAAACTGTAATCGAGCCCCAACGGCGGTTGTGCTCAGCACATGCGAATCCTGTATGGGCTATGTTCGTGGGGAATAGGTCACGCGACTCGTAGTTTGCCGATCGTGCGAGCGCTCGTCAAATGCGGGCATCGCGTGACCATTTACTCCTGCGACAGAACCCTCGCGCTCGTACAGAGGGAACTCGGCACTCAATGCGAATATATTGACGGAGTGGGGTATCCTGTGCCGTACGTGCGCGGACAGCGCGGATTTGTCGTGAAGTTCGCGAGCTTCGTCCCGCTCATAGCGGGGGCTATCCTCGCGGAACACCGGCATACCAGGCGCATCGTTGACGAGCGCAACATAGACATCATTGTCGCGGACGGGAAATACGGGCTGTTCCACGACCGGGTTCCCTCGTATCTTCTCGCGCACCAGCTGCGTCTTATAGCGCCGGGCAGGATGCCGCTACTGGAGCTTCTTACTGAATACTTCCAGTACCATTTTCACAAGAAGTTCCGGCGATACATCGTACCTGACTTCGAGCATGACTCGTTGAGCGGCGATCTGGCTCATAACCTGCGGCTGTTCGACGATGCTCAGATACGCTATATAGGTGTACTATCGGATTTCAAACGAGAAGATGCGCCTCAAGACGTAGATTACCTTATCTCGGTATCCGGTCCTGAACCGTCCCGGACAACCTTCGAGGAGCAGGTGCTCGCTCAAGCGCGAGACCTTCCTGGGCGGGTCGTGATGGTGCTTGGAAAACCGGAAAAAACGGAACTTGCTAAGCGGGGCAACATTGAGATATACTCGTACGCGGAAGGTCGGGAGCGGGATATGCTCATGAACCGCGCGAAACTCGTGGTATCTCGGTCGGGTTACTCCACGTTGATGGATCTCGCGGAGCTAGGCAAGAAGGCGCTGTTTGTGCCTACTCCCGGTCAAACGGAACAGGAATACCTTGCCCTGTATCATCGGGAACGAGGCACATTCTACTCTGTGCCCCAACGGACAATGAACCTCCGGCGAGATGCTGAAATAGCGGCAACGTATCCCGGAGTATCGTGCCCACACCGCACCGTGGATTCGGTCAAGAAGTTCATGGAGGTGGTACTGGGGTAGCGCGAACCTGGCGCGGGTCAAAGGGGGTCGGAGAAGATGATTTCGGTAGTTATCCCAGCGCATAACGAAGAACGTTATCTTCCCGGCACGCTCGAGGCGCTGTTCGAGGAAACAAGATGCGCGTTCGAGTGTATTGTTGTGCCGAACGGGTGTGCCGACCGTACCGAGGAGATTGCAGGACAGTTTCCGGTCGAAGTTGTCGTCGTGGAACGCGCCAACTTGTCTAACGCACGGAACGTTGGCGCTGCGCATGCGCTCTATCCGTACCTGCTGTTCCTCGATGCGGACATCCGTGTCGTGCCGGGCTTCCTACCGGCGCTCTTGAGAAAGGCTAAAGAGCGAAAGGCGGCGGTAGTGCTCGGCGATTTCGACCCTGATTCGCCCACACCAAAGGCAAAATCGTTCCTTGCGATGCATAATTTCTTTCATCAGGCGTTTCGGGGTCCCATGGGGTTCACGTTCACACGGCGTGACGTGTTCGAGAAGGTGGGCGGCTACGACGAGGGCAGCGAACCTGCCGAAGATATAGATTACGTGAGACGCGCATTGCGGCACGGAACATTTGCGTATCTGAAATATCCCCGACCCATCATGTCAATGCGCCGGTTTGAGAAACTCGGGTACGTCAGAACAACCCTGAACTGGATGACAGGTCCGTTTACCCGTGGACGCGAATATAAGGTCGTCCGCTGACCCGCGTTTGATCAAGCTCATATGGCTCACTGAGGCAATGCCAGACCTGTTCGAAGGCGAGGACGAACGAAAACTCGCAGAGGATTTTCCGCTTGCCCGAAGAATGACTCCGCGCGACCTGTCGGAGTTTCTCGGGCAGGAACATCTGCTCGGTAACGGCAAGATACTGCGTCGCGCTATCGAGTCAGACCGGATCCGGTCGCTCATCCTCTATGGCCCGCCGGGCAGCGGCAAGACCGCTCTTGCCCGGGTAATCGCACGCCGGACAAAGTCGGCGTTCGAGACGCTTAACGCGGTAACGTCCGGCGTCAAAGAGCTCAGAGACCTCATCTCTGCCGCTAAACAGCGAAAGCGTATCTCAGGAAGAAGGACTATCGTTTTCATAGACGAGATCCACCGGTTCAACCGGACGCAGCAGGATGCGCTCCTGCCCGATGTCGAAAACGGCTCGATCATACTTATTGGCGCAACAACGCAGAATCCCTTCTTCTCGGTCGTCGCGCCGCTTCTTTCGAGATCCCAGATATTCGAGCTCAAACCGCTCACCGAGGAGGAGATAGAAACGGTATTGCGACGCGCGGTTGACGATAAGGAACGCGGTTTTCCGGATAAAGCGGTGGATCTCTCTCCGGATGCACTCAAACATCTTGCTCGGTACGCTAACGGCGATGCACGGGTTGCACTCAACGGTCTCGAAATAGCCGTTCTGACCACGGCACCGAACGAGACCGGCACGATCGTGATAACCCGAGAGGTCGCGGAAGAGTCTATCCAGAAGAAAGCCGTCGTTTATGATGGAACCGGCGACGACCATTACGATACGATATCTGCTTTCATCAAGAGTTTGCGCGGTTCTGACCCGGATTCCGCTCTCTACTGGCTCGCCAAAATGCTCGATGCGGGAGAAGATCCGCGATTCATCGCCCGACGTATTGCCATAGCTGCTGCGGAAGATGTCGGTAATGCCGATCCTCAGGCGCTCGTCGTCGCTAACGCTGCGTGGCAGGTGTGCGAATTCATCGGGATGCCTGAAGCTCAGATACCGCTCGCTCAAGCTGCCGTCTATGTTGCGACAGCACCAAAAAGCAACGCGTCGTACATAGCACTCTGCAAAGCGAAACAGGATGTCGAGCAGGAAGGAACGATCCCGGTGCCGTTACATCTCAAGGACGCGAGCTATCCGGGTGCTCAGCGACTTGGACGAGGTGAAGGATACCTCTACCCGCACAACTATGAAGGGGCTATTGTAGAACAGTTTTACGGCGTCGAAAAGGGCAGATATTACACGCCAACGGATCGCGGACATGAGGCTGCACTAGCTAAACGAGTCGCGGAAATCAAACAGAAGCTCAAGAAGACACCGCCGAAACGGCAGTGACTAACCGTTACGAGATTTCCCTTCCCCGAACGAGAACAGGATGCCGAGTACAATAAGCGCCAAGCCACCGAGGTCAGCTACCGTCCAAACATTCGTCAGAAGGTAGAAGATATCCTCGAAATCCGGACCTACGCGCACGTATCGGGCGATACCGTCGCCGGTGAGACTTATGAACGCACCGATCATTATGACCGCAAACCCGACCGTGGCAAGCAGCATCGGCTTTGACCGTCTCGACTTCTTCGCCGTGACGAGCGCGCCTAACACGCATAACGCGATCTTCACGAGCCATAGGGTTATGTAATACTGCAGCACAGCGATGATCTCCCTCCCACTGCCCCGGTAGAACAACCGCTGGTTCATTATATCAACCTGCCCGCATGCGTGCAACAGGTATGGGCACGGCATTTACATGTTAGGGCTCTGGGGCGTAACGCCGGTGTCCCCGCCGGCAGTATCGCAGGCACCTTGCCTGCGAAATCAGCGGGGGCGAGCCGCTCCCGAGACTGCCGCCGAGACGGCGGCGCTACAGGCAATCGCGCAAGATCAAGGTGGGCTCAACAGATACCGAGCCATGCCTCGCCCATACCTCTGCCACGAGCCGTACTTGCCAAAGACATGAACCTAAGGATTGAAATAGTTCCCGCCACCTCTTACAATCGTGTTCGAGCACACACTAACTCAGGTATATCGTGACTGCAGAGACAGTGGGAACCGAGGCGCGATGAGGCGAGCTCTAGGCAATACGGTGGCATTCCTTTGCATCGTCTCGACATCTCTTTCGTGCGCGGCGCCTGTGCAGGAACATGACACGACAACCTTGCGATACCGTATCGGTGCTGACCCCTCAACACTCGATCCGGCTCATTCGACGAGCACGGATGCCGCAGTGGTTGTCCTCAAAGTCTTCGAAGGGCTGGTGCGCTACGAGCCGGAAACGCTCAAGATTGTCCCGGCGGTTGCCGAAAGTTTCGACGTTTCACCCGACGGTCTGACTTACACGTTCCGGCTGCGAAAAGGGGTCAAATTCCATAACGGTAGAGAGGTCACCGCGGACGATTTCCGGTACTCGTTCGAGCGAATCCTGAACCCGAAAACGCGGTCCGAACGACGATGGGTGCTCGAAGAGATTGATGGCGCAGAGGAGTTCTCGCGCGGCGAAACCAATGCGATCAGAGGGATCGAGGTGCCGGGAAAATACACGCTGCGCGTCAGATTGCGCAGACCGTTCGCGCCATTTCTCGCACAGCTCTGTATGGAGGGAGCGAGCGCTGTCCCGCGCGAAGAAGCCGAGACATGGGGCGACGATTTCACCTCGCATCCTGTCGGATGCGGACCGTTCAAGTTTGTCTCGTGGAAACATGACGTTGACGTCGTGCTCGAATCCTTCGACGACTATCACGGTGGCGCACCAAAACTGAAACGTATCGAGTTCAGGATATTGCCGGAAGTTACTGTAGCTCTCGAAGAATATTTCGTCGGCGGGCTCGATTTCCTCGATCAACTGCCTCCGGGAAGGGTCAAAGAACTCCGAGAAAAGTATCCAAACGAGGTGAAAATCTGGCAGATTCTCGGCACGTACTATTTCGGGTTCAACCATCAGAAGGAACCGTTCAAAGGGAACCGGAAATTGCGTCAAGCGTTCAACTCTGCGATTGAC
>Ga0315291_10005140_pt1 | contig 16494 bp, 13 predicted proteins | sample YL17G12_20_MG_FD_203070 | JGI IMG/M metagenome (GOLD analysis project Ga0315291, IMG submission 203070) | Sediment microbial communities from Yellowstone Lake, YNP, Wyoming, USA - YL17G12_20 | ecosystem: Environmental > Aquatic > Freshwater > Lake > Sediment | place: USA: Wyoming | collected...
GATGCCAAAATGATAGCGATCGACATCCAGAAGCCTGAACTTCGCTTCGATCTTTGCGTCACCCAACTTTCCTTTAAAGGTCTGTTTCGGAACTTGACTGGCGGTGGAGAAGGGATCGTAAAAAGTCTCCCACAGTACTATAGGGAGGTTCGCTCCCACAGTGAACCAGTTGGTAAAGGCGACCGCTCCCTGAACATTGGTTGTGAGCAGGTCATCTACTATGCCGCGGCGACGAACACCTTCTACGCTTTGAAACTCGAAAGGCTCAAACGCGTAATCGCCATAGACACCTACATTGAATCCCCACTTCTTGAGCGTCTTTGACTGATGGACATTTATGTATTTGCCGCCGTCTGTCGCCGGGCTGATCCTTAAAATGGATGCGTTGTGTTTGGCAAATGAAACGCGGGGGCCGATCAGGGCGATCGCGGTAACCACCAGACACAACAATACTTTCGCGGATCTCGTCATTCCCCCTCGCTAGTCTAGACCTCAACTCTATGGGCACATTACATTATGAATATTAAAAATTCAAATGAATATCCATAGTTAGGCTAAAATTAAGGTTTCGTGAATCGTGGATCGTGAATCGTGGATCGTGAATCGTGAATCGTGGATCGCCCTTAAAATCCAGTGGACAAGGCAAAATATTCAAGGAATAGAACTGTCTGACGTGGATCGGGATTCGTGGATCGTGGATAGTGGATTGTGAATCGTATGAAAATCCAATCTGTTACGTATCTTTAAGTTCATGCTCGGAGCTGGAAACACAACTTATTATTGCCCAGCGCAGAAAGTATGTATCAGAAAGCGATTTTACGCGATTGGAAGAATGTTTGGATCATGAAAGTCGCATGCTGATGAATTTGATCAAGAGCTTAGCCTGTTGACACATACGATACACGACGGACGATGCACGATACACGATACACGAACCACGTAATTTAGTTTAAGAGGGGGATATAATGATGAAATTGCTTCGCTTCAAGGTAGTACTTTTTGTCATCTTTTGGCTGTTCACGGTCAGCCATGGTGCCATGGCGGAGCCTGCAAAGGCCCTCTACCCTCACTGGGACTTTAAGAACAAGGCGCAGGTCGAGCATCTTGCTGCAATAGACTCCTTCATCGAGAAGAACAAAAATTCGGGCGTGGTGGCGGTCCTGGACTGGGACGGAACGGTCTATGCCGAAAATATAAAGGTGAAAGAGGATAAAAAGATAGGGATCAGCTCCGGCCAGCCGCTTTGGCATATATGGGCGGCATATCATGACAAGACGCTGCTGCCCCTCTTGCGCACGGGCGAGGATGAGAAGACGCAAATTGAAAATATCGTCCTGAAGGACGGCTATCTCGAGGGGAAAACAGACGTGAAGGCGGACGGCTACAATAAATTTTCCCAGATTGCCGTTTTTGAAGCGGGGATGACGCCCGCTGAATTGACGGACGGGGTATTGAGATATCTGGACGATTATCCGCCGAAAAATTTTGTCTTCTATCCCGTGCTGGATGTCGTGCAGCGCCTTGCGGATTCGGGCTTCAAGGTGTGGCTCGTCACGGGAAGCAATCCGTATTTCGTGGCTGCGGTCTTAAAGAAGATTGAGGGGACCTGCTTTTATACGAAAGACAGGAAGTACGATTTCAAAATATCGATAGCCGGTAACGGCGCAAAGCTTTCAAAGGACGGCAAATTCACGATGATCTATGACGATGAATTTGTGAAAAAGGGCTCCGAAGGAAAGCTGTATATAATCGAGAAGGCCGGCAAAACCATCGCGGTGCAAAATTACATCGAGCCGAAAGAAAAGGGAAAGGCCATTTTCTGCGCGGGCAACAGCGGCGGCGATGCCGAGATGGTGGACTATGTATTGAAGGACAAAGACGCGCTATGCATCGCAGTAAATCCGCGGGGCGAGCTCGAAAAATCGCTGACGAAATATCCCGACAATCTCATTCAGCTGGAAGCCAAATCTGCTACTGGAGTAAAGTGAAACTTATTGCTCCGTGCACGTATAGGAGCGCAGATCCGGCGATGCATCAACCAGGGGGTGCATGAAATACTGCTGAAAAATGGTTACCCTTTCCGGATAGACGCCGCATGAATAAGCATCCGTGCGTGTCACACTCAACGAGCCTGCATCGTCTCTCAAAAGCTGGTAGCCGTATTCGCCGTAAAGTGTGGTACACACCAGACTTCTCTCTCCCGCAAGACAATAGAGATCGTCGACTCTGTTATAGGCAAGGTTATCATCTCCTATGCGCACAGTAAATTCCGATTCGAATTGCGGCGAGCTGCACGAAAGATAAGGACCATTATGTTCTCGAAGCTCGCACTCCACATGACTCACGTCCCTGAAATAAGTAATCAGGTCCGAGTACCATGTTCCCACATCCGGCATAACTACCTCCTTCAAAAAAGGTTACTGTTTAATAGTTCACTATCTTCTTCGTCCGGGCAACGGAAATGTTGCTAGATATTTTTACAAGGGTTTTTCAAATACGCCACAGAGACGCAGAGGCGCAGAGGAAACCAAAACTATATTTTTTGTTTTTCTCTGTGTCTCTGTGCCTCTGTGGCAGATTTTAGGTGTTTTATGACATTTCCCGCTGTTTTTGAGGGTTTTTGGGGTGTTTTAGTGTCTTTTTTGGGCGTTTTTAACTATTTTTGACCATATCAGTCAAAATTCAATTTTCCTAGCAACTTTTGGATGCGTCCTGCCGATAATATATATAGATACGCAATAAAAAAACCCGGGTTGCTTCCGCATCCCGGGTTTCTTCCTTATAAGGGTCAAAAAAGCTTAAAATCTTACCTTCATAAAGACCCCGATGCCACCCTTTGTGAATCTTGTCGAAACCGACGCAAACTTATTCTCGCCCCTGAACGGATAGCCGGGCAAGCTGGTCGGAAGCGGCATACCCATCTTCATTGTGGGCCTTTGCCTTATTTCCTTTGATTCTTTGCGGGGCAAGGGCTTCATAAAAGCCTCCTTTTGGCTGCCAAATCTACAGTAATTATACCATAAAACAGGAGCTTACACAAAAGTATGCTTCTATCGCGTCGGAACGACGTCCCCCTCGCTACCAAAACACTCTTCAACGTATCTCCAGTTTTTTGGGATAATGGCCCAAGACTTGGCAGCCGGTCGTCGTGATATAAACAAGGTCCTCGATGCGGACGCCGCCGATGCCTGCATAGTAAAGCCCCGGCTCGACGCTCATTATATACCCCTTCTTCAGCGTGAAATCGCGGGGCCCTATGCGCGCCGGCTCCTCATGGACCTCAAGCCCGATGCCGTGGCCCGTCGAATGGATGAACCCCTGCTTCCTTCCCCCCTTTTCGCCCGTCTTGTAGCCGTGCGCCGCAAACAGCTTTTGGATCGATTCGTGGACCAGCCGCCCGTTGATGCCGGCCTTGATCTTTTTGATCCCCGTCTCCTGCCCTTCCTTCACCGTCGCATAGAGTTTCTTGAGCGCTTCGGGCACGCGCCCTTTGCAAAACGTCCTTGTCGCATCCGCATAATATAAAGTTTTCATCGACTTCGGGAAGACATCCACAATTATGGATTGATGGGGTTTCAGCGGGCCGGACCCTATTTCATGCGGATCGATCGATTGCATCCCGCACGCGACTATCGTGTCCGCCCCGATGTGATCGCGCTCCAAAAGGAAAACGTTGATCATCTGCCGGAGCCATTCGGACGTGAGCGGCCTTCCACGATAAATTATGCGGTTTCCCCTGATTTGGCTTTTTGAGAGCACATTTTCGGCAAGGCCAATCGCCTGAAACACAAGATGCTGCGTCTTTAGAATCACCCTTTTCTCTTCGGGGGTCTTCACGAACCTTTCGGGATAGAAAGGCTGCGGGCCCGCTTCTATCTTGTAGCCCTTGCGCTTGAGCCCGTAGACGAGGGTGAACGAAGAGCTGCCGGGGACGATCAGTTTTTTGATCCTCTGTTCACTGAAGATCTCATCTAAAACATCGACAATCGTATATGATTTATTCTTTTTCTCCGCGCGTTTTGCATAAACAGGCAGCGACAAAATCTTATCGACCTTGGCCTCCCTCTTCGCGCGATCGATTTCAAGGTCGGACATGACCAGAAATTTCTTCCCCCTGTTTTCGAAGTATATGACCGCATCGTGGCAGGGGAACTTTGACGCATAAAAAAGGTCCGCGTTCTTTTCAGGGAAATCGTAGATGAATTTCGCTGCCGGCATATGGTTTTACCCCCTTGTCAAGTTAAATAATCGCCCAATTTATTTTTTGGTTGTCGAAGCAGACCCCGTTTGTCTAGAATTCGATCAACATTCCAAAGTGACGTTCTCCGAAAAGCTGTATCAATAATTTCTCAATCGTAATTCAGTTTTCAATATAAAGTGAATTTGAGGTTTATGTCCAATAAAAAGGCAATGTATATACGTTGTGCCATATTCATCATTATTATGGCACTCGCCGCTTGCGCCCCGTATCATGCGAGGCGGAAGGCGATTAAATACGATGCCACAGGTATCGCCTCCTGGTACGGACCGGGCTTTGCCGGACGCAAAACCGCGTGCGGAGAGCGCTACAAGCCGATGGGGCTGACCGCCGCCCACAAGACGCTCCCCTTCGGAACCGCCGTAAAAGTCACCAATCTTGAAAACGACAGTTCGGTCATCGTCACGATCAACGACAGGGGGCCGTTCGTCCGAGGCCGAATAATCGATTTGTCCAAGGGCGCGGCGAAGAAGATAGGCCTTATCGCAACGGGAACGGCTAAGGTGAAGGTCATAGCCCTCCATGTGAAGCTACCGAAGGATTCGGTGGAAGAATTTGCAGAGAAAGAGGACTTTGAAAGGGAGATCGCAAAGAAGGACACCGACGAGTATTAAAGGCCCTTAAATCACGGAAACCCCGCTCCTCAAAGGGCGGGTTTTTTTTTGACTTTAATCCCTCCCCTTTGTAAGGGGAGGTTAGCCCCTCCTTACAAAGGAGGGGAATGTAAGGAACGGGGGTGAAGCCATGAAGATAAGAGCTTGCGGGATCGTAATCGCCGTTTCGATTTTGGCCTACGGATTTCATATGACCGGTTGCGGCGGCGGCTCCCGCACAATCGCCACGCCTCTTCTTACCGCAGTTCAGACGGCGCTGGGGCTGAACAACACGTACGGCATGGTGCCGGGGCTCGCACTGGGAGCTATCACCCTGCCGCCTTGCACAAAGCAGGACGGCACAACACTTGACTTCACAGCGACGTATACGATGACCGGTCTGCCGGCGTGGCTCGCTTTTGATGCGACAACACTTGCCGTTACCCTTGCAACCGGCACAGTAGTCCCCGCCGAAGCGAATACGGAGGCGGAAGTGACATACACGTGCACGGACGCTTCAGACCCCGCTGTCACCGCGTCGCTGATATTCACAATAAATGATATGGACGGCGGAGGCGTAGTCGACGGGAAGGAATATGAAAACGGCGCGGTGCCGCTCGTCAATTACAATGGTTACTTTTCATTGAATCCCGGAAATGTGAATCGCTACCGCGTTTCGCCAAACCCGTTTAAGATGCCGAACGGCATCGTGAGGCCGACAGTCGGCATGGACCCCGCCGATGCGGCAGATGACATTGCGGACTTCGACGGCGACACGCTGACCAATTTTCAGGAAATAACAGCCGGCACAAACGTATTCGTTTATGGAACTGCCGGCCTTTTCGGCGCGGCGGTGACTTATCCGCTGGCAAATGCCACGTCCGGAATCACTTCGGCGGATTTCAGCAATGATGGAAGCCTGGATATCGCTGTGACAACAGGTGGCAACAAGATAGCCGTCCTTCTGGGCGACGGCGACGGGTCGCTGGGTGCGGAAACTGATTATGGTGTTTCAGGCACACCTGATGGCATCGTGAGCGCAGACTTCAACGGCGACGGCAACATGGATCTTGCGTCGGCAAACAACTTTGGCGTAAACGTGTCGGTTATTCTTGGAGACGGAACAGGGGCATTTGCGCCAAGAACAGACTACAATACAGCAGTGGCTCCCACTAAAATCACGGCGGCCGATTTTAATAACGACGGAATAGTCGATCTGGCCACGTCGAATCAGGTAACGGGTACGGTTTCGATTTTATTGGGCCGGGGCGACGGCACCTTCGGGGCAAAAACGGACTATGCAACGGCGGCATCACCCGCGGGTCTGACGGCAGCGGATTTCAACGGCGACGGCAACATGGATATCGCCGTCGCAAATGGTCTTGCCGGTGTAAATACATTTTCCGTTCTGTTGGGAAATGGCGACGGAATTTTCAATCCTAAGACAGATTATGCAACGGGGACGCAACCCCATGGCATCACTTCTGCCGATTTCAACAGCGACTCGATCATCGATATAGCGGTGACAACGAGTGCCAACACGGTGGCGATAAACTTGGGTGTCGGAGACGGAAGCTTCGGTGCGAAAACGGAATTTGCGACGGGAAACACGCCGCAATCCATAATAGCCGCCGACTTTAACGGCGATAACAATGTTGACCTCGCAACGGCCAACACCGCCGGCGGATCCTATTCCGCATCGGTTCTCTTGGGCGCGGGCGACGGAACTTTTTCGGCACATACCGACCACGCACTGCCGAACCTGCCGACAGATCTGACCACTTGCGATCTGAATGCAGACGGCGCCCTCGATCTTGCAGTTTCATTAGGCAACGTCGGGAAGGACGTCGGCGTGTTGCTGGGCCAATTGTAATCTTTAAGGAGATCATATGACGACTCAATTCAAAAACGAAATCCTCGTGGATTTTTCAAAACCCGAAAATAAAAAGATGATGGAGGCGGCGCTTGCCAAGGTTGAATCCCGATTCGGCCGCGAGTATCCGATCATCATAGGCAATGAAGACGTCACGACGCCGCAAAAAATCCGATCAAGCAACCCTTCGAATAAGAATCAGTTCGTCGGCATCGCGCAAAAAGGGACGGTTGATCTGGCGGAAAAGGCCCTCGGCGCCGCATGGAAGGCGTTTGAGACATGGAAAAATACGCCCGCGGCCGATCGCGCAAATTACCTCTTCAAAATTGCATCTATCATGCGCGACCGCAAATTTGAGCTCGCGGCCACGATGGTTCTGGAAGACGGCAAGAGCTGGGTGGAGGCCGACGCCGACGTCGCCGAGGCGATAGATTTTTGCGACTTCTACGGGCGCGAGGCGCTGCGCTATGCGGAGGAGCAGCCTGTCGTCGCCTGGCCCGGCGAGAAAAACGAGCTTGTGTATCTTCCGCTTGGCGTCGGTGTCGTGCTGCCCCCGTGGAACTTCCCGCTTGCGATACTGGCCGGCATGACGACCGCCGCGATCGTCACAGGCAACACGGTGATTCTAAAACCGGCAAGCGACACGCCGGTCATCGCCGCAAGATTCATGGAGATCGTGCAGGAAGCGAAAGTTCCCGCGGGTGTCGTCAACTTCCTCACTGGAAGCGGCGCCGACGTGGGGGAGATGCTGATTTCGCATCCGAAGGTCCGCTTCATCACGTTCACGGGTTCCCGTGAAGTGGGTCTGCATATTGTAGAGGAGGCTGGAAAGACAAAGCACGGCCAGATATGGATCAAGCGCGTCATTGCGGAGATGGGCGGCAAGGACGCGATCATAGTGGATGAAGAGGCAGATGTCGACGCGGCGGTCGAGGGCGTGGCCGGCTCCGCTTACGGATTCCAGGGCCAGAAATGCTCCGCATGCTCGCGCGCGATCGTTTCAGAAAAAATCTACGACGGGTTTCTGGAAAAACTCGTAACGCGCGTGAAAAAGATCACGGTCGGGCCCGTGAAGGATTTTTCAAATTACATGGGCCCTGTCTCTTCCCAGTCCGCATTTGACAAGATCATGGGTTATATCGAAACCGGCAAAAAAGAGGGCCGGCTCGTGTGCGGCGGCGAGGCGGCGTCCGGCAACGGCTTTTTCATCCAGCCGACGATATTCGCCGATGTGAAACCTACTGCCAGAATCGCGCAGGAAGAGATATTCGGCCCCGTGCTTGCAGTCATAAAGGCAAAAGATTTCGACCACGCGCTGGAGATTGCCAACGGGACGCAATACGGTTTGACGGGCGCCGTCTACACGAAGAATCAGCAAAAGATCGAAAAGGCGAGACGCGAATTTTTTGCGGGCAATCTCTACATTAACAGGAAGTGCACGGGCGCCATGGTCGGCGTCCAGCCGTTCGGCGGCTTTAATATGTCGGGCACGGATTCAAAGGCCGGAGGCAGGGATTATCTGTTATTGTTCCTGCAGGCCAAATCGATATGCGAGAGAATAACTTAATACCTCCCCTTTGTAAGGGGGGGATGGCCCCTCCTTACAAAGGAGGGGTGAATGGTTTCATGGGATTCTTCACTACGTTCAGAATGACAAAGATTTTATTCTGGTTTGCCAGGCGGTTCATTGCGGGGCAAACTCTCGAAGAGGCCCTCATCGTTCTTCGCAAACTGAAGGCCAAGGGGTTTGCCACGACAATCGATCATCTGGGCGAAAATGTCACAAATGCCCTTGAGGCAAAAGCGGCAACGGACGACTACATCGAAATCATAAATGCGATAAAGAAAAACAGTCTCGATAATAATATTTCGGTGAAGCTCACGCAGATCGGCCTCGATATTAATAGAGACCTGTGTCTTGAAAATTTAAAAAGGATCACGGAGGCTGCGAGGGAGATAAACGGATTCGTCCGCGTCGACATCGAAGGCTCAAAATATGCTTCTACAACATTTGAAATGGTAAGAGAGATCAGGGCATTGGGCTTGCCGGTCGGGGTTGCAATCCAGGCGATGCTCCGGCGGACCCCTTCCGATATGGTAACGCTCCTTGAGAGCGGGATCACGATGCGCCTGTGCAAGGGCGCGTATAAAGAACCGGTAGATATCGCGTATCAGAAAAAAGACGAGGTCGACCGCCAATACGTCGCGCTCGTGAAAAGGCTTCTGACGTCCGGCTCGTTCCACGGAATCGCCACGCACGACGAAAAAATAATCGCCGAGACGAAGGCGTTTGTGAAAGAGCGCCAGATCAAGCGCGATAAGTTCGAGTTCCAGATGCTTTTAGGCATCCGCCCCGCCCTGCAGGAACAATTGGTTGCAAACGGCTGGAAGCTCCGCGTTTATGTCCCGTACGGGCGCGCATGGCTGCCATATGTGATAAGAAGATTGCGTGAGAGGAAAGAAAATGTGTGGTTCGTGCTGAAGAATTTGTTTAGAAAGTAATACCCTCCCTTTGTAAGGGAGGGTAAGGGAGGGTAGATCTACCCCCTCTAGCTCCCCCTTACAAAGGGGGAGGATTAATTATAAGGAGGTTTGAATGGCAAGGAATACGCATGATTATTTGAACGAAGTCGAAAAGGTTTCTGCCAACAATTACCATCCGCTGCCTGTCGTCTTGTCAAAGGGCGACGGCTGCTGGGTGTGGGACGTCGAGGGGAAAAAGTATCTCGATATGCTCTCCGCATATTCCGCGGTGAATCAGGGGCACAGGCATCCCAAGATAGTGAAGGCGCTCAAGGATCAGGCGGACCGCATAACGCTCACCAGCCGCGCGTTCCATAACGACCAGATGGGGCCTTTCCTCGCAAAACTCTGCGAGGTCACGGGCTACAAAAAAGCGCTTCCGATGAATACCGGCGCCGAAGGCGTTGAAACAGCAGTCAAGGCGGCCCGCCGCTGGGGATATCAAAAAAAGGGAATCGAGCAGGACAAGGCGGAGATCATCGTCTGCAAGGACAACTTCCACGGACGCACAGTGACGATTGTGAGCTTCTCGACGGAGAAGCTCTACCGCGACGGATTCGGCCCCATGACGCCCGGCTTCAAAGTCATCCCGTTCGGCGACGCCGACGCGCTGGAGCGCGCAATCTCGAAGAACACATGCGCATTTCTGGTGGAACCGATACAATGCGAAGCGGGCGTCAAAATTCCGCAAAACGGTTTTTTGAAGCGCGTCCGCGAGATAACGAAAAAGCACGGCATCCTCTTCCTCGCAGACGAGATCCAGACTGGGCTAGGAAGGACGGGAATGATGTTCGCATGCGACCATGAAGGCGTCCACCCCGACGGCATGATTCTGGGAAAGGCGCTGGGCGGCGGGGTATATCCCGTATCGGCATTTGTCGCGGACGAGGATGTGATGTCCGTCTTCGTCCCGGGAAACCACGGCTCGACGTTCGGCGGAAATCCGCTCGGCGCCGCGGCCGGCTTTGCGGCGCTGAACGTCTTAATCGACGAGAAGCTCCCGGAGCGCGCCCGTGAGATGGGCACATATATAATGAACGAGCTTTCAAAAATAAAATCGGATTGCATTCAGGAGATTCGCGGAAGAGGACTCATAATAGGCGTCGAAATCAGAAAATCGTTCGGAACGGCAAGGCCGTACTGCGAAAAACTCATGGCCGAGGGGATGCTGGCGAAGGAGACGCACGATCAGGTTATAAGGATCTGCCCGCCGCTCGTCATCGACCGTGAGACGGCAGACTGGGCTCTTTCAAGGATAAACAAGGTTTTAAAAACATGAACTAGGATGTCATCGCGAGGAGGCCAAAGGCCGACGTGGCGATCCCATGAGATTGCTTCGCTTTGCTCGCAATGACAACACGATCAACATGACACTGGCAAAGGCATACAGTCCCAGGGAAGTTGAAAACAAGTGGTACGATTTTTGGGAGGGGGGCGGGCTTTTCAAAGCCGATCCCAAATCCAAAAAACCCGCATACTGCATCGTGATTCCGCCGCCCAACGTGACCGGCGTCCTCACGATGGGCCACGTCTTAAACAACACGATTCAGGACATAATGGTCCGCAGAAAAAGGATGCAGGGCCATGAAGTGCTCTGGCTCCCCGGAACGGACCATGCGGGCATCGCAACGCAGACCGTCGTCGAAAAAACGCTCAAGAAAGAAGGGGTGATCAAACACAGAGACGATCTGGGGCGCGAGGAGTTTCTGAAAAAGACGTGGGAATGGAGAGATAAGCACGGCGGCATAATAATCCAGCAGCTTAAGAAATTGGGCTGTTCCTGCGACTGGTCGCGGCTCGTCTTCACGATGGACGGGCTGGACGAACGGGCGCCCAACCCGCGCATAAATTATTCGCAGTGCGTGCGCGAGGTGTTTGTCAAACTCCACAAAGAGGGTTTGATTTATCGCGGAAAGCGCATGGTGAACTGGTGCCCCGTCTCCCACACCGCCCTTTCTGACGAAGAGGTGGTGATGAAGGAGGTGGACGGCCACCTCTGGCACATAAAATACCCTCTTCTTGACGAGCATCAAAAACCGCTCACCGATAAACATATCGTCGTCGCGACGACGCGGCCGGAGACGATGCTTGGCGACGAGGCGGTGGCGGTGAATCCATCGGACGAGCGCTACAAGAACCTCATCGGCCGCTATGTGATGCTGCCCATAAAAAACAAGCCGATCCCCATCATCGCGGATAACGTCGTCGATACCAAATTCGGAACGGGCGCGGTAAAGGTTACGCCGGCGCACGATCCCGTGGACTACGATATCGCCCTGCGGCACGAGCTCCCGATCACGATTGTAATCGCCACGGACGGGACGATGACGGAGCTTGCGGGCGAAGATTACGAAGGGCTCGACCGTTTCGAGTGCAGGCGCGCGGTGGTGGCGGACCTTGAAGAGTGGAAATTGATAATCAAAGTCGAGCCGTACCGGCACAACATCGGATTCTCGCAAAGGGCCGACGTCCCGATTGAACCCACTTTGAGCGAGCAGTGGTTTTTAAAATATCCTGCACATAAGGAAAGTATCAAGGCTGTCGTAAAGGGCGACGTCAAATTCTGGCCCGAGAGATGGACGAAAGTTTATACGCACTGGATGGAGAACATCAAAGACTGGTGCATCTCCCGCCAGCTCTGGTGGGGACACAGGATTCCGGTGTGGTATTGCACGGGCCCCCTCCTTTGTAAGGAGGGGAAAGGGGAGGTAGATCTACCCCACCCTCCCCCTCCCCTTACAAAGGGGAGGGAATGTTGTCCGCCGATAGTATCGCTTGAAACACCCAAGAAATGTCCGAAGTGCGGCGGGACAAATCTCGTGCAGGATGAAGATGTGTTAGACACGTGGTTCTCGTCGTGGCTCTGGCCGTTTGCAACGATGGGCTGGCCCGAAAAGACGGACGACCTAAAGAAATTCTATCCGACGTCCGATCTGGTCACGGGCCCCGACATAATCTTTTTCTGGGTGGCGCGCATGATCATGGCGGGCTACCACTTCATGGGCAAAAAACCTTTTTCGAATGTCTATTACACCGGCATCATCCGCGACTCACTCGGACGCAAGATGAGCAAGAGCCTCGGCAACTCGCCGGATCCGCTTGATCTCATCGACCTTTACGGCGCGGACGGCGTGCGCTTCGGGCTCATGCTCATCGCGCCTCAAGGACAGGACATCCTCTTCACCCAGGAGCGTCTGGAGATCGGACGCAATTTCTGCAACAAGCTGTGGAACGCGACGAGATTTGTGCTGATGAATATCGGACCGGTTCCTCCCCTTTGTAAGGGGAGGTCGGGAGGGGTAGATCTACCCCCTCTTTCTCCCCCTTACAAAGGGGGAGAAAATATGAGCCTTGCCGACAAATGGATCACAAACCGCCTTGAGCACACGGTGAGAGAGGTGAATGCGGCGCTCGATAACTATGAGTTCGATAACACCGCGCGCATCCTCTACCAGTTCGTCTGGCGCGATTTCTGCGACTGGTATCTGGAGCTTTCAAAGGTCAGCATGAACTGCGAAACTCTGGTCAGCGTTTTGACTTCGGTCCTCGAGCTTTTGCATCCATATATGCCGTTCATCACGGAAGAGCTCTGGCAGCAGCTGAAAGAGCAGGTTAAGGTCGAGGCCAAGGTCAAGGATGTTAAAAGCATCATGTTTGAAGACTATCCCGCGCCGTCGAAGCAACTACCGTATGAAAAAGAGGCGGTTCATCTGGAAACGGTGAAAAATATCATCGAGGCGATAAGAAACGTCAGGGGCGAGCATAATATAAAGCCGCAGCAGAAAATCGAGGCGACTATCAACATAGCGTCGGACGGGGAAAAAGGGCTCATCGAAGATCACAGGTCATATATCGAAGATCTTGCCTCGCTTGGAAAACTCGCAATAACAAAGGGCGCTGCAAAGCCCGAAGATGTTGCGACAGCACTCGTCGAGGACATGGAAATCTGGGTCCCGTGGAAGGGTTTGATCGACGCCCCGGCGGAGCGCGCCCGCATGGCCAAAGAGATAGCGAGGGCGGAAGGCGAAATGAAAGTGGTCAAAAACAAACTGGGCAATGAATCCTTTGTCTCAAAGGCGAAGCCGCAGGTTGTCGCCCAGCAACGCGAGAAACTGGGGACCCTTGAGGAAAAACTTGCAAAACTCAAGGATGCGTTGAATAAACTCAATTGATATGGATCATATTAGCGAACTTATAAAACTTGCGCTAGACGAAGACATCGGCGAAGACGACATCACTTCGGACGCAATTGTTGACGCCGGGCTTTCCGCAACCGCAAGGATCGTCGCGAAGGAGCGCCTCGTCGTCGCGGGACTCGATATAGCAAGGCGCGTATTCACAACCGTCGATCCGGGCATCGTCTGGGACCAAAAGCACGAAGACGGCGAGCACTGCGAGGCGAAAAAGGTTTTGGCCGTAGCCAAAGGCCCTGCGAGGTCGCTCCTCAAAGCCGAACGCACCGCGATAAATTTCCTTCAGCACCTCTCCGGAATCGCGACCACGACCGGCACATTCGTGAAGACCGTTGCCCACACAAAGGTGAAGATCCTCGATACGCGCAAGACGACGCCCGGCATGAGGGCGCTTGAGAAACACGCGGTGCTCATGGGCGACGGCGTCAATCACCGCATGGGCCTCTACGACCGCTACCTCATCAAGAACAATCACATCGCAATCGCGGGTTCGATCCGCGAGGCGCTAAACCGCTGCAAACAAAAGCGGAAGCCGGGCGTCCTTCTGGAAGTGGAAACGCAGACGTTAGACGATGTGAGAGAGGCCCTTGAATGCGGAGCCGACATAATAATGCTCGACAACATGCAGATCGCCGATGTCCGCGAATCCATAAAGATAGTGAACGGCAAGGCAAAACTTGAGGTCTCGGGCAACATCACGCTCGAAAACATCACCCACTACGCGGCAACGGGAATAGATTTCATTTCGGTGGGCGCAATCACGCACTCCGCCCCCGCCGCCGACATCCACATGATAATGGAATTATAGGTTGTCATTGCGAGGCCCGCAGGGCCGAAGCAATCTCATGGGATTGCTTCACTTCGTTCGCAATGACATCAGATAGACCTGCTTAGGTAATCCTCGATGATCTCCGTCAAGAGGCGATAAAAGCGGTGGGGCATGCCGTCGATGTCTTCACACACGAAAAATTGCGCGGAATCGAATATCCCGCCGTCGTCCCAGACGCCGATTGTTCCGTCGCCGTCACGGTCGTCGAAAGAGAACTGGTGATCGACCCCGTAGCTCTGGAACCAGCCCTCAATGTGCACGGATCTTGTGGCGTCGCTCATCTCGTAGCGGACGCGCTCCGCAGTCGAAAGCTCGGGGCTGATCGTGACAATGAAAGTGCCCTGCGGGAGCGTGCATGTGATCGTCCGCCCTTCTTCCGGCGCGAGTTTCAGAAGTCGCGCAAGGCGGTCGCCAAAGGATGTGGCTAACTCTTCCCCCATAAATTATTCTTTTATTCCCAAACGCCTCTTCAATGATTCGCGATATGCATCCAAATCTTTTATCGGCGCCTTTGCAACACCTGTTTTTGCGGCGGCCTCCGCGACGGCCGACGCCTCCCACCAAAGCACGCGCGGGTCGAGCGGTTTCGGGATGATATAATCAGGGCCGAACTGAAACTTCGTCCCGCCGTACGCAGCGTTCACATTACCCGGAACCGGCTCCCTTGCCAATGCCGCAAGCGCCTTTGCAGCCGCCCTTTTCATCTCCTCATTGATTCTCGTCGCCACAGTGTCCAGTGCGCCCCTGAATATGAACGGGAAGCCCAACACGTTGTTCACCTGATTGGGATAATCGGATCGTCCCGTCGCCATGATGATATCTTTGCGCGCAGCATAGGCGTCTTCAGGCGTGATCTCGGGATCGGGATTCGCCATCGCGAAGATGACGGGCTTCGGCGCCATCGACTTCACCATATCCTGCGTCACAAGTCCTTTTGCAGAGACGCCGACGAAGACGTCCGCGTCCTTCATGCAATCGCCAAGAGATTTGTGCGATGATTTCTGCGCAAAGTAGCCGCGATACGGCTCGTCGTTTTTGCGGTCGTCGGTCACGAGCCCGTGCCTGTCGCACAAAAAGATGTGCTCGCGCTTCACGCCGAAACCCTCCAGAAACTTCGCGCACGCGACGCCGGCAGCGCCCGCGCCGGAGAAGACGACCTTTATCTTCGAAATATCCTTGTCCACCATCTCCAGCGCGTTGAGGAGCCCCGCCGCAGTGATGATCGCCGTTCCGTGCTGGTCGTCGTGGAAGACAGGAATGCTCATTTCGCGTATCAAAGTTTCTTCAATTTCAAAACACTCCGGCGCCTTGATGTCCTCCAGATTGATTCCGCCGAACGTCGGCTCCATGCTCTTCACAATTTTGATGAGCGCCTTCGGATCCTTCTCGTTGATTTCGATATCGAAGACATCGACGTCCGCGAACCTTTTGAAGAGGACGCCCTTCCCCTCCATGACGGGTTTGCCGGCCAGCGCGCCGATATCGCCAAGGCCCAGAACCGCGGTCCCGTTTGAGATGACGGCCACCAGATTTCCCTTTGCGGTGTATTTGAGCGCGTCGTTAGGATTTTTTTCGATCTCGCGGCACGGCTCCGCGACGCCCGGCGTATAGGCGAGCGAAAGCTCGCGCTGCGTCGTGCAGGGCTTCGTGATCTTGAGCGCGATCTTGCCCGGAGGATAATCGGAATGATACGCCAGCGCCTCTTCCCGCGTAAACTTTACAGTCTTTAGTGTCATAAGTTAGCCCCTTTCAAATGGTGTATACACGTAGCCATATTAACTAAATAAATCAACGTGAAAACTCCGGTGAATTATCCCTCCCCTTCCCCTTCTTATCCGCCAGAGGCGGATCCGCCTTTGGTGGACAAAGGAGGGGAAATTGCTTCAAAAAATCAATTGACGATCTACCGTATCGCGTTCTATACGCTTGCACATGATTGAGCTTGTGTTTTCGCGGGATGGCAGGCCCTGTCTGCGTAAGCCGATGGGCGATTCCCCTCTCACCATCGGCCGCGATACCGACAATCAGGTCCAGCTGACAGATGATGACATCTCAAGAAAACACGTCAAAATCGAATGGAAAGACGGCAAATACGTCCTGACCGATCTTTCCCTCAACGGGACGTATCTCAACAACCAGCCGGTCAAGACATCCTCGATCAACGTCGGCGACACGCTGACACTTGGCCGCTGGACCGTCCACATCGTCGAGACCGGCCCCGAATC
>Ga0315291_10005142_pt1 | contig 16490 bp, 13 predicted proteins | sample YL17G12_20_MG_FD_203070 | JGI IMG/M metagenome (GOLD analysis project Ga0315291, IMG submission 203070) | Sediment microbial communities from Yellowstone Lake, YNP, Wyoming, USA - YL17G12_20 | ecosystem: Environmental > Aquatic > Freshwater > Lake > Sediment | place: USA: Wyoming | collected...
TTCCGGCGGCTACGAGCTTGGATCCTTCACGGTATATAGCTTCCGCCAGAATGGTGGCAGTCGTGGTGCCGTCTCCCGCCACATCAGAGGTCTTGGAGGCGACCTCCTTCACCATCTGCGCACCCATATTCTCAAATTTATCTTCCAGTTCGATCTCTTTTGCCACAGTTACTCCGTCTTTGGTAATTGTCGGGGAACCCCAGGATTTTGCGAGGATAACATTGCGTCCCTTCGGCCCAAGCGTCACTTTTACAGCGCCGGCCAGGATTGCCACGCCTTTCATAATCTTTTCACGGGCAACCGCGTCATATTTGATTTCTTTCGCCGCCATACTTATACCCTCCTTTTATCAACCAATAATGCAAAATATGTCATCTTCTTTCATAATAATCTGATCTACGCCGTCTATCTTGATCTCCGTTCCGGCATACTTGCCAAATAAAATCCGGTTTCCTTCCTTTACCTCCATGGCGATGCGGTTGCCGTCGCGATCCCGTCTTCCGGGGCCCGCTGCGATTACCTTTCCTTCCTGCGGTTTTTCTTTTGCCGTATCGGGGATGATAATGCCACCTGACGTCTTTTTCTCCACTTTGACGTGGGAAACCAGCACATAATTATTCAATGGTTTGAATTTCATGATTTCTTAACCTCCTCGCTGATAATGATAAGTGTTATAATTAATAGTCACTAAATTCATATTGTCAAGGCATCGACAAGATTTCGTGACTATTTTTCATATTTTCCCTCCGGAAAAATAAGGAGCCGATCACCCGGCTTCACCTGTTTCTTAGACCCCAGATTGTTCCAGATGAGCAAGGCCGGCAGCGGCACGTCAAAATTGGAGGCTATCGAAGAAAGATTCTCTCCTTTCTTGACGACATAAACATGTTCTTTGCGCTCTGCGAGCCATTTCTTCAAGAGGCCTTCATACCTTGCATGAAATTCGGGAGCAGCGCCTCTGGGAACCAGGATGTCATATTTCCCTTTAGCTAAATAATGCCTCCTGATTTCAGGATTCAGATCCCTTATCACCTTGAAATACGTCCTGGCGGCCTCGGCAACTATATAGACAGGCGTTTCCTGATCACACACAAGTTCAACGCGGTCAAATTGCAGCGGTGGATAGATATCTTCCTTTGACAACTTGAATCCATATCTTTCGGGATTGGATAGTATCTCCTTTGCAGAAATCGCCCGGAGAATATATTGCTGCGTCTCCATGGGGAGATACAGATAATAATAATTGTTCGTATTCTGAAGGAGCATTTCCGTTTTCAGACCTTCTTCTCCCATATTATAGGCAGCCGCCGCGAGCGTCCATGAACCGAATTTCTCGTGTAGTTTCTTCAGATAATTAATGGCGGCCCTGGTGGAGGAAAAAAAATTTCTCCGCTCATCGACGTCTGAGTCAATCTTAAGACCGTACTTTTTCCCCGTCCCCTCCATAAACTGCCAGCTGCCCCTCGCTCCCTTTGGTGAAGTAAGATGGAACGTGAGCGAACTTTCGATGATAGCCACATATTTAAGATCCGCAGGCATATTATTCTGTTTCAGCATCTCTTCGATATAGGGCATGTAGCGTCCGGAGCGTTTCATCCAGAGTATGACCTGGGGACGATTCCAGAGAGCAACCAGGAACTCCTTCTCCAGTCGCTCCCGGACTTCCGGACTATCAAGCGGAACAGGCTCTCCGCAAAAATCCAGCGGTCCCGTCGTATTGATCAACGTGATCATCGAAGAAGAAGGCGGCTCAAGGATAGAAGGAAGATCGCCCCGGGCAGGTGTACCCGCGAGCATCGTCATACAAAAAGCAAATAGAAAAAGCCATAAGCGTCTTTTAAAAAAGTTTGCATGTTCATAACCTAAAGACATGTTACTCTCCTTGTCATTTCCTTGGATTAATAATCAACGTATATTATCATATATACCCCCCGTCAAGAAAAGTTCGTTTGTGCATCCAATAAACATGGTATGCTTCTGCGATAAAGGGGTTTACAAACAGGTGTGATTCCTTTAATGTAAAGCAAGACAAGTCGTAGACATCTTTTGCGCCCCTGCGCTTGTGATGCTTTGGAGTCACATCCTCTAAGACGATTTGCGGAATATTACTATCCAAGCAGTTAAGAGATATGGCCGTTAAACCGAAAGATGCCGCAACGGTGATTATCCTCCGTCAATCACCGAGAGACCCGGGAGACTTTGAGGTCCTCATGGTCTTGAGACACATGGACAGCAAATTCATACCCGGTTCCTATGTATTTCCCGGAGGCTGTCTGGATCAGGGAGATTATTCACCGGACATGGAGAGCCTCTGCACCGGTATGGACCCGAAGAAGGCGCAGGCCATCCTTCACGATATGTCACCGCCGGAAAAGGCCCTCGGTGCATGGGTGGCAGGCATCCGGGAAACATTTGAAGAAGTCGGCCTGTTACTCGCGTACAACGGTGACAAGACTTTGATGTCTTTCGATTCGGAAGATGTCCGGAGCCGGTTCCGTTCATATCGCAAACAATTGCAGACGGAAGAAATCACTCTGAAAACCCTCCTCCTGACTGAGGGACTGACGCTCGCCGCAGATCATCTTCACTATTTTTCCCACTGGATCACCCCCGAATTCTTGCCGCACCGTTATGATGTCAGGTTCTTTATTACTGAGGCGCCTGCAAACCAGGAAGCCCTTCATGACGGCATTGAGTTAACGAGACACGTCTGGATTACCCCGAAGAAAATCATCGAGGGCTTTCGCCGGAAAGAATTTGATATGATAGTTCCTACTCTGGTGACAATTGAGGAACTCTACCGCTACAAAACGTTACAGGAAATTATCGCCTCCACGAAAAATAAGAAAGTCAATTCTATTCTCGCCGTCATGATCGCGGAAGGTGGCGAGATTGTCGAGTACTCTCCCGACGGGCGCGTCTTCAGAAATATGCCGCCTTCCGTAGTGTAAAAGCTCAGGCAATTGATAAGAAGGAATGCGGGGTGACATCATGAATGCCACCTCTTCCTAATTTATGGGCAATAATTTGGAGAGAGAAATTAAGACCGTTCGCATAATGGTTGAGATGTTTTGTAAGCGTCACCATCATAGAGGCGAACTTTGCGAAGGATGTAAAAAGTTATCCGATTATGCCCAGAACAGGATAAGAAAATGCACGTTCGGAGTCAATAAACCCGTTTGTGCTGAATGCACAGTTCACTGTTTCAAGCCGGAAATGCGATCTCAAATAAGAGAGGTGATGCGATTTGCAGGGCCGAGGATGACTTTCAAACATCCAGTGCTGGCGGCATATCATCTTATCCGCAAATTCAGTACGTAGAGTGCGCCAGCATCGGCCTGACGCACCAAGATTTTTGTTGCCACGATAAATCTTCCTAATTTACTTTTGCATTTATAAATCTCATTTCTCATCTGACGCATCATTTCAACCATGATACTTTGCAATAATTCTCTTTTATGTCATTTCGACTGCAAGGAGAAATCTTAAATGATGAACTCTATGACCCCAGCTATCATCTGCATACAGGACATCGCCTCTATCTATAGAATACAAGACTCGCGCGGAATAGCTATTATATAGAAGCGTCCCCTTTCCGCTTTTGATAATACCGAGTGGTTACTGAATATTTATTGAAGGCGAGATTTGCGTTTGATGTGCTTGTGTAGTAACTTTACTTCCATAATGTGTAGGAGTGATCAAAGAAAAATTGAAATGCGCCGATTATTGGTGCCACCTACCTCAGAGTGGATGAGGGAAAAACATTGAAGATTAGCGGTTGAAAGATGAACCTTCATTCCTCTGTATTCATGTGGATAGTGCAAGTTCCTTCCTGAGTACTTACGTATCACAGGGGACCTTCTCAGCCCTCGCAGACAACAAACAAAAGCAGAGACCAAAGCCCTTAAGGCTTGTCCTTCTTGCTTGCCGCTACCAATGAAGAAGATAAGGCCAATCAGTTTGTTACAGAGATCAAGGAATTGACCCAGACGCGCTGATGCTATTGACGAAGTCCCGCAAATCCTGTTTTCCCACGACTCCCATCCACTTGAACTTCACGCCCCGACGTCGGGAGGGTAACGATGTATCCGTAGATCCGGGGGCCGGTTCATCGGAGACCGTTTCGAAATTCACATTTTCGAGATCCGCATTCTTGGCGAGTATTTTAAGGGCGCCCGATGTATCGAGGTCTTCTTTGGACCCTTGGTAGATGAAGGCCAAGCCGCCATGGCTGATGTCTATGGCCTGAACCTTCCATTCTTTATCCGTACCAGGCGACACGATGACAAAGGTACCCTTTGGGACCATGAAACGCTGGTGTTGCCGGGTTTCGCCTTCCCTCCGAACTTTGCTCAAGATTTTGGCCATGCTCCTGCCCCCCTTTTTTACAAACCGATGGAAGCATATATACATAACCCCTGAATAAATCGCAAGACATGTTATTGATTTGCAGTTGATATGTTGAATGAATGAGTTAAATTAGAAAAGCAACATTACAGGAAGGCAGCCGCAGGCTACATGCGCGGGGAATAAGCTGTCAAGGAGTAGCATATTTCATCTAGCATTCAACGAGCTGCTCTAACAAAACGACCTGCGACTTTATATTTGAAGTCTTACATGGCCGCTGGCGAATTATTGAGCTAGTACAACGGTCCCCGTTTCCTTCCTAATCTTTACTATTATCCAATTCAGCCGGGTCAACGGACATTTCGGGTGATTGCAGCGACCGGGCGGACCTGTCTATAGTTTCCGGCGCGTCTATATCCGCGCCTGTCGAGGCCCCGAGTTCCTTAAATTTCCGTGCCGTAACAAGCACCCTCCCTTCGAGAGAGCCGACGGCTTTGTTATAAAGCTCCACCGTCTGATCCAGACTTTTCCCCATCTTGAAAAAATGCTCAGCCAATACACCGATACGATCATACAGGGTCTTGGCCAAACTGCTTATCTCCTCTGCATTCTCCGCAATCTTCTCCTGGCGCCAGCCATAGGCAACCGCCTTCAGAAGTGCGATCAAAGTGGTAGGCGTTGCCAGGATGACACGCTGATCGACCCCGAACTCAATCAAGGCCGGGTCTTGCTCGAGGGCCGCGCTGAAGAAGGTTTCGCCGGGCAGAAACAGCACGGCAAACTCGGGAGTAGGCTTGAATTGATCCCAGTACGTCTTCGTCCCCAAGCTCGTGAGGTGTGTGCGTATCTGGCGGGCGTGTTCCTTCAATTTTACGACACGGTTGCTCTCGTCCTGACATTCCAACGATTCGAGGTAAGCCTGCAGGGGCGCCTTTGCATCCACCACAATGTTCTTCATATTGGGAAGCTTGATGACCATATCAGGCCGCAGGCGTCCATCTTCAGTCGTAACGGATTCCTGCTGCAAGAAATCGCAGTATTCAAGCATGCCGGCAATTTCAACAACTCTCTTGAGCTGGATTTCACCCCAGCGTCCCCGCACGGTAGGCGCACGGAGGGCCCGGGTAAGGTTTGTAGTCTCCAGCTGGAGCAGACTTTGGGTCGATGCAAGCGACTTTATCTGCTCCGTAAGAGAAACGTAGGAGGTAGTACGCGCGTGCTCAATTTCCATGATCTTGTTATCGACCTTCTCCAGAGACTCCTTCAAAGGTTTAACTAGATCATCAATGGCCTTTTGCCTTGTCATGAGATCAGTTCTGGCAGATTCCTGATATCTTTCCAGGGTCTCCCTTGCCAGTTCGAGAAAGGATTGATTACTGCTCTTGAGTGCGTCTGAAGACAGCGCTTTGAAGGCATCTGACAATTTCTCCCGGGCTTCATCAAGGAGCTTGAGTTTTTCCTCTCCCGCCTTTCGTTCTTCTACCAGTCGCGTCTCAAGCTCTGACAGTTTTGCCTTTAGATCCGCATTTTCTGTCTGTATCTCCGCTAACCTCTTTTCCTTGAGCAGAATTGCAGACTCCATCTCAGGTATACGTGTATTCTTTTCCTCCGCCGCTGAACGTCTATCCGACTGGAGTTTAACCTCCTCGCGCAGGCCAGCAACCTCTTCCTTTGTCTTTTCAAGAGAAGACTGCAACTCCTGCAATTGCATCTCCCTGTTTCTGGCTCTTTCCGTCAGAGTGGCTCCTTTCAATCTGAGCAGCAGATAAACGCCTAGTCCTCCCAGACAGGCTCCCATCAGAAAGAATATAACTTCGGCAAGGTAATTCATAAGGCAGATCCCCTCTGCAATGATATTTTGTGCATATGGTCAAAGGTCTAAATATTTAATGACTATTCTTACCATCTCTTCCGATTTTTCACAATGTAAAGGAGGACGGCAGCGATTGCCACGAAATGAACAGAATGAAACCCAGGGCAAACGACAAACTAAAGCCAAGACTCCTCCGCTCGTTTTTCTCGTTCAGGGTCAATTTGACTAAGTCCTTTTTCTACGGCCTTGCCTTGAAAAGGGCCAAGTCTATTTGTTGCTAACAGGCATTGAATTTAGCATCGAATTTAGCATTGCGGAATCGGAACATATTAAATAGTATATAATCATGAGACGATGCAGTAAGGCGGCGCTGAATACAGAACCGGCAGAATTACATAGCAGGATATATGTGAGATGAAGAATTCAGAAATCGCCAGGGTGTTTCATGATATGGCCGACCTCCTCGAACTGAAAGCGGAGAACGTATTTAAGATACGGGCCTACAGGCGGGCCGCCCAGGTTATCGAACACCTCCCCAAAGAGATGGCGGTCATGTTGGAACAGGGAGAGGACTTCCAGAAAATCCCCGGCGTGGGCGACGCAATAGCAAAAAAAAGCACCGAACTGATAAAGACGGGAAAGCTCGAAGCCTACGAAAGCCTCAAGGACGAATTTCCCGAAGGCATAACGCGGCTTTTGGAGATTCCCGGTATCGGGCCAAAGACGGCACACCTTCTGTCGTCCGAGCTGAAGATAACATCGGCCGAACAACTGGAAGAGGCGATACAGGAGGGAAAGGTTGCCGATCTCTTCCGGATGGGGGACAAGACCGCGCAGAACCTGCTCCACAAGATTCAGGCCATGCGCCGCAAGGATCAGCGCATCCCTATCGGTCAAGCGCTGCCCATTGTTGAAGACATCTTAAATAGTCTCAGCAGCCTTCCGGGAGTGAAAAACATGATCTCTGCGGGGAGCCTCCGGCGTTTCCGGGAAACAGTCGGAGATATAGATATCATGGGAACCGCCGACAATCCGGAGAAGGTGATCAATGAATTTGTCGCTCTCCCTGTTGTAAAGGAAGTCCTGGCCAAAGGGCCGACCAAGGCGAGCGTTATCCTCTCACCCGGTCTCCAGGCGGATTTAAGAATGGTGGAGCACGACTCCTTCGGATCACTCCTTCAATATTTCACAGGCAGCAAGGAGCACAATATCGCCCTCCGAACGAAGTATCAGAAGAAGGGACTCAGGCTCAGCGAATACGGAATCACGGATGTCGCCCATGACAAGCTGGAAAAATTTACCACAGAAGAGGTCTTCTACAAGCGCCTCGGAATGCAATATATTCCCCCGGAAATCAGGGAAGATCAGGGTGAAATCGAATTGTCGGAAAAACGCGCAATCCCCCGTCTTGTCGATCTCCGGGATATTAAGGGCGACTTTCATGCGCACTCAGACTGGAGCGACGGCAATAACACCATCGAAGAGATGGCCCTGGCTGCAAGGAATGAAGGCTACAAGTACATAGCCATCACCGATCATTCCAAAGGACTGGGCATAGCGCACGGCTTGACAGAAGAACGTTTAAGAAAGCAGATTGAGGAAATTCGCCGGCTCAATCAGAAATTCAACGGCTTTCGCATTCTCTGCGGCATGGAGGTTGATATAAGAGCGGACGGTTCTATCGATATGCCCGACCACATGTTAGCGGAGCTTGATTGTGTCGTCGGCGCCGTTCACTCGTCGTTTAATCAGAGCGAGGAGCGCGTCACCCGGCGCATTATAAGGGCGATTGAAAACCCTCACATTGATATCATTGCGCACCCGACGAGCCGCCTCATCGGAGAGAGGGAGCCAACGGCCGTCGATATGGAAGCCGTTTTCAAGGCAGCAGTCAAACACAAGAAGGCGCTGGAGATCAACGCCATGCCGAGCCGCCTCGACCTCAAGGACATCCATATCCACCGCGCACGTCAGCTGGGGGTCATGCTCGCTATTGGAACAGATTCCCACATCGCGGCACAGTTGAAACTGATGCGCTTCGGAATAGGCATCGCCCGCCGCGGCTGGTGCGAGCCCAAGCATATCTTGAACTGCCTCTCTCTCGAAAAAGTTCTGGCTTTCTTCAAGAGGTGAGTCGGAGAAATTGATTATGTTCTCTCCTCTGAAAAGCCTTTGCAAATATAGCGTCAGATTCTTCCCATTGACTTACCATTTACAGTTCCCTTATACTTAACAACGAGCTTTGCGGGAGACAACTATAAACGCTTTTCCCGGAGAATAAAATACAATCGCAAGATTTCGCGCGGAGTTTATCCTGAGTATACGCGAAGGACTCGAAATAACAGTGGGCAGACACAAACGATAATGTCATGATTTCAAGGCGTGAGTTTTTAACAACCTGTGCCAGGCTTTCCCCCATCATTGGCGGCGCGAGCATCATTCTGTCCGATCCTCTCTGGCAGGGCGTTTTGTCAGGCGGCGATTTGGGCGTCGCTCTCGCAGGCAATTCCATAGATGAGATGGTGCGGTCGGCCCCCAGGGCGCGCTACTGGACTTCCCTTCACAAAGACAACGCCGTCAGATGTTTCCTATGCCCCCATAACTGTATCATCGGTGATGGCGAGCGGGGCAAATGCCGCACGCGTGTGAATGTTAAGGGAGGGCTGCGGAGCCTCGTCTATGGACGTCCGGTGAGCATCCATGTCGATCCGATAGAGAAGAAACCCTTTTATCACTTTCTGCCGGGGGCCGAGGCATATTCCCTGGCTACCGCCGGATGCCCGCTTCAGTGCAAGTGCTGTCAAAACTGGGAAATTTCGCAGGCCCGGCCGGAGGATTATCGGGTTCCCTATACGCCGCCGGAGAAGATCGCAAGATCCGCATCTGCCAGCAAGGCGCGCGTCATAGCCTTTACCTACAGTGAGCCAACTGTCTTTGCCGAATATATGATAGACATCGCCCGAGATGCAAAGAAACAAGGTCTCCGTTCAGTCTTGATAAGCTGTGGCTTCGTAAATGAGGCGCCTCTCGCAGAAATGTGCAAGGTTCTCGACGCCATCAAGATAGACCTGAAGGGTTACAGCGAAGACTTTTATCGCACCGTGTGCGGCGCGGAACTGAAACCTGTGCTTAAGGGCATCAAACAGATAGCCAAAAGCCGCACCCACCTGGAAATCGTTAACCTCGTGGTCCCCACTTTAAACGATTCCGACAAGATGCTCCTGGAGTTGATAAACTGGGTCTTGGGAGAAGTCGGCCCCGATGTGCCCCTGCACTTCTCCCGTTTTCATCCCGCCTACCAGATGCTCAATCTCCCTCCCACACCTGTAGCCACTCTGGAGCGGGCCCGTGACATGGCCATAAGCAGAGGTATTCATTATCCGTACGTGGGGAATGTGCCGAGTCATCCGTGGGATAACACCTATTGCCCGAGCTGCAAGAAAATCCTGATACAAAGGCGTGGTTTTTTTGTCACAGAGATGAATATAAAGAATGCGCGCTGCAAATTCTGCAACCGGAAAATCGCGGGCGTTTGGGTATAGAAAGAGGTCATCAAAAAATGAAAATACTGAGATGGTGTACTATACTGTTCGTGATTGGTCTGGGTTTTGCTGTGGCATGTCAGGCAAACAAAGTGCCGGACGCTGACGTTCGTGAACCTACAGTGGCGGGAAAGTTCTACCCGGAATCCGCATCCAAACTGAAGCTCGCCATTCAAAAATTCCTTCAGGACGCGGTACCGGTCAAAGCCAAAGGGACTGTGGCCATTATCGTCCCCCATGCCGGCTACATCTATTCCGGACAGATCTGCGCCGACGCGTTCAGGCAGGTTAAGGAGAAGCACTATGACGTGATCGTCATCTTGGGAACAAATCACACAAACCCGGGGTTTGAAAAAATTTCCCTCTATCCGGGCGGGGGATTCCGCACACCGCTCGGCATCGCCCTGATAGAAAGAGAAGTCGTATCCCAGCTGTTGGCGGCAGATCCCGGCGATTGCGTGTTGGATAAATCACTCCATGCGCGTGAACACTCCGTTGAAGTAATAGTGCCGTTTGTCCAGGTCGTCTTTCCTAAGGCAACGATCGTTCCTGTTGTCGTTGGCTCTCCCGATGTTGGCATGTGCACGCGCTTCGGCCAGGCCTTGGCAAAGGTGTTGAAGAACAGACGTGCATTGATTGTCGCCAGTTCCGACCTGTCCCACTATCCGGCGGCGGAGGATGCAATCGCCGTAGACAGGGAAACCCTCAAGGCGATTACAAAGCTTGACCCTGCCCTATTACATTCAGTCATTCAATCGCAGATGAACAGGCGCATTCCTAGACTCCATACCTGCGCCTGCGGAGAGGCCCCCATCATGGCAGCGATGGCGGCGGCAAAATCTTTGGGCGCCACCCGTGGCGTGGTTGTCAGTTACGCCAACTCGGGAGATGTATCCATTGGTGATCGGTCGGAGGTTGTCGGCTACGGTGCTGTTATGCTAACCAAGAACGGTAACAAAAAGAACATAAGTAAAAAAGATGACCCATCGCCTGCTCCTCTTTCCGGTTCGCTTGTCCCCTCCGACAAAAAGGCCCTGCTTGTCTTTGCGAGGGAAACCATATCCCGAATCCTTTCAACCGATACGGTTCCCCTGGCTAGGGGCTTCAGTACGAATCTCCAACAGCCACGGGGCGTTTTTGTAACTCTCAAGAAAAAAAATGAGCTCCGCGGTTGCGTTGGCCGGATAATAGGAGATGAACCGCTCTGCAAACTCGTGGGCGCCATGGCCCTGCAGGCAGCTTTTAATGACGGGCGGTTCAGCCCGGTGACTGCCGATGAACTCCGTGAAATCGAAATTGAAATATCCGTGCTGACACCCTTGAGAGAGGTGTCCGGCGCCGCGGAAATCGTAGTCGGGCGGGACGGTGTTGTACTAGTTAAAGAGGGACATTCGGCGGTCTTCCTTCCCCAGGTCGCCACAGAACAGAAATGGAACCGTGAAGAAATGCTGGATAACCTTTGTGCAAAAGCGGGGCTCCCGCCGGGAAGCTGGAAACAGGGCGCGCAATTGTCAACCTTCCAGGCTGTCGTATTCAGTGAGGCAGACTTCAAATAATCTCCATGATCATCTCACTTTTTTCCATTGGACTTATATCCATTCTGGGACAGGTCGTACTGCTTAGGGAATTAAACGTCTCCTTCTACGGAGTCGAGCTGATTTACCTCTTAGCCCTCGGCATCTGGCTCTTTTGGACAGCCATAGGGGCGCTTGTCGGCCGCCGCACTCATTTTCCATCAGATAAAGCCCTGGTGCTGCTTTTTATTGTCTTCGGAATCACTCTTCCCCTGGATATCGTATTCATCCGCTCCAGCCGTCTCCTCTTCGGTGGTGTACCGGGTGCATACCTTACCTTCCTCCAGCAATTTACGATTGTGATCATTTCACTCCTCCCTGCGGGGATATTGTCCGGTATATTATTCCAGTTCACTGCAAAGTTATACGTCTCAAAGGGGAGAACAGTGGCTATCGCCTACGCCATCGAAAGTCTTGGCGGGTTGGTCGGCGGCCTCGCTGCAACCGTCTTCCTCAAATGCGGAATACAGAACTTTACTATAGCTTTTGCATGCAGCATTGCCTCAGTCATCAGCCCACTTGTCTTTTTAAGACCAAAGAGGACATCCCCATTGCAATGGACGGCGACAGTTTTGGCAGGTCTCCTTCTCTTGCTCACCTGGAAGGCCTCTCCCATCGATCATCTAATGGTTGCCTGGAACCATCCGAACTTACTCGAGAGCAAAGATTCTCCATATGGCAGAATCACAGTGGCCCAATCGTATGGGCAAATATCCGTTTTCGAAAATGACACCCTTGCGTTTGATACTGAAGGAACAGAAGCTGAATACTTCTGCCATCTCTCGGCCCTCCAGCATGCGAATCCTGAGCAAGTCTTGATCTTAGGAGGAGGGATTGAAGGGATCGTCAGAGAGATGCAGAAATACAAACCAAAGAGAATCGATTACGTCGAACTTAACCCTGTCATGCTTGATCTGGTTATACGGCATCTCCCCGATGACATTCAGAAATCACTCAGGGAACCGAATGTCCGTATTACCCTTGCCGATCCCCGCCGTTTTCTCAAGGATAGTGGCCGATACGATCTCATACTGGTCGGTATGCCGGAACCAACGTCAGGCCAGGCAAACCGTTTTTATACAAAGGAGTTTTTCGAACTGTGCGCGGCAAAACTGAATCCCGGGGGTATACTTGCCTTCCGGCTCCGCTCGGCCGAAAACCTCTGGACACTGCCGTTGACGCGGCGCACGGTGAGCATCTACCGCGCCCTGGAGACCGTTTTTCCTGAGATATTGTTTCTTCCGGGACAAACGAATATTGTCACCGCCTCCCGCGAACCATTGCCGCGGACGCCGGAGATCATGTCCAGGCGTCTACAGGACCGGAAAATTGCAACGCGGCTGGTTTCAGCGAATTACATCAGATACCTCTTTACTAATGACAGGTTTTTCGAAATCAGAAATCTGCTCCGGACAGAAGCTGCACCTGCAAACACCGATGTAAGACCTGTCTGCTACCAGTATGCCTTCACGATCTGGTTGTCAAAGTTCTTCCCCGGCATTGCCCTTATCGATTTTTCTTCCATTCCGGACAAAGCTGCTGCAAGGCCTGCCCTGCCGCTCCTGTTGTGGATCAGCCTGCCTCTTCTTTTTCTGCTCTCCCGCTTCGTGCCTGCCTGCCGCCGTGTCTTGCTGGTCGCTGTCGCAGGCTTTCTCGGCATGGTTCTGGAGACAATCCTCATTCTCTATTACCAGGTAAAGTATGGGGTCCTCTATCAGGATATAGGGCTGTTGCTCATGAGCTTCATGGCGGGGCTTGCTCTGGGTGCAATGATCATCGATATGCTGATGGCCAGGTTTGCCAATCGGCAAAGATTGATCAGATGGTATGGCGTTGCGCTCCTCGTCGGATTTTGCTTCCTCTGCGTGGTCACAGCGACGCGAATAGCGATGAGCGCCTCAACGGGTTTGCTGCAGACTTCAGCGCTTCTTGCGGCAGCGGGATTTCTTGTTGCCGGTATTTTTGCATACGCCAGCATTTATAAAATAGAAGACCAAAGAAGCGTAATCTCGCCCCTCTACGCGGCGGACCTTATCGGCGGATCCGTTGGTTCTCTTTTTGGCAGCCTTCTTTTGATTCCGGTACTGGGCCTCGATGTCACAATACGGGGGATGCTTCTCCTTGCCGCATTTTCTCTTCTCCTTGTCTGATGTTAATCGTTTGACACATGGAATCTATTTTCCTATAATCACAAGGAAAGATATTCCTTCAGAAAATATTTATGCCGTATGAAAATTGCGCATAGGGAAAATTTGCATGTACGACAGGCGTCCCACCTGTCAGACCTTACAGTAGGAGGAAAAGCTCGATGGCACAGATTACGGGCGGGCAACTGGTAGCGAGAACCCTGAAGCAAATAGGTGTTACAACCGTATTTACTCTTTCCGGCGGCCACATTATCGATATCTATAATGGCTGCGTGGATGAGGGGATCAGGATCATCGGCGTGAGGCATGAACAGACCGCAGCCCATGCCGCTGAGGCATGGACCAGGCTTACGGGCATTCCCGGAGTGGCTGTGGTTACGGCCGGTCCTGGCGTGACCGACGCAATAACCGGTATAGCAAATGCCTTCCGCAATCAGGTACCCATGCTCGTCATCGGCGGGCAGGCCCCGCGGAGCCAGCTTCTGAAGGGCGGTTTACAGGAGTTGGACCATGTTTCGCTCACGAAACCAATAACCAAGCTGTCCATCTCTATTTCCGATACGGAACGAATTCCCGAATTAATCGCCTCTGCATTGAGAGAGGCGTATAGTGGCCGTCCGGGACCGTCCTTTGTCGAAATTCCCATTGACGTGCTGGATACTGCTGTGGATCTGGATACGGTTACCTTCCCTTCATACATCCGTTCGCAGGGACGTCAATACGGTGATCCCGCTCTCATCGAACAGGCGGCAGCGCTGCTGGAAAAGGCCGAGCGTCCGGCTATCATAGCAGGCACGCAGGTATGGTATTGCCGCGCCGACTACGAGCTTTCGTCATTTGTCGAAAAGGCGCACATTCCTACCTACCTCAACGGCGCTGCCAGGGGCTGCCTTTCCGGAGATTGTCCTTTTTTTATGATCCGCTCGCGAAGACACGCGCTTTCCAAGGCCGATGTGGTCATGGTTATCGGCACGCCCTTTGATTTCAGACTGGCATATGGCAAACGCATCTCCGGGGATGCGAAGGTAATTCAGATCGATTTAGACTACAGTGAACTGGGACACAACAGGGAAATCCATATCGGCATCCAGGGCGATATAAAGGCGGTGCTCTCGCAACTTACTGAAGCCATGGCGGTTCCTCGAAATAACGAACGGTGGATCGAGGAATTATGCCAGCTCGAAGAGAATTTGCTGGAAAAGGAAAGGCCATTCCTTCACTCCGATGCCGTGCCCATCCATCCCCTGCGCCTCGCCAACGAGATTAAGGCGTTCATGCCGGAAGACACAATCTTTATCGCCGACGGCGGGGATGTAGTAACAATGTCCGCCAGCGTTGTCACCCCCTGCATACCCGGGCGCTGGCTCGATCCTGGCCCATTAGGCACCCTGGGCGTCGGGACGCCGTTTGCCATTGCCGCTAAAGCGGCCATGCCTGATACGGAAGTCATCGTCCTTTTCGGTGACGGGGCCTTCGGATTGACAGGCTTTGACTATGATACACTCATCCGTTTCAATATGCCGGTAATCGGTATCGTGGCGAACAACGCCGCATGGAACCAGGTTCGCTATGGACAAACGGAAAGATACGGCCAGGTGCGGGGCGACGTGGCAAATATACTCAGTCCCCTCCGCTATGACCGCGTGGTGGAGGCCATGGGCGGGTATGGCGAGCATGTCACCGAACCTTCCCAGATCCGCCCTGCCCTTGAGCGCGCGCGAAGCTCACGGAAGCCATCCCTGGTGAATGTCATGGTAGACCCCAATGTATTCAGTTCGGGAACGATGACGCAATCCATGTTTAAATAACCGATAGAGAAAAAATAGGGAGAGATATGCCGCGAGGGATTAAGACAAACAATCCTGGAAGAAAAGGGGGAAAGATAGCTACATTTATCCTTATTCTAGCGGCGCTGACAATTTATCTCTGCGCCACGGCAGTGGCCGAGATGTACAAATGGGTTGATGATAAAGGGGAAATGCATATCTCGGACTCGCCGCCGCCTGCAGCTAAATCGCCCGGAGAAATAAAAGCTTACAAAGACAGTCCGGAGAACAGCCTTGATATGGCGCCAGCATCAGTCAGAAAAAAAGAAGAGTCGAGACCCTCCGTCGAAAGGAAGAAAAAAACTGAGGTAGTGCTGTATACCACCAGCTGGTGCCCGTATTGCCGCAAGGCGCGCGATTACCTTCGGTCACGGGGAATTGATTTCATCGAGTATGACATAGAGAAGGACAAAGAAGCAGCAATCCGCAAGAAACAGCTGGACAATAGAGGTGGCGTCCCCTTCGCCATTATCAACGGCCGCTCCATCAGCGGGTTTGCCGCATCAGCTTATGAAAGGGCACTGCAGGAATAGATTGGATTTAATTCTGAATTTCAACTACCCATTTGTTGTATCGAAGAAGGAGCAGCAAGCCGGGAACGGCCAGAGCTGTGCAGATGACAAAGAACATCACCCAGCCCACCGCGTCGGCGAGATATCCTGTCGGCGCCCCCGTCACGTTGCGGCCCACGGCCATAAGACTGCTAAGTAAGGCATACTGGGTGGCAGTAAACTTCCTGTTACACAGACCCATGAGGAATGCCGTATATGCCGACGTTCCCATGCCGCCGCAGAAATTCTCAATCCCGATGACCACGGCCAGGGCCCATATCTCGCGGCCCGTAAATTCGAGCAGAATAAAAGTCAGGATAGATACCCCCTGCAGCACCCCAAAGACAAAGAGAGATCTCTTCAGAGGCCACCTGGACATGATGGCGCCTCCCATGAGGGCGCCCACGATCGTCGCCGCCATGCCGAAGCCCTTGTAAATAGTTCCCAGCTCTGTTCGCGAAAAGCCCACGTACTTCAGGATATACGGCGTCGTCATCTGGGCTGCGGCAATATCCCCGAACTTGTAAAGGATGATAAAAAGGAGAATCTCCAGAGAGCCGGGCCTTCTGAAGAATTCCATGAAGGGGGAGACGGCTGCTTCATAGAGACTCTTCGGGGCTTCGACCGTCTCGCCCGTCGGATTAGTATTCAGCGGCTCGGGGGCGACCAGCGTGGCGATGCAGCCGATGA
>Ga0315291_10005143_pt1 | contig 16489 bp, 15 predicted proteins | sample YL17G12_20_MG_FD_203070 | JGI IMG/M metagenome (GOLD analysis project Ga0315291, IMG submission 203070) | Sediment microbial communities from Yellowstone Lake, YNP, Wyoming, USA - YL17G12_20 | ecosystem: Environmental > Aquatic > Freshwater > Lake > Sediment | place: USA: Wyoming | collected...
GAGGCACACCGTCAGCCTTCTGTAGCAGTTGAAAGACGGAATGGCCCAACTCGATGCGACCCTGGCTCTCCAGCAGCGCCTTCGCCGCAAGTTCGGCGGCCTGCTGGGCTGAGAAACAGGCGTCTTCATAAAAGTTGCCCTGGATATCCCAGCGTGCCGAGTCCAGTTTGCGCTGGGCTTGTCGGAACCAATCGGCGTGACGTCGCATGAATCACCTCTCTGGACTGTGCGGAATCACTATACCTTGGTTGTCTTTGCCTGTCAAGCCATCTTCACGCCTCAATAGCATAGCGCCCGTTGCCGATCACGTACCCCTTGCCGACGTGCAACCACTGCCCCAGCCACAGGGCCGGCAACAGCGGCCGCAGATCATCGCCCGCGTACCACGCCTGCCCGATGAACCCCTCTACCTCGTACTGGCCTGCCTGCTTGGACTCACGGGCGTAGCCGGTCCAGAAGGTCTCGTGGTGCTCCAGGCGCACCGTCTCCGCCAGGTCGAGGAGCGGGCCGTACGCAGCCTGCGGCCACTCTCCCGCCCCGTGCACCTGGCTGAGGATGCGCAGCCGCCGCACGACCGCCCGCATCACGGCAGTGAACTCGGGCACCTCCACCCAGACCCCCCGCTCCTTGATCTTGACCGGGCTCAGGTAGCGTATGCTCAGCGCGCGGAGCGGCTCGTTCCACGCCTGTGCCCAGCCCGCTGCCTGCTGGTAGCCGAACGTTACCTGGTCCAGGCGGTAACTCTGCCAGGTCAGCACCATGCTGTCGCCTTGAGGCACCTCCACGGCCAGGGCAAGTTCAACCGGGGACGCGCCCGAGGAAGCCGCCAAGGCCGTAACCTGCCGCACGCGGCTGCGCACCCTCACCCGGCCCATGCCGCTTTCAGCCCCCTGCTGGACGGCAGCGACGATGGCCGGAATCTGGCGCAACGCCAGGTCGCCGGCCAGCGTCAACTCAAAGCCCCACGCGGTGCCGGCGTCGAAGTGGCCGCGCCGGTCCTGCAGGTCCCACAAGGCGTAGGCGGGCGGCGGAGTGTCGCCAACCAGCCGCCGGATCTGGGGTGCCCACGTCGGGTCTACCGGCGGCTCGCACAGGCGGCCAAACATGCACACGTCAGGCCGCCGGCAGCCGTGGCGGCAGCGGTCGGGCATGGGGCACCAGAACTCGCTCAGCCACCACAGGAGCGCCATGCGCAGCAGGTCCCCTTTGTACGGCGGCACCTGGGCCTCCTCCAGCGTCTCCAGGTCAAACTGCAGCCGCGCTAACGGTAGAATCTCGAGGTTCATCGTCCTTCCCGATTCGCACCCGGCCCGGCCAGGCCCTGCCCCTCACAGTCGCTCTCAGCCCTCGTCCCGATGATTGGGAACACCCGCTCTCAGCCCCCGTCCCGGGGGCGTCTTACTTCAGGCGTAGCCCTGCGCAGGGGCCCGTCATGTTTGCAGCAGGACCGGCTCAAAACCGAAGATGATTGGGAACACTCGCTCTCAGCCCCCGTCCCGGGGGCGTCGTATGTCGGGTGGTGCCCTGTGCGGGAGCCTGTCACGTTTGCAGCAGGACTGGCTCAAAACTGAAGATGATTGGGAATGGCGGCCCCTCCGGGTTCCCTGCTGCGTCGTAGTGCGTTCCAATCATCTCAATGTCCCGATCGCCATCGAGGCACGCCAGGATCATGCCGAGCGTCATACTGCGTGTCCCGCCGGTAAAGTCGGCGATCACCTCCTTTGCCTGAAGGCCGACCTCTCCGTCCTTCTCGGCCTGTACAAAGACGTGCCGTACCAGGTCCAGAGTCTTGGTGAAAACCAGTGCATCGTCGTCCAGCGGGAGATTGCACTCTGGTCCACAATGGAACGCGCACTTCAAGCCCCGTTCGTGGCGCAGGTATTCTATCAGCGCCGGAATATAGATGCTGGACCCTGGGACACCCGGGTCAGTGGCCGTCGTTCCGATCAACCAGCAGTGCTCAAGCCGGCTGGTGTGGCTCATGATCGCCTCAACGGTCGTGGCCAGGTTGGAATGGGGTAGATCCAAAGCCTGATAGTCATTCCTGGCTGCGGCTGCCTGCCAGTCTTCCGGTTTCTTTGAGGCCCGGCTATCACGCCCGGGCCGATATAGGGACACGAACGCGATCAGCCCACGGTGAGCGTGTTGACGCTTTTCTGCGTCCGCACGCAGCGTCCGAACAGGGCGAATGTTCAGGCTGACGCGAGATGGATTGCGCCACCAGAGGTAGATGCTCACCGACAAGGTGCCCACAAAAATGGCCACGATAGCAGGTACCAGGGCAGCGCCTGCTCCCGACAGCCAGTTAGAGGCAACGTTGAGCAGTAGGCCCAATGCCAGCCCTGTCACACCGGCGCTTAATTGGCGCAGTTCCATCGCCCGGCGAAGTCGTTGTAACATGGCTCACTACCTTTCATCTCTGAGAGCGTGCACTGTCACGCACGGCCTGCAGATTGATGATCTCCGCCACCTTGAAGCGCGGCGGCGTGCTGTTAACCATTGGCCGCAGGCGCAGTACCGCCGGGAAATAGCCCATCCGCCCGTGTAACTCGGCCAGCATGGTCACCGCGATGACATTAAGCGAGGGCGGGTTGATCAGCAATGGCATCGTCTGCCACTCGGTAGACGGGAGGCTCAGGCGGTCCAGCAGCGCCGTCACCTGTTCGGCGAACGGCTGCGCGTGGTCGAACTGCGCGGGTGCGTCTATGACCCGCTCCACGGCCTGCCCGGTCAACGCTTCGATCCGGGCCAGGTGTTCATGGGTCAAGGGATGGGAGAAGTTGAGGACAATCATGTGAGACTGATCACCACCCCCTTGCCCTGGACCAGGTCCAGGTCGGGGAAGTCGTGGGTGTGGCGGACGGTGCTGGTGGCGATGTCAACGGTTTCCTGCGAATTCCTGCCGTCGGTCTTGGCATTGTCGTCGGCGTGAGGACGGTCAGGTTAAGGAGCAGGATGGTCGGGCGGAGCACCAGGCCGGGGATGGGCGTGGGGCGGTAGTGGTCTCTTGGGTGCATGGTGCGCACTTGTCCCCTAACTCGTTTGGGCAATTGGCGTGTGCCCTGCTAATCTGCCAACTTGCACAGAGCTGATAACATTGCGAAGAGACATGGGCTGCCTATATTACTTGCACATCTTTTGCCCTTGGACCTTTTGCCTCTTCAACCACAGTGAAGGTTACCCGCTGCCCGTCTTCAAGGGACTTGCGTCCAGAGGTACCGATGTCTGTGTAGTGCACAAAGGCATCTGGCCCACCATCGTCTCGTTCTATGAAGCCATATCCTTTGCCGTCATTGAACCACTTGACAGTGCCAGTCAACCTGTTGGAAGGCGCACCGTCCACTCGTAGTGGTTTCGAATCTACGCGTCGTGGAGGCTGCGGCGCACGTCTTTCCTGTTCTGTAACAGGTGGCCGGACCGGCTGACCTGCCAGGGCCGCCAGCGGATCGGGCAGAACAGGGCGTTCTTTGTACTCGTTGACTTTGTCAGGACCGTGCTCGATTTCCATATAGCGTGTCGTTTCCAGCCACGTGGCATCACTTTCGCGCCACTCCAACAACGCCAGCAACATCCGGATGCGCTCTACCTCGGCCAGGCGATTCTTAGCCGGCGCGATTCCACCCTCTTTAAGCACAAACTTCTCGAACACATCCACGTATGGCTGCGCGTCAGCTTCGCTTACAGCCTCATCCCAGGCTGCCGCGCCAAATAGACGACTGTAGCGCGCGTGGCGATCGGTTAGATACAGGTCAGGTGTGATCACTACAGCACCCATTCCCAGTGGCTTGCCCATGCCCAGTTTATGGCGATAGAGCTTTCCACGCTCGCCAGGCAGGGTCAATGTCCATAGCAACGCGCCCAATTCCTCCTCGCGCAGATTCTCAAAGTGGATTCTGAACGAGAACTGTACGCCTGGCTTGAGTGGCATGATGCGAGTGAGTTGCTGCTCGTGCTCGCGTTCTTTGGCAGTCGCTTCGATGTCTGGACTCACTCCTTTGTGCCAGTACAGCTTGTGGCCGCGAATCCGGGTCTGATCGGGCGATGTGCCGTAATGCGCCAGCGACTTCTTGTTGTCTGGGTCGTGCCCGGCCTGGCGGTCTTGTACCAGGTAGTGTTGGAACGTCGTCGGCTTGGGACCAGACAGTGTGTGCGGGGTAATGGGTTCTGGCCTAAGCCACACGCCATCCTTTGCACCGACAAAATGAGCATCACTGAAGAATACCCGCCCGGCTCGTTGGTCTTTGAGTGCCATTTCCGCTTCTTCCACCCAGCCGAAGATCGCGTCGGCCAAGTCGGGGCGTGGGCCAGACCGTAACACCGCCGGCACAAAGTCCAGGGGAGTCGCCGCACGCGTCCCGCCAAACAGCCGGGCCGGAATGCGAAAGTTCGGGCTGTGGCCAAAACAAATCACCTCGTTTCCTCGCTCCACATAGAAAACCGGGGTGCCATGCTTCAGGCAGCCATGCACACTGCCCCAATCCGTTAGTTTCTCTTTCTGGAAAGGCGTCAGCCCGGCCAGGTAGTCTTCAACTACCTGCAGCCTGATCTTTAGCCGCCTCGCTTTCTCGTCATGCGCCAACACAAGCGCATGATTCCTGCGGCGCACCTTTTGGCCTTTATGAGCAGTTTCCATCATATTGCCGGAACACACGAGCACACCTTTGTACTTGTATCCCGCTTCGCGAGAGCCAATCTGGCTGATCGAAACGTAACGGCCTTGCTCGCCACTCCGAAATTCAACGTCAAAACTGACTTTATGCAGCTGGGGGCGATAATCGGGACTATCGAGACGTAAGTAACCGAGGATGTCTTCACTCTTAATCTGCCATTCCTTCACTTTTAGATAAGGGCTCTTCTCGGGCCACCCCATCGCCGTTGGGGTCAGTGCTGGCTGTACATACCAATCATCTCCTTCCTGTTCCAGGTAACCAGCCCGCACATTACTTCCAAAGCGTCCTAACACATCTTGGTAGGGGTCACGCAGTGGATCGTCTTTCGACGCCGCCACTGCCCGAAAGGTAAACGTCGGTTCTCTACCCACCCAGCGCATACGACCATAGCCTGCAATCTCCACCAGCGTTCTGACCATGCCACGCAGGCTGCTGCCAGGGATAACTGGCTGCAAATAACCTTCTACCTCGATCTCTGTTGTGGCGAAGAACGGAGCAAGTCGTTCTTTTTCCTCGGGTGTCAGTTTGTCGGGCTTCTTGTTCCCTAACTCCTGGAAGGCATCTACAGTCATCATTCCGCGCACATAGGTTGGCGAACAGGTTTCCAGCTCACACTCGATCCAACCTGTCAGTCCTTCATCATAGTAAGCGTCTTGATTGAGCGGCTCGCGGGCCGGGATAGTCTTCTCAGGCAATGGCACGAAGTTGTACGGAGCGCGGGTCCAGATCTCGTTGCCGTCTTTGTCGCGGCGCGGTAGTGTTGGGTTGCTGTGTTTGGGATTCATCCTGCCCTCCTCTCACGCTTCCAGGCCCACCAGACGGCTCAGGGAGATGTATGCCTGGCCCTCGTCATCGTAATCCACGTAATGCCACATAATGAGCACCGGACGGCGTTCTTCCTCAGTGACTACTGGCGGTGCATGGCGCAATCCTTGCTCGCCCTCTTTCAGCAGAGTAAATCCATCGCGCGCTTCGACGATATTGCCCATGCGCCACAACAGATTCCTTTCATCAGGTAGTGCGTCAGGTGGCGGCAGTGGCCCATCTTCGACCAGCCGGGCAGCAAAACCGGTTTCAGTTCGCCACACCAGCAATTCGCCAGCCGGACCAAACAGCCGTGCCTGCTGGATCGTTTCGCCGCGCAGTTTGACGGCGACCGCCGGGTAGTCTTGGGAGTCTTTGAAGACGTCGCTCGATAGCTTGAGTGTATCGTTTGCTTCGCGCCGCCCCCAGATCACGCCATCGTCGGCATGCACCAGCAACCACGGCATGTCTTCACGCGTGTGGGCTGCCAGCCACTTACGCGGATCGGCTACGAACGAATCATCCACCGGAATAGGTCGCCAGCGTTCAGTGTTCATCCGGCCTCCTGCATGCGTGTAATGCTTCCACTTTCTTTTCTAGCTCGTCCCGTGTACCATCGCCAGCGAATTCCAATCGACCGCCCCATTGAGTCAGTTGCCATACCGTGGCCTTGCCATTGCGGCAATGCGTAAGAGTCGCATGCTGCCCGCCCAACCGCCCGCGTCCCACGCTGCTTTCCCCGCCCAAAGGCAAGTCGCCTGTCCACAAGTCTTTCAGGACCAGTAGCAGCAACCCAATCTCGGCGTCTTTTTCCGTCTGGGAAAGTCCCCTCGTAGGCTGGCGCAGCGTCAGGTCAAGTGTCACGCTTGACCCATCTCCACCGAAAGCCGGTTGTTGTGTGAACAGTGCGGCGGGGAACGAACCGCCGGTGAAGCGGTCAATCTTCACCCGGCTCTGTACCAGGTCGCGTGTGCCTTCCAGCGCACTCTCGCGTGTCAGCACCCGGCTACCGGTGGGTTTGTCCGGCCGGCCCTCGATGCGCTGACCAAACATCTCGTTTACAAGTGACTCGCCGCCTTGTGGCAGCAGTGTATTGGCGATACGCAGTGCCCGCGCCCGCACGGCACCGGCCAGGCTGGTACCGGAGAGGATCGGCGATGTGCGTTTGCCACGATGTGAGCGCAGATGCACCATGTCCGGCGCATCGCCTGCGCCTGAGCCAGAGCGGATGAGCAATGAACTTTCCAACTTGAGGGTGACCTCGATGGCAAATGACTCGCGCATATCGCTCAACTTCGCCAGTGACACGTTGAGTAAATCCGCTATCTTGGGGCCGGCCTTCTCGTTCCTGGCGTCCTCGGCCAGCCAACCAACCAACCCTTGCGGTGTCGCCAGGTTGTAACGGCACACCCGCCATTCGCTCACCCGGCACTCTCCCAAGCCGCGCCGCTTGCGCATCCCCAGCCCGATTTCGCCCTGCTCCAGCCCGTACAGGGACAGTGCCAGCGTTTCTAGCAAGTTGGTGTTATCGCCTGTGAGCAGCAGCTCAAACGAGAGCGGAAAGGCTGTGCCAGCTTGCAGCAGTTCTACATCGAATTTCTTCTTTTCCTCGGCAGTGCGCGTCTTGGGGTCAATGGCAACGCCATCGCGCACTTCAATGCCGGGAGTCTTGCCCAAAGCATCATCCACCAGCAACCAACTTTGAACGCTGGTCTCGCCCTCCACTCGTCCAAAGAGACGCTCGGCCTGATCACCTCGGGTTTCACCGGCGTTGTAGCCGTGCTCGTACTCGCGCACGTAATTGCGCAATGCCCCGGCAATAGACGCGCCGGTAAGCAAAGGGGTTTTACCGTCCAATGGATCGCGCAGCAGAGGCATGTCGGTCAGCCCTTCGGCGTCGCCGTTGCCAAAATGCGCAGGCGTTTCCAGGACCAGCGTACCGGTGATGTATACTCTTTCCATCACACCGCGTCCCGCGCGTCCGCTCATGCTGCCACCTCCTTCCTTTCCCTCTGCTTCTGCTTAATGGCCTTTTTCATCACGCTGTCAATCAACCGCCCCGTATACTCGACTTTCAGTGCCTGGGTCAGTTCCGCCTTTTGGCCAGCCACTTCTGGCAACGGATCGCCTCTCAGCAATCGGGTTTCGACATCCTGCATATTGACCCGCTCCTCGATCCATCTGAACATTGGGGTGGTCCCCACTCGCGCTCGCTCGAACTGGTCCCGTGCGCCTTTCAGATCCTTGAGGTGCCTGGTAATCGGCACCAAGTCACCCTGTACCAGGGCTTGTTGTACGGCATTGCGCACCCGCGACAGTTGCGTGCTCTCAGGCAAACGCTTCAAAGTGACATCGCTTACCGCCCCAACCAGCCTGCGGTCCAGCAAGAGCCGCAACCGCCGTTGGGCCATGTCTCTTGCCAGTTGCTTACTCTCAGATGAGAGCGCCGGAGCAGGCAAAAAGTCAGCCCCACTCTTTCGACGCTGTAGTACAGGCTGACTGTGCCAGTTCACCGCCAGTCGCCCGAAGCCTTCGGCGCGGCGTTCGCCAATGCCAAGCCCGGCTACCTGGCGCAACCTCATCGGACTAAACGCCCCGGCCAGGTAGACGAACACGCTGCCCGCCTGCAGCGCAAACGTTTGAGGCAGCGGTAGGCTCCACTTGCGGTTGAAGCCACCCACCAGCCGCACACGCTGGTAAGCGCGCTCGTGCTTCAGCTTCGGTAGCCCCAGGGCCGCTGCCACAGTCGCGTCCAAGTCGCCGTTCACCTGGCCGTTTGCGTCGCGCAAGATCGCGTCGCTGAGCAGCGTCACGATAATGCGCCTGTCGCCCGGATCGTCGCCTAGCGTGTATTCCTCCCAATCAGGCTCAACTGTAACATCCTCGACTTTCACCCGCCCATACCCGGCCAGGTGTGCGCCGCCGAGGTGAAGTTCGCCTGGTATCAACAGTAGCATCAGTTTCTGCAATGCGGCTTCATCTTCGGCCACGATAGCCCCGGCCAGCACTTCTCCTTCGGCCAGTGCGTCGTAGCGATAGACTTTGTTCTGTTCACCGCGGCGGTTGGGGTCTTCCAGGGAAATATGAACGTTGACCTGACGCGGCGGGGTATAAAAAACAACCGAGTCATCTGTGATGTAGCAGAAGTCACCGGCCGAGGGTGGTTTGGGCTGCTCGAGGGGGTGATCGGGATCAACTGCCCAATCGTAAACAGGCCCTTGATGTTCGCCTGCTACATCTTTCTCGGCAAACCATGACATTGGTCTAGGCAACATGCGCGCGCCCTCGCGCCAGGGATAGGCGTTCAAGAAGCATACCGCGCTGTCGAAGAACAGATGCCGCGCCTGTTTATCAATTGCCAGATCAGCGGAGGGATGAGCGCGCAGGTAACGATCCACCAACGCACCGCGCAAGGCGCTGCCCGGAATAAACGGCAGGCCGATGGCGCTGTTCTCCTCGCCGCTTTCGGCCTGGGAGACAAGGACGGGTTCCAACAATCGCAGACAATACGTTATCGCCTTCATGCCCCCACCGCCTTTTGGAAGTCTTTGAAATGGACCTCAGTGACAGGCCGGTTGTCAGCATCGTACAGTTCGGCTTTCAGTTTCCCTCGCCCGCGGTTGCGCCCGCTGCCGGCACGCCGGAAGGCTTTGACGCAGGCGGCCAACAGAGCCAAGTCGTCCGGCATTGGCTCCTCGCTGAAGCTCAACGTAGCCTCGAACACGGTAGTACGCACGATGACGCGCATGGTGCGCAGCGTGTCCTTCTTAGGCGCGCCGGTTTTGGCGTCCATCGCCGTCTGCCGCCGGAGCGCGGTCAGCGTCTCCAGCACAGCGGCCCGCGCCAACTTTTTCCGTCGCACATCTTGGGCCACGGCCGCGCGCAAATCGTCAGGCAAGCGTGCGGGACTCACACGCAGAATGGCTTCACCTTCGAGCGCGCCGCCGCTCTGACCAAACAGGCGCTGGGCGACCGCCTTCCAATGATCGGCCTGTTGTTTAGGGCAGGCGCTTTCCAGTGCAAAGACAATGTCGGCGCACTCTGCACCAAGCAGCCCTTTGAGTGCACGGCCGCCCAGATACGGCAGGCCATATTCGTCGTGTTGCACCTCGGTGTCCACCAGGCCAGCCACACCATCGCCGCGTCCAAAGGTCGCATCGTTTAACAGGGTGATCTTCAAACGGTACTCTGTCATCGCGGCTATCCCCCCTTCAACGGAACGTAGAAATCTAGGGCTTCGATCACGTCAAAGTAACCACATTCATCACCCTGCCAACCCTGCTCTTTCATGTCTGGCCGTCCAGGAACATCCAGCAACTTCAGGTTGTAGATATGAAGGAACTGTTTGACCGCGCCCGGCCCGTCCCTAAGCGCGTCGCGCAGGGCTTTGATCTTGTTACGCCGACCGGCCCATTGGCCGCCATCTTTCTCCTCTTTCTGGAATTCGGCCATCACGCTCATGAATGTCTTCCACGAACGCCAGTCACCATCGGGAGGGTTCAGGCGGAGGGGGCGCATCAACAGGCTGCCCATCGTGGCAGTATACTCACGTTCTCGCACGTCTTTCAGTGGCAGTACCAAACCGCCCACGGCGAAGTGCCAGTCGAACGCGGTGAGCCCATTGTCAGCGGCCTCTTTGATGTACCGCTTAGCAGACTTGCACAGGTCTTCGGCCAGTTCGTATGCCCGTGAGAAAGGATAATGCGATTTCACTACCGCCACGCCTGCGCGAGCATGTGCCAGGTTGCCATCCGATAGGGGGCGTCTGGAAAAGTCGGTCAGGTAGCTGGCTGCCACCGCCAGCCCCAACCGCCCCTCGCACACGAAGGTCACGTCGTCACCGCCGAACACGATGGGACGGAAGGGCAAATACCTCTTACCGTCACGTTCTGGCACGGGTACTATGCCACCAATTGTGTAGCGATTGGGATCTTTTGGGTCAGGTCGCAGATTGTTCGGATCAAGCAGCAGGGCAACAGTTTTCTTGAGCGCTGCTTCCGCTGCCGTTTGCACAGTTCCGGAGAAGCAACGCAGGGCCAGGATATAGTCTTGATTTTTCTCCGGCACCGCGTGCTGTTCGCCGATTTTCTTGATCCGTTTGCCCATCGCATTGCCGTCGGTATGGATCACCGCCAGATAGCTCGATTCGCCTGGAGTGCCAAAGTCGCTGAAGTTGTAGACAAACTCGAACCTGCCCCCTGTCACCTGGGAGAGTTGCTCCTTGAGCCGTGCCTTGCCCTGCTCTTCGGCATTGAGCTTGGCCTTCACTTCTGCCGAGATCAGCCGCCCTTCATCGTCAGTGCCCACTGCTGGCGCGCCAGTAAAGACGCACGCCGCTGTCACGCCGAGCCCCGCCAGTGGCGTGGAAGGCGGGCGGTCGAGCTTGCGCTGTGCCAGTTCGCCGCGCAAGTCCTGGTGAATGACAGCCAGTGACTGCTGATTGGGGTCAAACGTTTTGCGCTTGAGGATGATCTGCAGGCCAGGTGCTTTTTCCAGAACGGTCCGGCTGAACCGGCGCGCGAACTCGAGTGCCTGGCCCTCACTGTCAAAGAGCATCATCGCATTGCCACCGCCGGTGTAGACTACTTCAACAGCCAGTCCATCGGCACGAATGCGACGGTCGGTAATCTCTGCACCATCAATGTTGTGAGGCGGGGGCAGCGCACTGTAAACCCAATCGGTAGTAGCCTGCTGCACGAGTTCTGACGCACCGATGTTCTGTGCCAACTGGTTACTGCCGAAGATGTAGCCCTGAATGTCTGTCGCTTCGATGAGCATGAGTGTTTGTCTGGTCATCGTCACTCCTTATTCGCGGTCTCGAACCATTCTTTCAGGTGGTCGGCCAGATTAGGCAAGTCACGCTGGCCGAAAACCGAGATCTTGCCTTCGGCGTCCCACGCCTGTTCAACTTCCTGCTTCAGGATGATGGGATCCCTAACACAGGAGATCAATCCGAAACGAGCCTCATCACCGCCCACCTGTCGGGCGCGCACGAATACCTCGAACAGGTGCTCCTTTGCTCTTCCAGGCTTGGTGGCGCCATCCTTTTCTTTGGCTTCTTCTGTAGCGACACAGGAAATCGCAAACAACTGATAACCACACATAGCGGCCACATCCAGGTTCCAGTCTGGGTCGGCACGCTTCCTGTCCACCTTTTTGGGATGCATGTCAATGCCATAGTGCACAATACCAAGATCACCTGAAACCTGTCTGACTGCATCCACGGTATACTCTTCCAACCAATCCCCGATGAAGAACTTGGAGCACTGCTTCAGTTCTGTGAATTGGAGGGCGTGCGCCACCTCGGCTTCGGTTGGCGCTTGGCTACCACACATATCAGCGAAGGCTTGAGTGACTGGCTTCAGTGCCGGGTACTCGTTTGATGACGGTAGTGATGGGGAGTCTCCACCAAGTTCAAGAGTCCAGGCACGCCATTGCTTGAATCCGTGGGGTGTGCTGTGAACTTGAGCAATAGCCCTGCACAATTCGAGTTGCTTGGCACTCTTGCGAGGAGGCTCCCGTAGGGTGTAGCCGTGCAGAGCCAGAAGTTCCTCGAGGCTCAATTCCACCACTCGTGCTACCGGCAGCCTCTGAGTTGGCTCATCATCGTGGTTGATAAACATCTTTAGCGAGCGTGCATCAAGATAACTGAAGCAACAGCCATCGGGGGACTTTTCTTTCAGTGCGTGATAGACATGAACCGCCATTGGCTTGGTGCCACCGGTGTAGTTGAGGCCGACGGCCTTGCCCTGCTTGATTTCTGCGATGATCGTGGCAGTCTTGGCCACAATCCTCGCCCCATCTGCTTCGTCAATCCCGCGCAGGATGATTTCTGCCGATGGCTTCTTCTCCCTGAGTGCGCGTTCTAATCGTTTGGCGACCTCAAGGGTGTTTTTGGGACCCTCGGTGTGCAGCAGATATATCACGCTGTCATCTCGTGCCAGCAGGAGTGCAGCAACGTAGTTGGGCAGGGGATTGCCACCGACAAGCAGAAAGAGCACATCAGCCTGGTACGGCCGAAACGCAGTTTGTGGTGACAGATCCATTGCCTGCCCCCTTCCTCGGCTTACTTGCTCGGCTCTATGTCTGCGTTGTTGCCACGACGTGTCTTGAGGATATGTCAATTGTATCATATTATCTTGAATCACGCAAGCCGTATTGACGCGAGAACCGTCGGCTTCTTCCACGCGGTGGGCTATACCTACCGGCAGTGCATTGGGCGCCAGGTGGAACACATGGTGCGCTGCATCCTGGGGCGGGAAGAGGCCTACAGCCCACTGCTGATCAAGTGAGCAGGGAGCGGGGGAGCAGAGGAGCAGGGGGGCAGGGGGACAAGGGAGACAAGGAGACAAGGAGGCGGGAGGTGTTCGTGGTAGTGGCATACGACATCGTCCACGACAAGCGGCGACTCAAGGTCATGAAGATGATGCAGGGGTACGGGGAGCACGCCCAGGAGAGCGTGTTCGAGTGTGACCTGAAGCCGGCCACTTATCGCGCCATGATCCAGCGGCTGAAAGGCCTGATCAACCTGAAGGAAGACAACGTGCGCCTCTACCACCTATGTGAAGCAGACATCGGCCGCATCAAGCAATTAGGCGTCGGCCGGCCGGTACAGTTGGCGCAGGAGTTCAGAGTTGTGTAGGAAGACAGGGAGACAAGGAGACAAGGGGACAAGGGGACAAGGAGCAGTTCCAACTTCCAACTTCCAACCTCCAACTTCCAACCTCTAATCTCCAATCTCCAATCCGATGACGCGGTCCAGGCGGAACCAGCGTTCGTCCTGGCGGAGTTCGCAATGGGCGACCAGGTAGCGTTGCCCCCAGCGCTCCTCCAGCCGGAGAGGGCGGACGCGCCGGCGGGTAGTGCGTGCATGGGTGTCCACGTAGGTGAGTTGCACGGGCGAGCCGGCCTCGACCGCAGCCCGTAGGGAAGACAAGGAGCAGGGGAGCAGGGGAGCAGGGGAGACCGGCGGCTCATCTCCCCGCCCCTCTGCTCCCTTGCCCCCCTGCCCCTCTGCTCCCGTGTCCTCCTGTCGCCCGATCGCCTGGGCCAGGATTGCCACGTGCGACTCTAGTAAGCGTTGCACGGCTTGCTGCTCGTCGGGCGAAAGCGCCGCCTTGATGCTCCGCTCCAGGTCTTGCAGGTCGAGCGCAGCCAGGCCGGGTACGACGCGGCGCAGGTGTTGGTACGTGCGCAAAGCCACCAGCAGTGAGGGCAGTGGCAGCGCGGAACGAACCAATGGCCAGGGGGTGGGCTCGTCCTCGCCGTCGCTGGTGTCTCTGGCAAAGGTGAGAGTGTACCCCAGCCGGCGCAGGTAGTGGAAGAGAGCGCCGGCCTGGTCGTGGCCGACCCAGGCATCCTGGGGGGGGGCCGCAGGGAGACGTCCGGCTGCGGAAGGCTTCCCGCTGGCGCAGTGCGTCGAAGATGGCGGGAGCAGCAGCGTGCAACCGGTAACCCGGCTCGCATGCGATGACCATCATCTCCTGCTCCCAGGCAGAGAGTTGGGTGAGCGCCGCCGGGGGCATGCAGTTGCCGCTGAAGCGGTTCAGGAGGAAGATGACGTTGGCGACGGTATAGTCCCAGGCCATCGCCCGCTGCAGGCTTTCCAGGGTGACCTGGTAGCAGGTTGCGGCCTGCTCTCCATCAGGCGGGGAGGGGGCGGGCGTCAGCAGTTGCGCGAAATGAGCCATCTCGAACGTACAGGCGGCTGGCGCGCCCGGGTGGACGATCAGGCTCAGGTCGTCGTGAACGACGATGGCCGGTTCTTTGCGGGGCGGGAAGCGCAATTCGTGGGAGGGCACACCCAGCTCGACAGCCGTATCGTCGGGCGGCAGGGCCAGGTAATGGCGCTGGGAGAGCGCGACGTTGAGCCACGAGGCGCCTTCCGGCGTTGGGCGCAGGCAGACGCTTTCCTCCTGGCCTTGCACTTCCAGCAGGCCGAGACAGGGCAGGATTTCCTGAAGCAGGAACGTGAGGAGGCGCTGTGCGTGCTGCTCCATAGCGCGCCGTATCTTGGGCAGATTGTAGACCAGGGTGCCCGAAGCCAGAGTGCCGTCGCTTTCAAGCCTTGCCATAAGATCACACACGAGAATCCATTCCATAGTAGACAATTCGGTGGTCGCCCGAACTGCCTCCATGGTGGCGGTTTCCCAGCGGCTGTTGAGATGTGGCCGCCGCGAGTTGGCCGGCAGCCAGTACCAGCCCACCTCGGGGGCCAGGAACCACGACTGTCTCAGGTGAGCCAGTTGGAGTTCAGGAGGTTGGCCCACCCATTCGTAGGCTGCGGCTGACAGGAGCACGCGATCGCCGGCAGCGCCGATCAGCCCGGCGTGCCCCAGGAGTCTGAAGAGAAAACTGTGGTAGGGGGATGCTTCTTCGTGACGCGGCGGAGGGGCAACCTGCTTCATACATGTGTGCTGCGCCCATACTTCCAGGCTACTTGCGCTCAATCCCCCGTCTGGATCGAGGTGGAGTTGGCCCTGATGGACCAGCGCCAGGGATCGCGCGGCGTCGTGCAAGAAAGTCAGCGAATGATCGGCCCAGGATAGGTGAAGCATGTAGACTCCTGTGGAATGGACAATCCTCCCACCATGTGGTACAATGGGAACGACGGCATAGGTCCTATCTTCGGTAACGAAATGGACGCCCAGTGCGCGATTGGGCCGGTCAAGGAGTGGTTTTCGATGAAAAACCATCACTGGAGCCGCAAGTGGTTTAACGCCACCCATGTGGAGGCAATTTCTCTCTGGCTGGTGGGAGAAGACGGCCTGATTTTGCCCCAAGGATCGCTCCCAGTGGGGCGCTACACCCACATGCCGGAATGACTGTCAGAAGAGGGTGCCCACCTGCGAGGGTATTGAGACTCGTCAGATCCCGTCGCGGGGCCGTCGGTTGCCAGGTCAGAAGAGGGTGCCCACCTGCGAGGGTATTGAGACTTGAAAGAAAGCGTTTTTGCCAAATTCCACCTCCTGGTCAGAAGAGGGTGCCCACCTGCGAGGGTATTGAGACTACCACTAAACATCCCGCCACAGACGACAACCAGCCAGTCAGAAGAGGGTGCCCACCTGCGAGGGTATTGAGACGAAAGAGGATGAGCATACGCCTACTGCGGGGTCGTTGTCAGAAGAGGGTGCCCACCTGCGAGGGTATTGAGACTCGATCAAGGGTGAAAGAGACTCGACCCCCTCATAAGTCAGAAGAGGGTGCCCACCTGCGAGGGTATTGAGACTAGTACTCGGCGTGCTGATCGCAGGCGTGGTCCAAGTCAGAAGAGGGTGCCCACCTGCGAGGGTATTGAGACTGAATGTCTCCTGGGGGATACTTGGGTGATCTCTAGTCAGAAGAGGGTGCCCACCTGCGAGGGTATTGAGACAAACTCCGTTTCCTCTCATCGCACTCCTTTCTTTTAGTCAGAAGAGGGTGCCCACCTGCGAGGGTATTGAGACCGAAATAGCTATGCCGCCGATCGTTCCGTAGAGACGTCAGAAGAGGGTGCCCACCTGCGAGGGTATTGAGACTGACCACCTCCCTTCTTGCCCATCGTGAAGCCTTTAGTCAGAAGAGGGTGCCCACCTGCGAGGGTATTGAGACTTTGGTCCCCAAAGTAGGGTATCGGCAGCACTCCTTGTCAGAAGAGGGTGCCCACCTGCGAGGGTATTGAGACTACCAGTAATCGAAGTCCCAAGATCGGCGGACTTCGTCAGAAGAGGGTGCCCACCTGCGAGGGTATTGAGACGGAAGGGTTTCAACCCTTGAGACCCGCCTGTGCCGCGTCAGAAGAGGGTGCCCACCTGCGAGGGTATTGAGACTGATTGATGCCTGCCGGCGGCTACGACAGGGCTTTTGTCAGAAGAGGGTGCCCACCTGCGAGGGTATTGAGACTTTGATTCTGAGCTTGTCGAGCAAGTCCCGTATCGGGTCAGAAGAGGGTGCCCACCTGCGAGGGTATTGAGACGTGAGCTTTTTCCACGGTTGTTCCTCCGTTCAATGGTCAGAAGAGGGTGCCCACCTGCGAG
>Ga0315291_10005144_pt1 | contig 16489 bp, 6 predicted proteins | sample YL17G12_20_MG_FD_203070 | JGI IMG/M metagenome (GOLD analysis project Ga0315291, IMG submission 203070) | Sediment microbial communities from Yellowstone Lake, YNP, Wyoming, USA - YL17G12_20 | ecosystem: Environmental > Aquatic > Freshwater > Lake > Sediment | place: USA: Wyoming | collected...
CAGGAAGGAGGTGCAACTACTGACAATTGAACGCCGCAAAGACCATAACCGCGGCTTGATGGAGCTGGTCAGCTCGCCAAAAGTGTACGCTTACCAAAGTGTCCCATTTCGCTGATTGCCAACATCGATTGATGGAGGCGCATCTTGTCCGGTGCATATCCACCCGGAATCACCAGCGCTTCCAGTTGATCGACGCGCACGTTGTCCGCTGTGCTGTCGATTGTGATCCTTGCTCTTCCTCTCATGCCGCGATAGCTCGTGCCGGACCCACTACCGATTATGACCACGACGGCACCGGAATCAGTCATGGCTCTCACAGTCTCCACGAGTTCAGAGTCTTCAAAACCCTGCTCTACCAGAATGCCCACTCTGTATCCTTCCAGCATGTCTCTCAACCTCAATCTGCCAACAAGCGGCTATGGTCGCATGGTGTTTATCTGCTGTCCCTCCACGCAAATCGATCAGGAGGTTGCCCAACAACCTGATGATCGACAAGGCAGCAGTCGAAAACGATACTAATTGTAATAGACAGACCATGAATATGTCAAAAATTCCCTGCGAAAAAGGTTGCGAACTTGTGTCATCTATGGCAGTGATGAAGGCGCAGCCATTAGTGCCGAAGTACAAGTGGATTGCCTAGAAAAGCCGCAGTATGCCACAGGAGAGTTCAGGACGGCGATTGATCTATCAGGTAGCCAGCCTTGGGCACAGTGCGGATCAGCCCGCGTCCTCCAGAGGTGGCATTCAGTTTTCGCCGCAAACGGCTGATCCATGTTCTCAGTATCTGGATGTCACCGCGGTACTCCTGTCCCCAGATTCTGCCGAGCAGCTCCTCATAGAGCATGAGACGACCGGAATTCCGAGCCAGCTCGCTAAGCAGAAGCCACTCGATCCGGGTAAGGTACTGCTCCCGTCCATCAATTGTAATGCTGCGTCTGCCGAAATCGATGTTTACACTGCCAAAAGTGACAGACTCGCTCGTTTTCGATCCCTCTTCAGCTCCCATCCGCCGTCTCACAGCTTGTATCCTGGCCAACAGCTCGTCAGGATTGAACGGCTTGGGCACATAGTCGTCAGCACCAAGCCTGAGTCCCTTGATTCTTTCGGCATCTGCCCCCAGAGCGCTCAGAATGATCACGGGGACTGACGAGAAACTGCGCAATTCTCTCAGCACATCGAATCCGTGCATCTTAGGCAGAAGCAAGTCCAGGACAACCAGTTCGGGTTGCTGAGAGGCGATCTGCTCCAGGGCTTCTCGCCCGTTCGATGCCGTCACAACCTCATAGCCGGAAGCTTTCAGCTTCGATGTCAGGAAACGCAGGATTCTTTCCTCGTCGTCAACTATGAGTATGCGAAACCGTTTCAAGCGAGTATCACCCATGTGCACGCCCTTTCGATGGGCTATGATAACCTGCTGTGACAGAGTTGTCAAAGGTCTCACCAATCCATCGCGGGTCCCCTTGACTCAAGCAGAACCGACTCATATCATAGGCCTGAACCACTTGAATGTCTTTGACCCCATACCTTTTCTAAAGAACAAAGGACTGCCAGAGACAACCCAGGGAAGGGGGCACCATGGCAAAGCTTACTCGGTCTAGACATCGAAGCCGGGCAAGGAAGTCTGCTCCAAATGCTGCGCTGTCGCAGAGGCAGGCTGACGCCTCATCAGCTCTGGCTCAGAGAGACCTGCTGGCTGCCATCTTCGATGCGGCAGCAGAAGTCAGTGATCTTGAGAAGTATCTCTCCCAAGTTGTAGTGCATCTGGGCAAGTACTCCAAGTGCAGCTGCATTGGAGTTCTCCTTTTCGATGAGGGTGGGAATACCGCCTGCACATCGTCCCACGGCAGCGCCACTCAATTCCAGCGTACCCCAAGAGGCTCTTTCCCTGGATCAGAACCTTGCATCTGTAATGCCATTGTGAGAGTTGGCCCAGACACCCGCTCATCCCACCTGACAGAGGGCGGAGCCTTCTTCCGCAACAGGAAGCCGGATGCCTCTGCTCGAGCCGAGACGGCGGACGTAGCGTCTGGAATATGTATAGGATCTACCTTCGAGTCGGTGGCGCTCATACCGGTGAAGTACCCAAAGACAGTCGTTGGATTCATCTTCGTCGGGGACGAACGCAAAGACAGGATATCCCCAAGAATGGTCGACTTCCTGGAGCGTGTAGGCACCTATGTTGGGAGCACTGTCCGTTCATTGGAGGCTCAGGACAAGTTGCGTCAGTCTGAGCATGTCCTGCCAGGCCAGGCAGAAGAGACCGCCACGGCGTCTCATGACGTTGATGAGATGGAGTTGGTAACCCGACTCATGGACAACTCCAATGAGTCCATTGTGGTAACCCAGGACTGGAGAATCATTTATGTCAACAACAAATGCGCAGAAATGGCCAGCATGTCCAAGCAGGACATGATAGGCCTGTCATTCCTGGACATTACCCACCCCGATGATCGATCAGCGTTGAAAGAACGCTACAGCAGGATGCTGAACGGCGAATGGTTCTCCCATGGCACTGTCGCAAGGGGATTCGACAGCGACGGCAAGATCAGATGGGCCGAGATCCGCGAGATCCCGTTCTCCTGGCATGGAAGACCTGCCATCATGGCACTGGTGAATGATACCACCGACCGCAAGAGGGCTGAAGAGGCACTGGAAAAGAGCGAGAGGAAGTACCGTCAGTTGGTCGAGACCCTGGACGAAGGGATCGGGGCCATAGACAAGGATGGCAACATCGCCTTCATCAATCCACGCCTGGCGGAGATGATGGGGTATACAGTCGAGGAGATGACGGGAAAGCATCTGCTCACTCTACTGACCCCTATGACGGACAAGCCCGCTGTGGAAACCATAGTGAGCAAGCTGGAGAGCCGCCGACGAGGCGCCGGAGAACGGTATGAGGCTGAGGCGATCCGGAAGGACGGGACGGCGATCCATTTCAGCGTGTCCGCATCACCTATTCTCGACGATGAGGGCAAATATGCCGGAGCGATTGCTGCCGTACAGGACATCACCGACCGAGTACAAGCTGAAGAAGCCCTCAGAGAGAGTGAGAGGCACTACCGATTCCTGGCCGACAACACCACAGACGTCATCTGGGTCACGGACATGAACCTGAAGCCGACCTACTTCAGTCCTTCGGTGACAGCCCTCATGGGCTACACCGTCGAGGAAGCCCTGAGTGGCACCTTGGAGACAAGACTGACTCCAACTTCAGCCGAGGCAGCCGCCAAGGCTCTTGCAGAGGCTCTTGGTAGAGAAAACCAGAAGCCGGGAAGCACCAAGTCGCAGACCTTGGAGTTTGAGTTGAAGCGTAAGGACGGTTCAACGGTCTGGGCTGAGACGACTGTGGGTTTCATGCGGGATTCGGAAGGGCGGGTTATCGGAATCCTAGGGGCCATGCGCGATATCAGCTTACGCCGGCGTGCCAAGGAGATGCTGCGGGTATCGGAGGAGAGATATCGCCTTCTCGTAGAAAACACTAGCCAGGTCATCGCTGTGCTTCAAGACGGCATCCTGAAATTCGCCAGCCCTAGAGTCGTAGACATATCCGGTTATCAGACTGACGAGGTCCTCCTCAAGCAGTTCATTGATTTCATCCACCCTGATGATCAGCAGAGAGTGGCAGATTACCACTCCAGGAGACTGAGGGGAGAGGAGGTCCCCAGTGTCTATCAGTTCAGGTTCATCAGTAAGGACGGCAGCGTCAAGTGGGTGGAGATCAATGCGGTCTCGCTGGATTGGGAGGGAAGTCCCGCCGTGCTGGTCCTGCTGAGCGACATAACAGATCGCAAGAAGGCTGACGACGAACTGAAGGCCAGCGAGGAACGCTTCCGCACCATCATAGAGAATGCCCGGGACGCGATCACCATCGTGGACGAGAACTTCAGTGTAATCTACGAAAGCCCCTCTCTAGCAATGGTCACGGGCTATACGCCCGAGGAATGGGTGGGGAAGTCTCTCGGCGACATGGCGATCCATCCGGATGACATCCCAATGCTGGCATCCAAATTCGAGTTTCTGAAGAGCCGGGCAGGTTCTGTTATTGAAGACCTGTCGGTGCGTTACTTGCACCGCGACGGGTCATGGCACGTGATTGAAGCCACTGGGCGGAATCTCCTGCATGACCCCACTGTGAACGGCATAGTCGTGAATTTCAGGGACATAACTGCTCGCAAACGGATGGAGGAAGCCCTTCGTGAGAGTGAACTTCGCTACCGTCTACTGGCCGAGAACGCATCAGATGTTATATTCACCTCGGATCTGGCGATGAAACTGACCTACGTCAGCCCCTCGGTGTTGCGGCTGACCGGATACACACCGGAAGAGACGTTATCCCGGCCCTTTGATGACTGGATGACGCCGGCGTCGAGAGAGTCAGTTTTGGAAGCTTTGTCACCTGCCATTGCGAAGGCGAAATCGCGGGTGGATCTGCCCCCGGCATCGCGCACGGCGACACTGGAGATGCGGAAGAAGGATGGAAACACAGTCTGGGCGGAAGTCAGGACAGACTTTCTGCGCGACGCAGGCGGTCAGCCCATCGGAATCCTCGGTGTGGCCAGGGACATCAGTGACCGCCACATAGCAGAGATGGAATTGGAGCGCCGCGTTCAGTTGGAGATGCTGATCACCGAGATCTCCACGGCGTTCATAGGCATCTCCACGGACTACATAGACCAAGGCATTCGGAATGCCATGGAGTCCATCTCAGGATTGGTCGGGGTGGATCGCAGCTACATATTCATGTTCAGTGAAGACAGAACCAGAATGAATCTGTCTCATGAATGGTGCTCTGAGGGGACCGAGCCTCTGATTGGCGGACTCCATCCACTGCCGGCCAACAGCCTCCCCTTTCTGGTCGACAGGATCAAAGCGGCTGAGTACATCCACATACCTGATCTGGCGAACTTGCCGGCCACAGCGGAGGCTGAAAGAGCCCTATTGCAGGGACAGGGAGTCCAATCGGCAATCGTTGTGCCCATGATCCAAGCGGGCAATGCCATCGGTTTTTTGGGCCTCAGCTCGATACACAGCAAGAAGACCTGGGACGAGGAGACAATCTCGCTCCTCAGACTTGTCGCCGAGATGTTCTCCAACGCCATGGAGCGAAAGCGAATGGACCTCGCTCTGAGAGAAAGCGAGAAACGGTACAGGCTGCTGGCCGAAAATGTCACGGACGTGATCTGGACCACGGACATGGGACTCCGCGTCACCTATATGAGTCCGTCCGGAGTGCGCCTGGTGGGCTTTAGCCAGGAAGAGTACATGAATATGACCCTCGAGGATATGCTGACGCCGAGCTCCTTCCAGGAAGGCATGAGAACCTTTGCTGAGCAGCAGGTCATCAGCACCACGCGCCAAGACACTTCGCCAATGAGCTGGACCCTGGAAGTGCAGTTGCGCCACAAAGACGGCTCCACAATCTGGGTTGAAGAGACAGTGACCTTCCTTCGCGACCAGAGCGGCAACGCTGTTGGGCTACTTGGTGTGACCAGGGACATCCGCGAGCGCAAGAGAGCCGAAGAGGCGCTGCGCCTGTCAGAAGAGAAATACCGCACTCTGGTGGAGGCTTCACCCGATGGGGTATTGTCCATAGATGGTCGAGGGATCATCACCGAATGCAACACGGGTCTCTGCAGAATGCTGGGATACGAGAGGGAGGAACTCCTCGGCAGGGAGGGGCGAATCTTGGGGACCAGAAAAGACCTGGACGCTGAGGCGTACTACAGTGCTCACCTCGCACAGGGTGAATTCCTGGAGGTGGAGACCGAGATACTCCGTCGTGACGGGCAGACGCTGCCGGTCTGGGCGAAACTGGTGAGACTTGCCGAGCCAAAGACGGCCGGCATCCATACGGTCATCTACTTCCGAGACATAGCTGACCGGCGAAAGATAGATGAAATGAAGGACGAGTTCGTCGGCCTGGTGTCGCACGAGCTCCGCAGTCCCCTGACCGTCATCATAGGCGCCCTCAATACTGCCATCTCTGAGGGACCACGTCTGTCGCAGAAAGAAACGCGCCAACTCCTCGAAGACGCCGCTTTCGAAGCTGAGCAGTTGTCCCATCTCGTTGGCAATCTGCTCGAACTCTCCAGGGCTCAGGCCAACCGTCTGTTCCTGCACGTCGAGCCGGTCAACCTAGCAAAGGCAGCCCACAAAGTAATAGACAGCATCGAGCGTCAATCATCCAAACATAAGTTCATCGTGGATCTGCCTAGAAAGCTGCCTCCAGTCTCCGCCGATCAACTGAGGCTGGAGCGAATACTGTACAACCTTCTGGAGAATGGCGTGAAGTACTCGCCGGAAGGCAGCGAGATAACAGTGTCCGCCAAACGTGATGCGGGTCTTCTGGTAATCTCGGTCAGCGACCAGGGGCCCGGTATATCGAAAGAGGATCAAGCCAAGCTGTTCAAGCCATTTCAGCAACTGGGAAACCCCATGCTGGATCATACAAAGGGAGCCGGGCTGGGTTTGCTGGTGTGCCGCAGACTGGTCGAAGCACACGGTGGCCGTATCTGGATCGAATCTGAGCCAGGCCACGGTGCCACCTTCCACTTCACTTTACAGGCCAGCACGAAGGATAGCCCAGACGCCGGATAGTTGCAGGCAACAGCGGACCTGGAGCCGTTCTGCGGGTTTCGTGGGAGATCAAGTGACTCGATGTCCACGAATCCCTGATTATTGCTTATGGTCACCAGGCACAACGTCAAGAAGAGATCAGAACGGCCTCGGGCAGCTCTTCGATGCTACGGCGGAGTTGGAATATCAGCGCCAGGCACTTGTGGCGGACTGAACTGCGGAGCCAGCATCGCAGCGCACTCGTAACACTGACCGGCGTACCAGTCCACATCCCCGCCACACTTGGGACAGCGCCACCTCAGTCTCTGCTCTTCCGCCCAAGAGTCAAACCCAATGTTGCGCTGGCGGTGGATGTTTACCACGACCTCACCGTGATGAGGAAGTCCGTCTTTGCTGAAGTCCGCCAGGCGCTTGCACGGAAGATCAGGGCATTCGCTACAGTGCCTGAACCCCTTCTGCAGGGCACAGGCTCGAAGCTCACAGTTGCGACAGACAACGGCGACGACCTCGTTGGAGAGACAACCATCGCACGCCAAGTCCTTCGCTTGTATCGGCTGGCCCTGTTGGATCGTGAGCACTTCGGCGATCTGCTTGAGGAGCTTCAGGTCGCCTCGCTTGCCAGCCAGGCGAATTGAGCAAGCCCCGCAATAGAGACCACAGGGCGCGATCAACTTCTCCAGTTCACTATCCATAGTTGCCTCCAAAAGACCGCTCCTGGTCTGACGCAGGCGTCAGATCGCTGTCCATTCTAACACAACGTGGTTAAACCGGGATTAAGCTGTCGGGAATTTGCGCGCACATGGTATACTTACGCTCTGAAAATGCAGAGGAACCACAGGCGATCCAGGGCGCTTGCACTGTTGCTGCTCTTCGTTCTGGTAGCGGGACTTACGGCAGCCCTCCAACTGCTGTTCACCGGCATCGGAGTATCGGCCGATGACACGGGATGGCAGAATCCGGGCTCTGACAATGCTACCGGGGCTGGTTCAGTAGGCGACGGATTCGAGATCAACCCGCAATACGCGTACACGGATGACAACGTGTCCGCCGAGAACCAAGGCGGCCTGGGCGACAGCCACTTGTTCTACAATTTCGGCCTCGGTGTGCCGCTGGATGCCACCGTCAAGGGCATCCAGGTGCGTTTGGACTGGTACCTGGACGGAGACATTGGCGTCAACAGTATGGGGGCGGAGATATCCTGGAATGGCGGCTCTGACTGGACCTCGCCAATTTCGGATGACATTGAGACAACTGTCGAGCATACGGCCTACCTAGGCGATTCGGCCAACGACTGGGGGCACTCCTGGACTCCAAACGAGTTCGCCAATGACAACCTCCGAGTGAGAATCACCTGTAATTCAGACACAGCAGACAGGATCTTTTTCCTGGAGTACATCTCGGTCATAGTCTACTACGCGCCGGTGCACCACCTCGAGGTGATCGGGGATGCCACCATGAGTGCCGGCGGCAGCAACGTACTCACAGTCAGGGCCAGGGACACTTTCGGGGACATCGCAGCCAACTACAATGGGCCGAGGTCCCTTACGTTCTCCGGTCCCAGCCCAGCGCCAGGGGGACAGATTCCCACCGTGGGCGGCACAGACATTGGCGTCCCCGTTTCGGTGACCTTCACGGATGGCGTCTCGGACAACGCGACTGCCACGACGCTGCTGGCCTACAGAAGCGGGGTGACGACCGTGCACGTCACTGATGGTACTTCCGATTCCTTCACCAATGGCAACTCTGGACTGAGTCTAACAGTTAGTCCAGACACTGCAAACCACATCATCATCTCACCGGATGTCAATACCATCACGGCAGGAGATACCCAAACCTATACCGCTCAGTCTTTCGACCAGTTCGACAACCCCATCGCCGATGTCAGCAGCACCACCGTCTTCAGTATCACTCCTGCTGCAGGCGGTAGCTGGGCCAGCAACGTCTATACTTCGGCCAAGGCCGGCCTTTGGACCATCACCGGCACCTACAGCGGACTCACCGACACCGCCAGCTTGACTGTCAACGCCGGGTTCATGGACCGCATCGCCGTCTCTCCGGACGCCAGTACCATCACCGCTGGCGATACCCGGACCTACAATGCTGAGGCCTTCGACCGGTTCGACAACACCCTTGGTGACGTCACCACCAGTACCGCTTTCTCCGCAGATGCCGGCGCGGGTGGCAGTTGGACGGCTAACGTCTATACCTCGGCCAAAGCCGGCACCTGGACTGTTACCGGCAACTACGCCGCACTCATCGATACTGCCAGCCTGACAGTCAACGCCGGCCCGCTGCACCACATCATCATCTCACCAGACAGCGCCACCATCACTGCCGGCAACACCCAAGCCTACTCTGCTGAGACCTTCGACCGGTTCGACAACCCTATCGCCAATGTCACCGGAAGTACCATTTTCTCGATCGATGCCGGCGCAGGCGGCAGTTGGACCACCAACGTCTACACCTCGGCCAATGCCGGCAACTGGACTGTCTCAGGCACCTACCTTGGGCTCACCGACACCGCCAGCCTGACTGTCAACACCGGAGCGCCGCACCACATCGTCATCTCTCCGGACGTCAGCACTCTCACGGCCGGCGGTACCCAGACCTATACGGCAGAGGCTTTCGACCAGGCCAACAATACCCTCGGCAACGTCACTGCCGGCACCGTCTTCTCCATAGACATGGGCGCTGGTGGCAGTTGGGCCGCCAACGTGTATACCTCCGAGAAGGCCGGCACTTGGACCGTCACCGGCACCTACACTGGGCTGACCGACACCGCCAGCCTGACCGTCAACGCCGATGTATTGCACCACATCGTTGTCTCACCCGACGCCGCTACCATCGCAGCCGGCAATTCCCAGCCCTACACTGCTGAAGCTTTCGACCGGTTCGACAACACCCTGGGCGCTGTCACCAGCGGCACGACCTTCAGCATCACTCTTGGCGCCGGCGGCAGCTGGGCCGCCAATGTATATACTTCAGCCGGCGCCGGCACCTGGACCGTCACTGGCTCCTGCTCCGGCTTCATGGATGCGGCCAGCCTGACCGTCAACCCCGGCCCGCTGCACCATATCATCATCTCCCCAGACACCGCCGCCATTACCGCTGGCAATTCCCTGGCCTATTCTGCCCAGTGCATGGACCAGTTCGATAACCTCATCGCCGATGTCACCACCAGTACCGCCTTCTCCATAGACGCCGGGGCTGGAGGCGGTTGGTCCGCCAACGTCTACACCTCGGTCAACGCCGGCACCTGGATAGTCACCGGAACATACCTCGGGCTCACCGATACCGCCAGCCTCACCGTCAACACCGGCGCGCTGCACCATATCGTCATCTCCCCGGACACCAATACCATCACCGCCGGCGGCACCCAAACCTATACCGCTGAAGCCTTCGATCAGTTCAGCAATACCCTCGGCGATGTCACGTCCGGCACCGTTTTCTCCATAGACGCCGGGGCCGGTGGCAGTTGGGCCGCCAATACCTATACTTCAGCCAGCGCCGGCACCTGGACCGTCACCGGCACCTACACTGGGCTGACCGACACTGCCAGCCTGACCGTCAACCCCGGGGCGCTGCACCATATCGTCATCTCGCCGGACACCGCTACCATCGTTGCGGGTAACACCCGGGCCTATGTTGCTCAATCCTTCGACCAGTTCAATAATGTCATCGCCGATGTCACCACCAGCACCACGTTCGGTATTACACCTGCCGCTGGCGGCACCTGGGCCGCCAATGTCTATACCTCCCAGACGGCCGGGGCTTGGACTGTCACCGGCACCTACAGCGCGCTCACCGATACCGCCAGCCTCACTGTCAACCCTGGGGCACTGGATCACATCGTCATCTCACCGGACACCGCTACCATCACCGCTGGCAACCCCCAGCCCTATACTGCTCAGTCCTTCGACCAGTTCAACAACCTCATCGCGAATATCACCAGCTCTACCGTGTTCGGCATCACACCGGCTGCAGGTGGCGGTTGGAATGGCAATATCTATACATCAGCCATCGCCGGCACCTGGACCGTCACCGGCACCTATATTGGGCTGACCGACACTGCCAGCCTGACCGTCACTGCCGGGTCGCTGCACCATATCGTTATCTCGCCGGCTAGCGCCACGATTACTGCCGGCGGCACGCAGACCTACACCGCGCAGTCTTTCGACCAGTTCGACAACCTCATTGCCAGCGTCACTCCCAGCTACTCCATTGAGGCCGGGGCGGGTGGCAGCTGGGCAACTAACGTCTACACCTCGCAAACTGCTGGGACATGGACGGTAACCGGCACCTACTCCACCGCTCCCCCCGATACTGCCACACTCACTGTTAGTGCCGCGGCGCTGCACCATATCGTCATCTCCCCGGACAGCGCCACCATCATTGCCGGCAACAGCCAGGCATACACCGCACAGTCCTTCGACCAGTTCAACAACCCTATTGCCGATGTTACCGGCAGTACAGGTTTCTCTATCGACCTCGGCGCCGGTGGCAACTGGGTCGACAACATCTACACCTCAGCCAGCGCCGGCACCTGGACGGTCACCGGCACCCACCTTAGCACATACAGCGACACTGCCAGTCTGACCGTCAACGCGTCCGCCTACATCGGCATCTTCATATTGCCAGACACCAGTACTGTCACAGCGGGTGGCATCCAGACCTATACCGCCATGGCTTACGACAACCTCAGCAACCAGGTCGATGTCACTGCTAGCACCGTATTCTCCATAGACGTGGGCGCTGGCGGGAGTTGGTCCGCCAACGTCTACACATCGGAAAAGGCCAACACCAATCCGTGGACGGTCACCGGCACCTACAACGGATTCAGCGATACTGCCAGCCTGACCGTCAACGCTGGCCAGCTGCATCACATCGTCATCTCACCGGATGGCGCTATCATCACTGCCGGTAGCACCCAGGCTTACACGGCTCAGTCCTTCGATCAGTTCGACAACCTCCTCGGCAATGTCACCACCAGTACAACCTTCAGCATCACACCGACTGCTGGTGGCGGCTGGGTGGCTAATGTCTATACCTCCGAGAAGGCCGGGACATGGACTGTCACTGGCACCTACATCAACATCGTGACATACACCGACACGGCCAGCCTGACGGTCAACGCTGGCCCGCTGCACCACATCGTCATCTCCCCTGACAGCGCCACCATCATAGCGGGCAATCCGCAGACCTACGCTGCCGAGGCTTTCGACCAGTTCAACAACACCCGCGGACCGGTAACCGGCAGTACCGGTTTCTCCATCGACGCCGCCGCTGGCGGATCCTGGGCAGCCAATATCTACACGTCGGCCAAGGCGGGCCTCTGGACTGTCACCGGCACCTACACCGGCCTCACCGATACCGCCAGTCTGACGGTGAATGCCGGGCCGCTGCACCACATCGTCATCTCGCCGGACAGTGCTACCGTCACTGCCGGCAACGCTCAGCCCTACACTGCCCGGTCCTTCGACCAGTTTGACAACCCCATCGCCGACATCACCGGAACATCTGTCTTCACCATAGATGCCGGCGCAGGTGGCAGCTGGATCGCCAATGTCTATTTCTCGGCGAATTCGGGCACTTGGTCCATCACCGGAAACTACGGTGGACTCATCGACACCGCCACCTTGACTGTCAACGCCGGCGCGCTGCACCACATCGTCATCTCGCCGGACAGTGCTACCGTCACTGCCGGCAACGCTCAGCCCTACACTGCTCAGTCCTTCGACCAATTCGACAACCCCATCGCCGACATCACCGGAACAACCATTTTCACCATTGATGCCGGCGCTGGTGGCAGCTGGACGGCAAATGTCTATACCTCAGCCAAAGCGGGCACCTGGGTCGTCACCGGCAACTACGGCGGGCTCACGGATACTGCCAGCCTGACCGTCAACCCCGGACCACCACACCACATCATCGTTTCGCCCGACGGCGCCACCGTCATCGCCGGCAATTCCCAGACATACACCACTCAAACGGCCGACCAGTTCGATAACCCGATCGCGGATGTGACCGGCAGCACCGTGTTCTCGATAGATGTCGGCGCAGGGGGAAGCTGGGTTGCCAATGTCTATACCAGCACCAGGGCTGGTACTTGGACAGTCCGCGGCGACAACAGTGGACTCACCGGTACGGCCATACTTAACGTCACAGCAGCCTCCGTCTCCTACATCATCATCTTGCCGGATGGGGTCACCATCGCCGCCGGCGACAGCCAGATCTACACTGCTCAATCCTTCGATGAGTTCGATAACCTCGTCGCCGACGTCACCGGCAGCACCCTATTCTCCATCGATGTCGGTGCAGGTGGCAGCTGGACTACCAATGCCTATACCTCGGCGAAGGCCGGCACTTGGACGGTCACCGGCACGTGTCTTGGGCTCACCGATACCGCCAGCCTGACCGTCCTCGCCGGACCGTTGCACCACATAGTCGCCTCCCCGGATACCGCTACTATCACCGCTGGCAACTCTCAAACCTACACCAGTCAGTCGTTCGACGCTTTCGACAACCCCATAGGCACTGTCCCAGGTGTCACCTCTGCTACCGCTTTCTCCATAGAGGCCGGCGCGGGTGGCAGTTGGGCTGCCAACGTCTACACGTCGGTCAAAGCCGGCACCTGGACAGTAACCGCTATTTACCAAGGACTCACCGACACTGCCACCCTGACTGTCAACGCAGGCGCCATTGACCATTACTCAGTGTCATCCGAGGACTACGCTCAAGAGACGACCATATCTTTCATTGTGACTGTGGTCGCTTTCGACGCCTTTGCCAACCTGGTGCCGGCGAACGGTACGGCCGTAACCATGAGTTCCAGTCCCTCGTACTTGAGGTTCGACGGCAACGGCAACGGAACCTACGGCGACATAGGCGACGACACAGGCCTGCTGACAGGCGGTATCCTCGACATCCAGGCCAAGGCCAGCTCGGCCACCGACGCGCTCATCATTACGGCTACTGACATCAATGCCAGGACAGGGGTCAGCGAGCCATACCTTGTTGAAGACTTCCGCTGCTTCATCGCCTCTGCCGCTTACGGGACACCGATGATTGACCAAATACAGGTGCTGCGCGACTTCCGTGATGGATACCTGATGACGAATCCGGCAGGACGCTGGTTCGTATCTACGTATTACCGGTACAGCCCGCCACTCGCCAGATTCATTGCCCGCCACGATTCCCTGCGAGCCCTTGTCCGCGCCGGCCTTACCCCAGTCATCTGGCTGACCACCCTGATCATGAAAACTACCTTGCTCGAGAAGACGGCCTTGCTCGTCTCAATGCTTGCCGCGGTTTTCGCGGCTGCAGTCTGGCTTCGCAGACGCAGGCAATCCCCAACTCCCTAGTTGCGGCTACCGCCCCCCGAGGACAGGCTCATCCTCCATGGTTCACTCAAACCCTCGCAAATCATCCAAGGAACTGGATCGGGCTCACCGACGTGGTGAGCCCGATCTTGTCGCGACCAAATAACTGCTTAGTCAGCTATCCCAGAGCGTGTTCCGTTCTGGCGATGATGTCGTCCTGCAGGGTCTTGGTCAGGTCCACGAAGTAGGCCGAATAGCCCGCCACCCTGACGATCAGGTCGGCATGCTTCTCCGGGTGCTTCTGGGCATCCTTGAGCAGGTCCGGGTCAATCACGTTGAACTGGATGTGATGTATCCCCAGGTCGGACCAGGTCTTCAGGTAGTCGGCAAAGATCTCCCGGTTCTCGCCATCCAGGAACTGCGGCGCAAACCGCTGGTTGAACAGGTGGTTGCTGGACAGCAGCGGGTCTACCTTGCCCACCGACTTCAGCACCGCGCTCGGCCCTTTCCTGTCCCGCCCCTGGACCGGCGATACCGTCCCGTCATGGAGCGGCTCCCGGGCCTTGCGGCCTTCCGGCGTAGCGGCCACATCAAAGCCCAGGAAGTAGCCGACCGAGGCATTGGTGCCGTCGGTGTCATACGGATAGCCATAGTACGTGGTGTACTGCCGGGTCTCTTCCAGGATGCGGAAGTGGACCTTCTCGGCGATGCTGTCCACATAGTCGTCGTCATTGCCGAACTTGGGCGCGGAGAGCAGCATCTGGCGCAGCTCTTCCTGGCCCTCGAAGTTCTTCTTCAGGGCATCCAGAAGCTGCGACATGGTGACCTTCTTCTCTTCGAAGACCAGCTTCTTGATGGCCGCCAGCGAGTCGGCCACGTTGTTCACCCCGGTGGGCATGACGTAGTTGCGGTGGTAGTAGTAGTAGTCGCGGATGTCCTTGCCCCTCTGGATGCACTCATCGGACAGCGCCGAAATCAGCGGCCGCGGCAGATACTCCTGATACAGGGCATCGGCGATGTTGTTGATGTAGACTGCCTTCTCCATGTAGAAGTTGAACTGCTGGAAGGTGGCCTCGATGATGTCATCGATGGACTTGTAGGTCAAAGGATCGGGCGTGGGATAGCCTGACTTCTGTCCGTTCAGCCAGTCCACTCCCTGGTTCAAGGCCAGCATCATGCAGTTGGTGAAGGAGAACATCCCCATCCCCTGCCGGTAGACCATGGCCTTGCCCGGTATCACCCAGGACATGCAGTTGCTGATGGCATAGTCTCTGGCATCCGCCAGAGGCATGCCCTTCTCCAGGAGATAGGGCACCATCATCTTGTCATTGAAGAAGGCCGGCTGGGCCACGCCACTTCTGATGGTCTCGATGGCCTTCAGCACCAGGGCCCGCGGTATCTTGTCATGGTACCGGAAGCACAATGGCGGCTGCACCGAGTGCAGTTCCTTGGTAGCCTCCAGAATCATGTAGGAGAGGTCGTTGCTGGCATCCTTGCCGTCGGCATCCACGCCACCCAGGGTGACGTTCTGCCAGGCCAACCCGCCGCCGGCGGAGCCGAACAGCCTGGGGGGATGGATGAAGCCCATTTCCTCAAACTTGATCCATACCGACTCCACCAGGTTCAGGGCCTCGGCCTTGGTGATCCGCCCCTCATCCAGGTCTTTCTTGTAGTAGGGGTACATGATCTTGTCCAGCCTCACCCCGCAGCCTACCGAGGGCAGCTCGATGAAGCCCACAATGAGATGGATGAAGAAGTAGCACTGCATGGCCTCGTGCATGGTGCGGGCCGGATTCTCCGGCACCCAGTCGCAGATCTCGGCCAGCTTCTCCAGACGCTTCTTCTCGTCAGGACGTTTCTCGGTAGAGGCCTTCTCCCGGGCCAGCTTGGCATACCGTTTGGCGAAATCGATGGTGGCCTGCAGGCTGATGATGGCTGCTTCCAGGAACCTCCTCTGGTTGAGGTACTCCCGGGCATCGAGGTCAGTGTCCTGGCGGATCTCCTTCAGTCTGTCCTGGGCCTCCTCGATGATGCCTTTCAAGCCCACCTTGAGGATCTTCTCGTAGTTGGGCAGCACCATGTCCCAGGTATAGCTGAAAACGCTGACCGGGGTGTAGCCCGTGAATATCTTGTAGCTCTCCGGCACCAGGCCCCGCTCCATGCCGTGCACCGAGAGCTTCACCCAGTACTTGTTGATCTCCTTCAGTTCCTTCTTGCCCTCATCGCTCAGGAGGTGCTGGTATTCGTTGTCCAGGGCCTTCTCCAGCCAGCGCCAGTAGAGCTCCGGATAGAGGGGCAGGGAGTTGGCATCGGCGGCCATGTTGCCCACCAGGCGCTCTTTGTCCTGGATGTAGATGGTCATGCCGTCCAGGATCTTCTTGAGGGCCTTGGCCCTGCGGGTGATCATGGGCTCGCCCTCGGTCTCCTTGTATGACTGGGTGATCAATCGCGCCCGCTCCAGGCAGACCTTGACCTCGGCCCGGTAGCCGGCGTCCTGGTCTATCCGCTCCTGCCCTCGATATAATCCCTTCACCGCCTTGATGACGACATTCTTCTTCAGCCCTTTGATCGCAGCGTCCATGGTGTTCCTCCTC